>Ga0308415_1000065_pt1 | contig 39739 bp, 36 predicted proteins | sample HotsprSampleOS55_FD_203465 | JGI IMG/M metagenome (GOLD analysis project Ga0308415, IMG submission 203465) | Hot spring phototrophic mat microbial communities from Octopus Spring, Yellowstone National Park, Wyoming, United States - 20090730_OS55 ... | reverse complement strand
TGCCCTGCGGGCTCCGCTTTCACGGATGCTGGAGGCCGACCGGCTCCTCGCCGTATCCGACTGCGTCGCCCGAGACCTCGAAGACCGGCTCGCCGTGCCGCCCGACCGCATCCGCGTCGTGCCGAACGCGCTTCCCGTCGGGATTTCCCGCCTGCCACGCGGTGCGGCTGAACAGGTCCTCGCGCAGGCCGGGCATTCGTTACCCGCGGGCGCCCGGGTCCTCTCAGTCGGCCACACGGTGGCGTACAAGAACCTTCCCTTGCTCATCGACGCGATGATGCAGCCCGCCCTGGACGGCGCCTTCCTGGTTCGCGCAGGGGAACGGTTCGGGCCCCGCCTCAGAAAACAGGCGCGCCGGCTCATTGCTGAAGGCCGCCTCGTTGAGCTTGGTCCCCTCTCGGGTCCCTGCCTGTCGGCCGCCTATTCCGCGTGCGACGTCCTGGCTCAGCCCAGTGTGGCCGAAGGTTTCGGCTACCCCGTCATCGAGGCGCAGGCGTGCGGTCTGCCGGTTGTCTGCAGCGATGGCGGCGCACTGCCGGAAACCGCGGGCGAGACCGCGATCGTCGTTCCGCAGAGGTCGGCCGCGCCCGCGGCGGAGTTCGCCCGGGCGCTTGCCGCTGTGATCAATGACCGGGCACTGGCCGAGCGCTTGCGTCGCGCGGGCTGGAACAACGTCGAGCGGTTCGCTCCCGCAAGAGTTGCGCCCCTGCTGTGTGCAGCCCTGGCTCCGCCATAGCGTAAGGGCGGCCGGCGCTACCATGCCGGCGTGGGTATCGCAGCCGGCAGTCTCGTCGCGCTCCTCTTTCGCTTCGGTTCGACCTTCCTCTGGGCCGTCATCGGGGTGCTCACAGCGCGCACCCTCTCGGTCGAAGACCGGGGCGCCTACGCGTCCGCCGTTGTCTTCACTTCGGCCGTGGGCGGAATCACGAGCCTTGGCGCGGCCACGGGCTACTTCGTGGCCAATCGAAAAACGGACCCCCCCGAGGTCGCCGGTCATGCGCTCGTCCTGTCGCTGGTCGCCTCGGCGGTATCAGCGCTCTGCGGGGCGGCGGTCTGGCTTCTTGTCCCTGGCGAAATCGGGCGGCTCGGCCTGCTCGCAGGGCTGCTCATGCCGCCGAACATCATCCGCAACAGCCTGAACGGGGTGGTCCTCGGCCAGGGCCGCCTCGTGCGGTTCAATCTCGTGGCCAACCTCCCGGTCGTTATCGGCTTCGTTCTTCTTGCGCTGGTGCTGCTCGGATGGTCGCGACGGACGGCGGAGGCCGCACTCGCTGCCTGGATGCTCGCCCAGTATCTCGGCCTCCTGCCGTTCCTGCACTGGGGCCGCTCCTGGCTGCTCTGGCCCCTCCGCCATCGGCCGCGGCGGGACCTCGTGACCGGCTTGCTGCGCTTTACGGCTGTTAGCGGGCTTGCCGGTGTGGTCGGCCTGCTGAACTACCGCGTCGACCTCCTGCTCGTCGTCTCGCTCGACAGCCGCGAGGGGGCCGGCATCTATGCCTCCGCAATCGCCGGCGCCGAGGCGCTCTGGCTGTTCTCGTCGTCCATCGCGATGGCCTCCTTCGCACGGGTGGGCGCCGAGGCGCGCGAGGAGGCCGCGCGGGTCACCGCCGCCGGGGTCCGCCACACGTTGCTCATCGTTTCGGCCGGCGCGGCGGTGCTCGCGCTCGTCGCGCCCTGGGCTGTCGTAGTCCTGTTCGGGCCGGACTACCGGCCGGCCGCGCTGCCGCTCCGGGTCCTGTGCATCGGCACCTTGCTCTATGCGCCCCAGTCGCTCCTGAACAACTACTTTTCGAACCAGCTCGGCCGCCCGGCCATCACCCTCGTGCTCGGCCTCACGTCGCTGGCGGTCAGTGTGGCCGCAGGGCTTGTCCTCATTCCTGTGTATGGGTTCGTCGGGGCCGCCTGGGCAACCACGCTCAGCTACCTCGTTTCCGGGTTCGTGGCGATCGGGCTGTTCCTCTGGCTGGCGCCGGCCCGGTGGCCCGACCTCTGGCGGCTGCGGCGCGAGGACCTTGCCCGGTATCCCCGGCTTGCACGTGAACTTGCCATGCGCGCCCGGCGCGTCGGCGCTTAGTGGCTGGATGACTGGGCGGTGCGCCGGCGGGCGGAGCGGTCGGTCCGTTTGCGCGGTGCGAACCTCGGGCCGGTGCTCCGGCGGGCGGCTATCGGCCGGGGCGCTCCCCCGGTGCCGATCTGTGCCCCGAGCCAGGTTGCGACGAGGGTCAGGGTCCAGGCCAATACGACCGACCAGCGGACCGGCTCCGGGATGTTCCACGCCCGGTTGATGGAGATCTGCCAGTTCAGCGCGAGCACGGGCAGGAAGGCAGCCGCGCTCCAGCTGCCTGCCCACCACAGCTGCCAGCGGCTCGCGCCAATTGCCGCGAAGGGCAGGAACCAGATGAGGTACCACGGGAGAAACCCCGGCGACGCCGCGAAGAGGAAGAGCCCCATGACCAGCGCAACCGCCCGGGCGAGGTCGCGGCCCGTCTGGAGCGGATGACGGGCGGCAACGGCGGCGAGAATGGCCAGTGCGATGACGTAGCTGAAAAAAACGAGCCGGTCGTTGCCGCGGGCGCCGAGCGAGAAGAGCCCCGCGACGACGCCCCACGGATTCGATGGCGCGACCGCGGTTGCCGGTCCCAGTGTGCCGTTGCGGACCGGGGCGAAGTCGAACGCATAGGCTGCCAGCAGCAGCAGTCCCAGCCCGGCCGCAACCCCTGCGACCGCCTGCCGCCAGCGAGGAAACCAGTAGGCCACCACGAGCGGGGCGGCCAGCAGAAGGGCGTACTTGCAAAGCACCGAGGCGACCCCGGCAGCGATTGCCCCGGCCCGGCTGCGCCAGCCCGGCTCGACCGCCAGGCCGAGCGCGACGACCCCGAAGAACGCCATGAGCGTGTCGTTGTGCCCATCGCCGGGATACTGCCAGAGCATCATCGGGTTCAGCCCGATGAACCCGGCGGTGAAGGCCGGGTTCCCTCCGAGCCGCCGGGCGACCAGGGCCGCGGCGACGGCCGTAGCGAGGAGAAACGCGCCGGCGACGACCTTTTGGCCGAGGAGGTTGGCCCGGAATCCATCGCCGACGAACGGGAGCGGCGCCCCGCCGATGATGTACGCGAGCGGGCCGTACCCGCTGGGGCTGTCCCGGTAGACCCGCACCTCGTTCGCGACCGGGTCATCGACCTTGTCGGGGGTGCCGCCGAAGTCGGCCGGCCACTTGCCGTGCAGCCAGAACGTCCGTACGTCGGCCGCAAGGTGGACAGCATCGGGCGAGGTGAGCGGCATTGCCGGGAGCATCGCCAGGCTGCACAGGACAATGCCGCCGAGAGTGGCCGGCAACGCCCGCCGGAACCCCTGCGCCAGCGCCCAGAGCGCCGCGGCGTACCCGACGAACATCAGGACGATCAGCACGAACGTGTCGACCAGGTCGGGGATGCCGCCCCGCAGGACCCGCGAGATGCCGGCCCGCGCCACGACGTCGATGTCGTTGGCCAGGCTCACCCGCGTGGCGATGCCGAAGAAAAGCACGGCGGCGAGGAGCGTTACGCCCCCTGCAAACACGGCGGCCGTCCACCCGGCATCTGCCGGCTCAGCGGCCGGCCGCGCGTTCGCCATCCGGCACCTCCTCCGGGGTTCTTCGCGAATGGTCCCACGCCTGCACCCGGGCCGTCAGGAGAGCCCAGATGCCGATGGGGAACCAGAGCAGGCTGAGCACGCTGTGCCGCAGCGCGAGTTCGACGCCGCGGCGGTTCAGTGTGAGCAGGCGCTCCCGGATGGCGATGATGCCGGGCACCAGCCATTCCGCCGCTGCTACCGGCAGGGCGACAGCCATCGGGAGCGCCCCGGCGCGCCGCGTCAGCGCGTGCAGCGCCACGAGGCTGGCGCCCAGGCGGGTCAGCATCCTCGTGGGAACAAACAGGTAAACCGCGAGGTCGAGGGCGCGCACGTCGCCCCGTGCCGCCCGCCAGGCGAGCGCAGGCCAGTACCGTGCGACGACGAGGAGATGGCCGCGAACCCACCGGAGCCGCTGCCGGACCGAGGTCCGCAGGTCCCGGGCCTCCCCGACCGCCACCCGCGCATCCGATACATACGTAACCGGCACGCCACGCAGCGCGAGCCGGACGCTTAGTTCGAGGTCCTCGGTCAGCGTCGTCACGTTTGGCAGCTCTTCCCGGAGCAGCGCTGGCCTGACAAACCAACCGCAGCCGCTGATGGTCGTGCCGAGCCCCAGCGCCTCGCGGGGCTGCCACCAAAAAAGATTCCGCGCCTTCCGGCCGAACCCGTACCCCTCCGCAATCCATTCGGGGTCGCCGATTGGGACCGTCTCCGCCTGGAGGCAGTCGGCCCCGGGGCCGCGCCCGGCGATGGCGCGCAGGAGGCCCGGCTCAGCCCGCGCATCCGCGTCGAAGATACCGATAAAGTCGTAGCCGTCACCGAGACGCTCCAGCGCGGCCCGGATGGCCAGCGCCTTCCCGGGGACCGCCGAGTGCACGTCGATCACCTCCGCGCCGCTGGCCCGCGCGACCTCAGCCGTGCGATCGGTGCAGTTGTGCGCCGCAACAAAGACGTCGCGCAGTTCGGAGGGATACTCCTGCCCGAGCAGGTCACCGACGATGCGTCCTACGACGCGCTCCTCGTCGCGGGCGCACACGACCAGGGCGAAGCGGGGCCGCCAGGCGGGCGGCGGCCCGGCCGGCCCGTCTTTCCCCCTCCGCTTGAGGTAACCGCCCAGGGTTACTGCCGACTGGTACGCAGAGACCGCGAGGACCAGCAATTCTGCCGTCCTGGACGCCAGGACTGTGGCGGAGCGTAGCCTGCCCACGTCCGGTCATTATGCCCGCCTTCCGGCTTCCGTCGATCGGGGGTTGGGCGCCGACGGCAACGGCCCCGGGTCCAGGCCCGGGGCCGCGCGCGGTATCGATGCCGGGAGGATTGGGCGCCGTTAGCCGCGGGGCAGTCCGAGGCCCCGCGTCGCGATGATGTTCTTCTGCACCTCCGTGGTGCCGCCGGCGATGGTCGCGGAGACCGCCTGCATGTAGCCCATCGACGCGCGGTTCCGGATGTTGCCGTACATCCCGTAGAGGTGCATCGAGAGGTTCGCGATGCGCTGGCTGAGCTCGCTGGTGAACAGCTTGCACATGCTCGCCTCGTAGTTCGGGATCTTGCCGGCAGCCTGCATCGAGACGACCCGGTAGCTCAGCATCTTGGCCACCTCAGCCTCGATCCAGCGGTCGGCGAACTCGCGCCGCACGCTGTCACTGTGGAACTTCGCTTCCTTGCCCTGCTTCGCCTGGCGCATCAGCCCCTCGAGCTGCTTGCGGATGCCCACGGCCGACCCGATCGACGAGCGTTCGAAGTCCAGCGTGGTGGTGCCGACGTACCAGCCGCGGTTCTCTTCGCCGACCCGGTTCTTCACCGGGACGCGGACGTCCTCGAAAAAGACCTCGTTGAATGTTTGGGTGCCGGCGAGCGTGGTCAGCGGTCGCACCGTAATGCCGGGCGACTTCATGTCCACCAGCAGGTAGGTGATGCCGCGGTGCTTGGGCGCGTCCGGGTCGGTGCGCACCAGCATGTACATCCAGTCCGCGAACTGGGCGCCTGTCGTCCAGATTTTCTGGCCATTAATGACATAATCATCGCCATCGCGGACGGCGCGGGTCTGCAGGCTGGCGAGGTCGGAGCCGGCCCCGGGTTCGCTGTAGCCCTGGCACCAGATCACCTCGCCCCGCAGGATTTTGCCGAGGTGCTCTTCCTTCTGCTCCTCGGTGCCATGCTCGATGAGGGTCGGCCCGATCATCATCACGCCGAATCCGCCGACGTTGGCGGGCAGCCCGGCCTCGGCGAACTCCTCGTTCATGATGAACTGCTCGACGACGCTCATATCGGCGCCGCCGTACTTCTTTGGCCAGGCGGGTGCGATCCAGCCCTTGGCTGCGAGCTTGTCGCGCCATTCCTTAATGGCGCCCATCCGCGCGAAGAGGCCGCCCTCCCCGCCACCCTCGCTGCCAGCGCGGAGGGCAGCAGGCGCCTCCTTCTCGATGAACTCGCGCACTTCCTTGCGCCATGCCGCTTCGCGTTCGTTGTCGCCGAGATTGATGGCCATGCGTCTTCCTTTGCTGCTGTCATGTCTCCCGGAAGGGGAGTTCCGTTTCCCGATTGTGGATGACAGGTCCCCGGCCCGCAAGCGAACGCCGTTCGAATTTTGTGAGCGCGCTCTCGATAGCTTCCTCCAGAAACTTCAATGGACGCCCGCCTTCCCGGCTCGCGGAGCTCGTGATAGTCTTCACATTGTCCCACCCGGGTGCGGTGGCCGGCATTGGTTCTGTCCCTTCTCCTACTGCTCTGCTTCCATCTGCCCTCCGGCCGGCCACCGCACCGCCCCCCTTCTGGTATCCTTCCCCAGGCATGACCAACCCCGCCCTCAACCGCCGGCCGGTGTGGCAGGAGCGCTGGAACGAATTGAAACCGCTCCCGCTCCGCCCCTGCGTCGAAGTGGTTCCCGGGCTCTACCAGGTACGTACCCGCGCCTCGCGAGCCTACCTGCTCGTCGATGACGGCATCACGGTGGTCGACACCGGCGCTCCGGGCTCAGGTGAGCGGATCCTTACGGCGGTGCGCGAGATCGGCCGCTCGCCGGACGACATTCGCGACATCATCATCACCCACGCCCACCTCGACCACGTGGGCGGCCTCCCCGAACTTCAGCGGTGGGTGCCCGCGCGGACCGGGATCCACCTGGCCGAAGCCCGCGACGTCGAAGGCGACGGACCGCTCCCGAGCCCGTTCGCCCATGCCCTTCTCGCGCGGATCTGCGAGCCGTATCTGTTGCGGGTCGACCCCGGCCCGGCGCGCATCGACGTCTACCTCCGCGATGGTGACGAATTCCCGGCGCTTGGCGGGATGCGCATCATCCACGTCCCCGGTCACACGCCGGGCTCCATCGCGCTCCACTTCCCGGAGCGCGGCGTGCTGATTGTCGGCGATGCCATGCAGTATCGCTTCGGCAGGCTCATGCCGCCGCACCGCCTGTTCACCCGGGACATGGCCCAGGCCGCCGCCTCCATTCGCAGGCTGGCGGAGCTGGACTTCGACACCCTCTGCTTCAGCCACTTCCGGCCCATCGTCCGTGATGCCGACCTGAAGGTGCGCGAGTTCGCGCGCTCCCTGCCTGCATGAACACGCTCGTCGAGCTGCTCGAAACTTCGGCAGCGCGCTACCCGGACCGGGTGGCAGTGACGATGCGGGCCGGCGTGCGCACCACACGCTACACCTATGCCGACCTGCTGCGGCGCTCCCACGCCTGGGCCCGCCTCATGGCCAGCAGCGGAGTGAGCAAGGGGGACCGTGTCATCGCCTGGGCCCCGAACCAGCCCGAATGGGTCGCTGCGATGTTCGGCACGTTCATCGCCGGCGGCGTCCTGGTGCCGCTCGATGTCCGCAGCTCGCCGGAGTTCGTTGGCCGCGTTGTGGCAAGGGTGGAGCCGAAGGCAGCGTTCGCCGGTCGAAGCCAGGCCGAGGAGCTTGCCCGGCTCGAGGTGCCCGCCTTCGTCCTCGAGGACGTGCGCCCGCCGCTCGATGGTCCCTTTGCCGGCCCGCCGCTTTCGGGGAGCGACCTGGCCGAGATTATCTTCACCTCCGGCACGACCGGCGACCCGAAGGGCGTGATGCTGACCCACCGGAACATCGTGGCGAACGTCGAGTCCGGTCTGTCGGTCATCGATATCGGCCCGGGGACGCGCATGCTGTCGCTGCTTCCCCTGAGCCACATGTTCGAACAGACTGCCGGCTGCTTCGCGCCCATTGCGGCCGGCGCCGCAGTCTGTTACCCGGCCAGCCGGCAGCCCGCATCCCTGAGCCGCGTCATGCAGGAGTGGAAGCCGACCGTGATCATCGGCGTGCCGCAGGTGCTCAGCCTGCTCATGGCCGGTATCGAACGGGAGGCGGCGGCCCACGGCCGCATGGGCCTCCTCAAGATGATGCGCCGGATCGCCCAGCCGCTCCCCGCGCGCGGGCGCCGGTTCGTCTTCCGCCCCGTCCTCTCGCGCTTTGGGGGCGCCCTCGATTTCGTTGCAAGCGGCGGCGCCCCGCTCGACCCCGAGGTGCAGCTGAAGTGGGAGGCGATGGGCATCGCCGTCGTTGAGGGGTACGGAACGACCGAGTGCGCCCCGATCGTCACCATCAACCCGCGCGAAGACCGCCGCGTCGGCAGCGTCGGCCGGCCCCTGCCCGGCCAGCAGGTCCGCATCGCCGACGACGGCGAGGTGCTCACCCGCGGCGAGAACGTTTTCGTTGGGTACTGGCAGGCAGCCGAGGCCACCGCGGCGGCATTCGATGGCGACTGGTACCGCACCGGCGATCTTGGCTACCTGCAGGATGGCTACCTGTACCTCAAGGGCCGGAAGAAGGACCTCATCGTCCTCGCCGACGGCCAGAACGTGTACCCCGAGGACATCGAGGCTGTCCTCCGCCGGCAGCCGGGCGTGACGGACGCCGTCGTGCTCGGGCTCGCGGTCGATGGGCAGGTGCGCCTCCACGCGGTTATCGCGGAGGCCGAGCCCGGCTCAGCGGCGGAAGCGGTCCGGCGGGCGAACCAGCAGCTCGACGCCCGCCAGCAGATCCTCGGCTGGAGCACGTGGCCAGAGCCGGACTTCCCTCGGACGCACACGCTGAAGGTGCGCCGGCCGCTCGTCGAGGCGTACCTCCGTGAACACCGGCCGCCGCCTGCGGCCCCGCAGCTGGAAGTTGCCGACCCGCTCCTCCGCATCATCGCGGCGCTCCGCCGCACCGACGCACCGCTCGACGATGCAACGAACCTTGGGGCGGACCTCGGGCTCGATTCGCTGGCCCGGGTCGAGCTGCTCTCTGCCGTCGAAGACGAGCTGGGCGTCTACGTGGACGATGCCGACGTCGGCCCCCAGACTACCATCGGTGAGCTTCGGCGCATGGTAGCCAAAGGCGAACGGAAGGTGCGCATCCGAAGGTTCCCCACCTGGCCGCGCTGGCGCACGGTCCAGTGGCTCCGCCATGCCCTCCTTTCCTTCTTCGTGTTCCCGCTGCTTCGCGTCGGCTATAGCGTGGAGGTCCGCGGCCGGGAGCGTTTCGCGACCGTTCAGCAGCCCTGTCTCATCATCTCCAACCACAACATGCACCTCGACCAGGCGATGCTCCTGCGGAGCATGCCCCCCGGCTTCCGGCGCCGGGTTGCGATCGCAGCCGCCGCCAGTGACATCTTCGGAAACCGGCTGCGGGGCTTTTTCGCCAGTCTGCTCGGGAACGCCTTCCCGTTCGCGAAAGAGGGGTCCGGGGTCCGCGAGAGCCTGGAATACGTCGCGAAGATGCTTGGCGAGGGGTGGAACGTGTTGATCTTCCCCGAGGGGAAGCTGACCGTCATCGGTCCGATGCAGCCCTTCAAGTCGGGTACGGGCCTGCTGGCGGTCGAGACCGGGGTGCCCGTCCTGCCGATGCGGATTGATGTGCTCCGGCCGGGCTTCTACGAAGGCAAATGGCTGCCCCACCCGCGGGCGCGGGTCCGCGTCAGCATCGGCGAGCCCATCCGGTTCGAGCCCGGCACCTCCTACCAGGAGGCAACGCGGCGGCTGGAAGAAGCGGTCCGGAACGCCTGAGCGTGCGGCCTCAGTACGCGCCGCCCGCGACCGCGGGTACGATGCTCACCTCGTCCCCGTCTTTCAGGGCCGTCTCGAGGCCGTCCAGGAACCGGACGTCGTCGCCATTGACGTAAATGTTGACGAAGCGACGGATCTGCCCGGCTTCGTCGACCATCCGCTCCTTGATGCCCGGGTAGGCACGTTCGAGGTTGTCGACGAGCAGCGCGAGGGTCGTACCCTCGGCAGTGACCGTCGGCTGGTTGCCCGTGAGCGGGCGGAGCGGCTGGGGAATGCGGACATTGATGGGCACGGTGTCATCCTTCCTTGCAGGTGCAGGTTTCGGTTGCAGGTTGCAGCGGCTGGCAGCGGGTGCGGTGCCTTCGATGCCGGCTAGCCTTCGACGATGTCCCCGGTCACCGGGTCGACGCGGACACCACGCTCCTGTGCCCAGGCGAGGCTCCGTTCGATCTCGTCGGGCTCACCCTCGAGTTCGAGGACAACCCACCCGGTCTTTTCGTCGACATCGGCCATCCGCACGTTGGTGATGACCCGGAACTCGTGGCCGAGCCGGTAAATAATCGGCTCCCGGATCAGGTTCTCCGGGAAGGTAAACCGGACGCGTTTGACGGCCATCAGGCGACTCCCTGTGCCACGCGGGCACCGTAGGCAGCTTCGAAGCTCTCAATCGTCGCGTCAATCTCGAGCGGCGGGTTGAGCGCCTCGGCCACCGCTTCGACCGTCTTGAACCCGGCGCCCGTGATGAACGCGACGGTGAGCTCGTCAGGATGGATTCTGCCCTGTTCGGCGAGCTGCTTCAGCGAAGCGATCGTGACGCCGCCGGCCGTCTCGGCAAAGATGCCTTCCGTCTCGGCCAGCAGCTTCATGCCGGCGACGATCTCGTCGTCGGTCACGCTGCCGCAGGCGCCGCCCGTCTCCTTCAGCTGGACGAGGCTGTAGTAGCCGTCGGCCGGGTTCCCGATGGCGAGCGACTTGGCGATCGTGTTGGGGCGCTGCGGGCGGAAGTTCATCGAGCCTTCCTGCCATGCGGTCGCGACCGGCGAGCAGCCGGCGGCCTGCGCCCCGCTCATCCGTGTCTTCGGCTCATCGATGAGGCCGGTCTTCCAGAGCTCCAGAAGCCCCTTTCGAATTTTCACGAAGAGCGAACCGCTGGCGATCGGCACGACACAGTGGTCAGGCGCCCGCCAGCCAAGCTGTTCTGCAACCTCGAAACCGAGCGTCTTCGAGCCTTCCGAGTAGTACGGGCGGACATTCACATTGACGAACGCCCAGTTGTACGAGCCGGCCAGCTCGGCGCAGAGGCGGTTCACCGCATCGTAGTTGCCGCGCACCTTCACCAGCGTCGGCCCGTAGATGCTTGAGCCGAGCACCTTTCCGAGTTCGAGGTCGTGCGGGATGAAGACCACTGCCTCCATCCCGGCCGCAGCGGCGTGCGCGCTCACGCTGTTCGCCAGGTTGCCCGTGCTGGCGCAGGCCAGCTTGTCGTATCCCAGCTCCCGCGCGCGGCTCGCAGCGACCGCGACGACACGGTCCTTGAACGACCAGGTCGGGTTGACCGTGTCGTTCTTGATCCAGAGGTTGTTCAGCCCGAGGGCCCTGCCCAGGTTCTTCGCGCGGACCAGCGGCGTGAACCCGGCGCCGATATCGATTGCGGAGTCGGGGTCACAGGGCAGGAAATCCCGGTACCGCCAGAGCGAGGCCGGCCCCCGTTCGATCCGCTCCCTCGAAACATTCTTCTGGATGGCCTCGTAGTCGTAGGTAACTTCAACCGGCCCGAAGCAGAAGTCGCACACATGCCGCGCTTCGAGCGGGTACTCGCGGTGACATTCACGGCAGCGGAGATTCTTTGCAAAGCTCATGCTCTTCCTCCCTGAGCGGTGGGCCCGGAACAGCTCTGCGCGGCTGCGCAGCGCTCGGCGGGCAACGGCGACGACGGTGCGGGAGGCCCCTTCTGGTGAGGGGCTAGAGCATGACCATTCGGCCCAGGAACTCAACCATCTCGGCAACTCCTCGTTCCGCGTGGGCCGTGTTTCGGAGCGAAGTCGCTCTCATCTTTCCCCCAGGGAAAACCCGGGAGGCCGGACTTGGCACCTTACCCTGCCGGGCAGGTTGCCGGGGTTTCATCGGGCCGGTCCCTCAACCCCATCTCGATACGAGCGGCCACGTTCGCGGGATTGTGCCAATGCTAGCACGACAGTGCCGTAAGGCGACAACCCGTTATTGGTCAGCCCGCGGGCTCGAGCCCGAAAGCGCGGATGACCTCCACGAGGTCCCCGATATCCAGCGCCCGGCCCAGCAGGTCGTCGAGCTGGCGAAGGTCGAACGGGTCGCCCGCGGTGACGCCCGCCCCGGATGCAAGCTCCGCCATGTATGCCGCCGCCAGCGGCTCTGTCGGCGATTGAAGCTCCCTCACGGAGGGGTACGACCGCACCACAAACTCGGCGAACGACCGGTGGTCCGCGTTCGTACCGGGCAGCGCCTGCACCACGCCGGGCGAGCGGAGTACGCCGATCGATTCGGGCCACACGCCGCCGCTGTTGATCAGTGCCAGCGCGTCGATCCGCAGCTCGCGCGCCAGCCGGGTGCGCTCTTGGGCGAGCGACGGGTCGGCGGCCACCAGCTGCAGGAAGAGCAGCGTGTCGAAGGCCGTGGCGACAATCTCTTCGACCCGGCTGTCGGCCTGGTCGCAGTGCACGGCCTCGTGCGCAAGGAGCGGCATCAGCAGCTCGAACCGCTCATCCCGCAGGCCCGGCTCGACCGAAACCACGCGGGCCCCGTTGCCGGTGTAGGTAACCCGGGCAAGCAGCCGTTCATTCCCCGGCGGCGTGCGGAAGTCGATGGACGCCGCCGGCAGCCCGGTGCAGTTCTGCGCTGTCAGGAGGTCGGTGAGGGCCGGTTCCGCGAAGGTGCCGACGAGCGCGGCGAGCGCGGCCCGGAGCTTTGGGGCCGGGACCGTCGCCGGCGGGATCGCGTCGTAGACCGCGAGGGCATCGGCGATGGTTGCCGCGTCTGTTCCCCGCTGCCGCAGGTGCCGCGCAAGCGCCGCGCGCATCGCCGCAGGGTCGTCGGCGGCCGGGTCTGTCGCCCGCGGCGCTGGGGGGTCGAAGAAGGCCGGGTCGGCCGGGGCCAGCGCGACCGAGGCGAGCAGTGCTGCCACGGGCTCGAGCCCGGCGCCCACCTCCGCTTCGACCACCCCTGGGGCGGCCGGGTTGAACGCCCGGCGCGAAACCCGCAGCGTGCTCCCTCTCGTCACGAGGGCGTCAACCTTGAGGACCACCTGCCGCCGGTCGGCCGGGCTTCGTTCTGCGGTCTTGACCAGCACGCGCTTCGCGCTGCCGTCGGCCTGCAGCACATCAAACTCGAAATGGGATGCGAGCGGAATCCGGGACTCGGCGGGGACCACCGGGCCGTCGAACGTGACCGTCACCCTGCTCCGTGTGGTGGCGAGGCCATGCTCGTCACGGATGCGCTCGGCGGTCACGGCTACGATGCCGGGCACCGCCGGAGCCTGGCGTTCCGCTGTGCAGGCGGCCAGGAGGAGCAGCGGGAGCAGCAGGACCCCTCCGCTCAGCCCCGCAACACGGCGGGCGCCGGGCCGGTCCATGTCATCGCCCCCGGTAGTTGGGCTTCCGCTTCTCGGCGAAGGCGCGCGGCCCTTCCTTCGCGTCCTCGGTGGCCATGAGGCGCGTAAACAGCAGCTCTTCGAACGCGAGACCGTGGTCGAGCGGCATGTCGAGCCCCCGCCGGATCGCCTCCTTCGCCGCCCGGACGGCGAGCGGGCCGCGCTCGCAGATGACGCCCGCGATCTGCAGGGCGCGGTCCATCAGCTCGTCCTTCGGCACGATGTGCGAAACGAGGCCGATGCGGAGCGCGGTCTCGGCGTCGATCTGTTCTCCCGTGAGGATCATGTAGTTCGCCCAGGCCTGCGGGATGGCCCGCGGCAGCCGCTGCGTTCCTCCGGCGCCCGGCATAATCGCCCACCGCACTTCAGGAAGGCCGAACCGGGCATCTGGGGTGCAGATGCGGATATCGCAGGCGAGGGCGAGTTCGAGGCCGCCGGCAAGGCAGTAGCCGTTTATGGCGGCGATGATCGGCTTGTCAATCGTCATCCGCCGGGTGAAGCCGCCGAAGGGAACCGGTTTCCCGCCATCGAACTGGTTCTCTCCCCGTGCAGTCGCGACGAGATCCATTCCGGTCGAGAAGGCCTTCTCGCCGGCGCCGGTCAGGATTGCGACCCGGAGCGCGTCGTCATCCCGGAAGTCGCACCAGGCGCGGTACATCTCGCTGGAGGTCTTCATATCGATGGCATTCAGGGCCTGCTCGCGATTGATGGTGATGATGGCAATGGCATCGCGCTTTTCATAACGGATGTTCGAGAAGCCGGAATCGGTCATCGTCGGGCTCCTGGAGGTCTTCGGCGGCAGAATACTCCGCGGGAGTCGCCCTTGCGATGGATGTCTACCTCGAAGTAAAGCTGAAGCCGGGCGGCGAGCGCCGCGAGTACGCCACGCAGCTGGTTCACCTCGGCCGCGGCGTTGTCATCGTCCGATTCGACATGCAGCGCGGAGGCGGCCCACCCGATATCCCGGTTACCGTGCCGCCCGGCTCCATCTCGCTTGGCTATTTCTGGGCGCGCCGGCCCTACAACCTCTACCGCTGGCGCGACCCGCTCGGCCGGCTGATTGCGCACCGCTTCGACGCTGTGGCCGACGTCGCCATCGCCCCGGAAAGCGTCACCTACCGCGACCTCGTGCTCGACTGGTGGGTGCTCCCGGGCGACATCCTGCTCGAGGAGGACCGCGACGAGTTCGAAGCGCTCGCCGAAGCGGGCCTGCTCACCCCGTCGGACCTGGAATCCGCCCGTGCAGCAGACCGCGAGGTCCACGCCCGCTATCGCCACATCATCGATGAAGCCGCCCGGCTCGAGGCCCGCTACGCCCCCGCCCGCAAGGCGTAGAATGCACCCATGCCCCGCCTGCTCCGGCCCTACGTCAACGCCTTCCTCCTCGGCTTCATCGCGACCTTCATCGCCTTCCTCTTCGTGCGGTTCAACGCTTCTGATGTGGTCCTGGGCGTGGCCATCGGGGCCGTGGGCGGCGTCCTGGCGCTCGTGGGGTACGGATACCTGAACCGGAAGTTCGGGACCCCCGAGGTGCTCTACGACAAAGATGGGAACCCCGTCCGCCGACAACGCTTCGTTTGTGAGCCCCTTACCATCGCGGTAGACTGAATATTCAGACATCGCAGCCGGAGTCCCTTGTGCACGTAATCGGGCTGACGGGCGGCATCGCCAGCGGCAAATCCACCGTGACCAGCTTTTTCCGCGAACGCGGCATCCCCGTCATCGATGCCGACATCCTCGGCCACCGCACCTATGACCCGGGCACCGAAACCTACCAGAAGGTGGTCGAGACCTTCGGCCCCGAGGTGGTCGCCCCCGACGGCACGATCGACCGCAAGGTGCTGGGGAGCAAGGTCTTCGGCAAACCCGACGAGCTGAAGAAGCTTACTGACATTGTCTGGCCCGGCATCCGGCGGCTTGCCAGCGAGCAGCTCGCCGAATTCGAGGCCGCGGGGAACGACATCGTTGTCCTCGAGGCGGCGGTGCTCCTGGAGGCGGGCTGGGAGGACCTCGTCGACGAGATTTGGGTCGTCGTGGTCGACCCGGAAATCGCCGTTCAGCGCCTGGCCGCCCGCAACGGGCTCGACCCGGATGCCGCGCGCGCGCGCATCGCCTCGCAGCTCACGAACGAGGAGCGCATTGCCCGGGGCGGCGTCATCATCGAAAACAACGGCACGCTGGAAGAGCTGAATGCGCGCATCCAGCAGGCCTGGGATTCACTTCAGGAACGGCTGCGGGCAGCAGCCGGGAGGAACTAGCCAGTGGCTGACAACGGGTCCGTCCAGGGAGCAACCATCTACGCCGTGGAGGAGTACAGCGTCCATGAGGAGCCGTACTACCTCCCAATCGGCGATGAAGTGGAGCTGTTCGAAACCGCCTACCGCCAGCGTATCCCGGTCCTCCTGAAGGGCCCGACCGGCGCCGGCAAGACCCGCTTCGTCGAATACATGGCCTACCGGCTCGGTCGCCCAATGATGAAAATCTCCTCCCGCACCGGCGAGGAAGTCGAGCACCGGATGCCCCTTATCACCGTCGCCTGCCATGAGGACCTCACCGCGAGCGACCTGGTGGGGCGGTATCTCCTCGACACCGACGGCACCCGCTGGGTCGACGGGCCGCTGACCCGGGCGGTCAAAGTCGGTGCCATCTGTTACCTCGACGAGGTGGTCGAAGCGCGGAAGGACACTACCGTCCTCATTCACCCGCTGACCGACTACCGCCGCCTCCTCCCGATTGAGAAGCTTGGGCAGGTTATCGAAGCCGCCGACGGCTTCCTGCTGGTGATTAGCTACAACCCCGGCTACCAGAGCGCGCTTAAGGACCTGAAGCACTCGACGCGGCAGCGCTTCATCGCGATCGAGTTCAACTACCCACCACGGGAGGCGGAGGCCCAGATCATCGCACACGAGTCCGGCTGCGATGAGCGCACTGCGATGGACCTCGCCCGCCTCGGCGAGAAGGTCCGCAACCTGAAGGAGCATGGCCTCGGCGAGGGCGTGAGCACCCGCCTCCTCGTCTACGCCGGCCGCCTCATCGCGCAGGGGATTGCCCCCCGGCGCGCCTGCCAGGTCGCCATCACCTGGGCGTTGACCGACGACTCCGAAGTGCAGCGCTCCATTGAAGAGGTGGTGACGAGCATCTTCGAGTAGGGGCAGCTGTGCGCCTCGGCATCGTGTCCGATATCCACTGCAACATCCAGGGCCTCGAACGGGCGCTTGAGCTGATGACGCCGTTCGACCAGCTCTGGTGTGCAGGAGACAGCGTGTTCCAGTTCCGCTGGTCGAACGAGGTGGTCGCCCGGCTTCGCGAGCTGGACGCTGTGGTCGTGCTTGGCAATCACGAAGAGACGCTGCTCGGCCCCGATGGCCAGCGCGCGCTCTCCAGCCCAAAGGTCGACCAGGACCTCGTCGCCTGGCTTCGGCAGCAGCCGTACCGGGTCGAGCGGATGGTCGACGGCAAGAAGGTCATGATGACCCACGGTTCCCCGTGGGAGCCCTGGAAGGACTACCACTACCCGCATGAGCCGATCTGGGCGCGGGCCGCGGAGCTGCCCTGCGACGTGCTCATCGTGGGCCACACGCACTACAAGATGGCGCTTCGCGTGGGGGATGTTCTTGTCATCAATCCCGGGTCCGCGGGGGACCCCCGCGACCACCGCAACGATTTCCAGCTCTCCTGCGCGACCTGGGACACGACAACCGGGGAAGTCGTCTTCTACGATTATCCTGACCCGACCCGCAACTTTGTCCGTCATTCGGGGGAGCAGTGACCCACAGGCTCTCCTCCGTAACTCGTTTTTCAAATTCTCCACCGCACCGCCACGGCAAGGAGGTCGTCGCCGAAGCCGCCCTATGTCCATCGTGACCGAACTCCTCGCCCGCCACCAGGAACGCCTTTCCGGCTTCCCCGCGCCGCTCCAGCAGCAGTTCGAAGCCGGCCTCCGTGCCCTGGCCGGCCGGCTCAGCCCATCGCAGCTCCAGGCCTGGGCCGAAACCGGCATGGAGCTGACCGCGCTCAGCCTCCGCAGCTGGGAGGCCGCGGTTGAGTACTTCAAGGCCGGTACGGCCTATCCCGAGTCGGCGACCTGGGATGCGATCGAGACCGTCGGACGTGACGCCCTGCAGATGGCGGCCGAATCAGCGCCGCTGGCTGTTTCGTTCCTCCGGGCCGCTCCGGCCGCCATGCAGGCAATCGGGCCGGGCCACATGCACGCCTGGGCCGAGCTCGGCCGACGGCTCTACAAGGGCAACTGGAAAAGCTCTTCTCTCGCTGCCCAGTTCTACGAGGTCGCGCCCGAGCTCTTCCGCATCATCCGCATGGGGCAGGCCTCCCGCCTCGTCATCTTCATTGATGAACTGGCGCGCCACAGCTATGAGCTCGCGAGCGCCTGCCTCGCCTCGGCACCGGCGGTGCTCGCCCGGCTGGAAGAGGACGACCGGCTCCCGTTCATCACCTTCGCGACCGAGCTGGCCCAGAGCTCGTGGGCCGACTCGCGCCTCTACTTCGACCGCGGCGTTCCGCTTCTCGAAAAGGTCCACGCCCCCCTTCGGGAACGGTTCCTGCTGCTCGCAGCCCAGGCAGCCCGGGGCCACCAGCGCTCGGTGTTCCAGTACTTCGAGGATGCCGCCAACGCGCTCGGCGAACTCGAGCCGACCGACCATCAGCAGGTCATCATGCTGGCCGAGCAGCTCGCCCCGTACTCGCCGTTCGCCGCGATGGACTTCATCACCGTCATGCCGACCGTCCTCCAGCGGATCCGCATCGACGAGCTCGAAGCCTGGCAGCAGGCCGGACTGCGCATCCTCCAGGTCAGCCAGGAGGGCGGCGAGGCGTACTTCCGCCTCCAGTCGACCCGCGCCGAGGACATCCTCGAGAACCTTTCGGCCCGTGTCGAGCTGTCACGCATCGGCGAGGTGCTGCGGCTGTACTGCAAGGCGCTCACCGGCCGCAACGTGAGCATCCAGACAGCGGAATCGCTCGCCGAGAAGGGCATCGGCTGGGTCGACGAGCACCGCGCCAGCACCGACGGGACAACCATCTTTCTGCCCGAGCTGATGGAGCGGTTCCCTGCGAAGGAAGACAACTTCGCCGCCATGAAGGTTTTTGCCACCCACCAGGCGGCCCACATCGAATTCGGGAGCTTCGCCTTCGAGTTCCGCCGGCCGGGCAACGTGTTCCCGCTGCGGCGCCTTGCCTTCGCGCGCGAACGCGAGCGGCCGGCGACGACTGACATGGAAGAGTTCTTCGACCTCTTCCCGGACCGGCAGCTTGCCAGCGACCTGTTCACCATCGCCGAGGATGCCCGCATCGACGCCCGGGTCAAGGATGAGTACGGCGGCATCCGGCGGCAGCTGGTGCGCATGCAGGCCGAAGAACTCGAGCGCCGGCCGCCTGTGGAGCTGATGCCGCTCCGCAACGCGTTCGTCGAGAACCTTGTCCGCGCCAGCCTCGACGGCCTCCACCGGGTGCGGTGGCCGCGCGAGCGCGCCGATGAAATGAGCCGTGCGCTCGGCATCCTCCGTGCCGTGCAGCAGCCAGCGGCGACCGTGGAGGACGCTGCGGAGGCGGCCCTGGCGCTGTACGAAATCGCCATCGCCATCCCGAACATCCGCGAAGATCTTGACCCCGCCGACTGGGATTCCGTCGAGCCGATGGAGGCCGGGCAGGCGATGCCGATGGAGGCAGCCGGGGAGGAGGGCGGACAGGGCACACAGGCGCAGCTCGGCGGCAGCGGCGAGGGCGAGGAGGAGTACGAGAGCCCGCAGGAGATAGACTTCCGCGGAGATTTCAAGCCCGAGCTCGTCGACCTGTTGATGAAGCTGCGCGAGAACGCCCAGGGCGGCCAGGCCGGCAAGCAGCAGACGGTGCCCCTCACCCCGGAGCAGCTCGCGGAGCTCCTCGCCAAGAGCGTCGAAATCGACCTCGACGCCATGGACGAGGGCGACCTCGACGCCTCCACCGGGATGTTCCTCTCCAACCTTCTGAAGGAGGCCGGAACACCGGCTTCGGAGAAGGGCGAGCAGGGCGGCCAGCCGACAAGCGACCAGTCGACCGGCGAGGGCGAAGGCGAAGAGCCCCTCAAGCCGGTGGTGACGGTCTACTACTACGACGAATGGGACTTCCGCGCCCAGGATTACAAGCCTCGCTGGTGCGCGGTAAAAGAGGCGAAGCTGGAGGAAGGCGACGAGGACTTCTACGAGAAGGCCCTGCGCGAGCACGCCGGGCTGGTCGCCCAGACCCGCAAGCAGTTCGAGCTGATGAAGCCGGAGATGTTCCGGAAAATCAAGCGCCTTCCGGATGGCGAAGACTTCGACCTCGACGCAGCGATCGAATGGATGGTCGAGAAGCGCGCCGGCGCCAACCCGACCGAGAAGATCTACTGGCGCCGCAACAAAATCGAGCGCGACGTCGCTGTGGCGTTCCTCATCGACATGTCCGCCAGCACGGATGAGGAGATCAACAAGCGCGACAAGCAGTTCGATGATGACGATTACGACGACCCCCGGAAGTACCTGAGCTGGTGGGTCTCCAAGCGCCGGCAGGAGCTGACGTCGCCCCCGAAGCGAATCATCGACCTCGAGAAGGAGTCGACGGTGCTCCTGATGACGGCGCTCGAGACCATCGGTGACCAGTACGGCATTTACGGCTTCTCGGGATACGGCCGCGATAACGTCGAGTTCTTCGTCATCAAGGATTTCGACGAGACGCTCGACCAGAAGATCAAGATGCGGCTCGACAAGATCACCCCGATCCGCTCAACACGAATGGGGCCGGCGATCCGCCACGCCACCTACAAGCTCCTCCAGACCGATGCCAAGGTGAAAATCCTCTTCCTGCTGAGCGATGGCCGCCCGCAGGACCACGGCTACGGCCGGGACCGGACCGAGAAGGAATACGCCATCCACGACACCAAGCAGGCGCTGAACGAGGCGAAGCGCGAGGGCATCACCCCCTTCGCGCTCACCGTCGACCGCGCTGGGCACGACTACCTGAAGACGATGTGCGAAGACATGGGGTACGAGGTGGTCGCAGACATCGAGTCGCTGCCCAGCCGCCTGCCCACGCTCTACCGCCGGCTCACGGAGTAGCAATGCGCCTGTTCCTCGTCCGCCACGGCGAATCGGAGGGGAATGCGCGCCGGGTTTTCCAGGGCCGGCTCGACTACGGACTCACGCCCCGCGGCGAGCTGCAGGCCCGCAGCCTGGCAGCGAGACTGTCCGGCATTGAGTTGGTCCACTTTGCGACCAGTCCCCAGCGCCGGGCGCGCCTGACGGCCGAGATCCTTGGCTCGACCCTCGGCCGCACCGCCGTTCCGCTGCCGGAGCTTTCGGAGTACGACATCGGCGAGCCGTCCGGGCTGACCGTTGCCGAGGTCCGCGAGCGGTACCCGGGCATCCTCGAGGCGCAGCGGCGAGGCGAGCGCGTCGAATTCCCCGGCGAGGAGGGTCGGGAACAGTTCCAGTCGCGGGTCCGCCGCGCGCTCGACTTCCTGACCGCATTCGATGGGGACGTCGTCGCGGTGACGCATGGCGGGGTCGTCTCTGCCGTCTGCCATATGGTGACCGGCGTCGACCTCGTGCGGCGCGGTGTCTTTCACGTCGGCAACTGCTCGCTGACCGTCATCGAGCGCGACCGTCGCGGTCGGCTCGTCCTCGCCCGGCACAACGACGCCTGCCATCTCGACGGGCTGGCGACCGCGTTCGACACCGGCTGACCGGCTACCGGCCTGCGCGCGCCTGCGCTTCGAGAATTGCGTTGGCGATGAGCCGCGCGTGCGGATACGGCTTCCATCCCTGCGGCGTGTTGTAGTAGCGGGTGCCGCTCTGGTACTCGTCCGGCTCCCGCTCTCCGTACTCGACGTCGATGCCGTTGACACGGATAGACGGTGAGCCGAGGAATCGCTTCGCACGCGCATCCTCCATCCCGTCGACTTCGACGTACGTCACCTCGATGGACGGGTCGGTCGCCTCAAGCGCGAGGCGGAGCGCCTCTTCCGCTTCGGGGCTCCGGCCGGTGGCTTTCGAATACAGGAATTCAATCTTCACGGTCATCGGGCGTCGATTCGGCTCCTTCCGGGAGTGGTGCGTCGGGTTGCGGAAGCCCGGCAAGCAGGTTGCGCCATCGCTGAGACGCGGTCGCTTCCCATCCGGCCGCTCCCGGCTGGTAATACTCCCTGCCAGCGAGCCGTTCCGGCAAATGCGCCTGTCCGCGGGCAACGTGGCCCGGCTCGTCGTGGTCGTACCGGTAACTTGCGCCGTAGCCGAACGCGGCCATCAGCCCCGTTGCCGCATTGCGCAGGTGGAGAGGGACCGGTTCTGCCGCGGTCGAGCGGGCATCCTCCAGCGCCCGGCCGAGAGCGGCGTAGGCGCTGTTGCTCTTTGGAGCGAGGGCGAGGTACACCGCGCACTCCGCCATCGGAATGGCGCCCTCGGGCATGCCCACGAAGTGAACGGCCTGCTGGCAGGCGGTAGCGACGACCAGCGCCTGCGGGTCGGCCAGCCCGATGTCCTCGGCCGCGAGGATGACCATGCGGCGCACGATGAACAGCGGGTCCTCGCCGGCTTCGATTAATCGCGCGAGCCAGTAGAGCGCAGCCTGCGGGTCGCTCCCTCGCACTGACTTGATGAATGCCGAAATGGTGTCGTAGTGGGCGTCGCCCAGTCGGTCGTGGTACGGGCGCCGGTCCTGCAGCGCGCCGGCGATATCCCCGGGGTCAATCGTTGCGCTCCCGCGCGCGAGCGCGAGGTCTGCCGCCATCTCCAGGGCCGTCAGGGCTGCGCGGGCATCGCCATTCACGCTCCGCGTCAGCAGCGCCCGTGCGCCCGGGTCGAGAGCCAGGCCGAGGTTGCCGAGCCCGCGCTCCTGGTCGGCCAGGGCCCGGTCGACCAGCTTGGCGATGGCGTCCTCGCTGAGCGGCTGCAGCCGAACGACGCGGGCCCGGCTCAGCAGCGGTGCGACAACTTCGAACGACGGGTTCTCGGTGGTCGCCCCGATGAGCGTGATGGTCCCCTCCTCCACGTGCGGAAGCACCACATCCTGCTGCGCGCGGTTGAAGCGGTGAATTTCATCGATGAAGACGACGGTCCGCCGCCCGGCGCGGCGGGCGCGTTCGGCGTCGCCGATGATTCGCCGAAGATCGGCCACACCCGAAGTGACTGCCGAGAGCGGAACAAATGCGGCATCGACGGAGCTGGCCAGCAGCCGGGCAATCGTCGTCTTCCCGCAGCCGGGCGGGCCCCAGAGGATCACGGACGGCAACCTGCCGCGGCGGGTCAGCTCGCGGAGCATCGACCCCGGCCCGACCGCAGCATCCTGCCCGTACACCTCGTCGAGCGTCCGGGGCCGCATCCGTGCGGCAAGCGGGGCATCGGCCCCTCCCGCGGCGGCCGGCTCGTCGCTGCCGAAATCGAAGCCGGATTGCAGCGGCGGGCGATCCACGGCCGCTAGCCCGCAAGCAGGGCGATGGTGACGCCATCGCCGCCTTCCGCGGCCGGCGCCGATTCGTAACTCCGGACGAGCGGGTGCTTCGCCAGGGCCTCGCGGATCGCAGCCCGGAGTGCCCCCGTCCCTTTCCCGTGGATGATCCGCACGAACGGCAACCCCGCGCGGTATGCCGCGTCGAGGTAGCTCTCGAACCGCTCCAGCGCGGCTTCAGCGCGCTGCCCGCGCAGGTCGAGCTCGTGGCTGACCTGCGGACCCGCGGGGACAACCACCCGGCCGCCGGACGGGTTGGGCTTCTCGATCCGGTCAATCCGGTCGATGCTCACCTTCATCCGGAGGCTGCCGAACTGCACTTCGAGCCGGCCATCCTCCCCGGGCGCGGTCAGCGCCTCGCCGAGCTGCGGGATATCCCGCACGTGAACGAGGTCGCCGGGCTCTACCTCCCGGGTGATGACGGGTGAGGCAGTTGCGGCCCGCCGCGCCACGGCCGCGCGCGCGAGCTGCTCCCGTTCGCGCTCGGCCTGCCGGAGCGTCTCCTGGGCAGCCACCGGGTCGAACTGGCGCTCCGCTGCGCGCCTCCGCAGCTGCTCGAGCTCCCGGCGCATCCGGGCGAGGGTGTCGTCGGCCTCGCGTTTCGCTTCGGCGAGGACTGCGGCGCGCTCGTGCTCAATCGCCTCCCGCTCCAGCGCGAGTTCCCGGCGGAGCCGCTCGGCATCTTGGCGGGCAGCCTCTGCAGCAGCACGGGCTGCTTCGGCTTCGCGCCGCTGGCTGCGAATCTCCGCAAGCAGCTCCTCCAGCTCAAAGTGCCCCGGTGAAAGCTGTTCCGAAGCCCGCTCGACCACATGCTCGTCGAGACCGAGACGCCGGGCGATCGCCAGCGCGTTCGACTGCCCGGGGAGACCGACGACCAGGTGATATGTAGGGCTGAGCGTTTCGAGGTCGAATTCCACCGAGGCGTTCTCAAGCCGCGGGTCGCTGTGCGCGAAGACCTTCAGCTCGCCGTGGTGGGTCGTTGCGACGATGGTGGTCCCGCGGTCGAGCAGCTCTTCAATGACTGCCCGGGCGATGGCGGCGCCTTCGGCAGGGTCGGTCCCTGCGCCGAGTTCGTCGAGCAGCACGAGGGTATCGCGGTCGGCCTCCCCGAGGATGTCGATGATGTTCCGCAGATGCGACGAGAAGGTGGAGAGGCTCTGCTCGATCGACTGTTCGTCGCCGATGTCTGCGTAGATGCGCGGGAAGAACCGGACCCGGCTCCCGTCGTCGCACGGCACGCCCATACCTGCCTGTGCCATGAGCGTGAGCAGGCCGATGGTCTTGAGGGCGACGGTCTTCCCTCCCGTGTTGGGGCCGGTGATGAGGATCCCCTGCGGCGACTCCCCAACGGTCACGTCAATCGGGACGACGTTGCCGCGCAGCAGCGGATGCCGGGCGCGGCGCAGCTGGGTCGACCCTCCCGGCCCGAACCATCGTTCGACCTCGCCGGCCGGCGGGAGGGCGGCGCCCATCTTCCGCGCAAGGCGCGCCCTGGCATGGATCAGGTCGAGGTCGCCGAGTGCCTCGACCGAGCGAAGGGCTTCCTCGGCGCGAATGCCGAGCAGGTCCGTCAGCCGCTGCAGGACCCTGCGGACCTCCCGCTCCTCAGCCAGCCGGAGCTCCCGCACGGCATTGCCCGCCTCCACCACGTCGAACGGCTCAATGAACAGCGTGGCGCCGCTGGACGAGACGTCGTGGACGATGCCGGGGACAGCCGACCGGCTGTCGGACCGCACCGGGATCACCTTCCGGCCGTTCCGCTCGGTGAGAAGGCCCTCCTGCGCGGCACCCTTGCGCACCGCATCGGCGAGCGCAGCCTGGGCCCGCTGCTCAAGCCGGGCCTCCGCCGCGCGCAGTTCGCGCCGGACGAGCGCGAGCTGGTCGCTTGCCGCATCGGTCACCTCGCCCCGCGGCGAGATAGCGTTCTCGACCTCGTCGGCGAAGCTGCGGAAATCGCCGATGCGGTCAGCGATCGCGGCGAGCGTCGGAACACGATCGCGGACCTTCTCCAGGACGAGGCGGGCGCGGCGGGCGGTCGTGAGCACCTGTGCGCATTCGAGCAGGGCCCCCGGTTCCAGCATCTGGCCGATGGCGGCCGCGCGGAGGTGCGGCCTGATGTCCCGGGCTCCGGAGAACGGGATGTCGATGCCCTGCTGGTCGAGCAGGCGCATCTCGGCGGTCTCCTGCGCCAGCTGACGCGCGCCCTCCCACGTCGTGGCTGGCCGGAGCGCCCGGGCCTTCTCGGCCCCCATGCTGAAAGCGGCCTCCCCGGCAAGCATGTCGAGGACGCGTTCGAACTCCAGAACGCGCAGCGTGTGGTCGTTCATGCAATTCGAGCGTATCGAACGCTGCTGCGGCGCGAAACTCCTTGCCTCAGATGCGCCCCTCGCGCCGGGCGGCAGCAAGGAACTCGACCGTCCGGCGAACGGCGCCCGGGTCCCCGTCGACCGGGAACGGCGAGGCGTTGAAGTCGGTGACTCCGGCATCGGCCAGCTCGCGGAGACGGGCCTCGACCTCCGCTTCGGAGCCGACAATGGCCACGTCCGCGGGCCCGGCTGCTCCCTCGACATCCAGCACGGCGCGGTAGGACGGCAGCTGCCCGTAGACCGCAAAGATGCGGGCCGCCGACTCACGCGCCCGGTCCGGGTAGTCCGTCACCGCGACCGGGAAGCCCGAGACCACCCGGGGCGCCGGCCGGCCGGCATCGGCTGCGGCCGCGCGGATCGCCGGGATCGCGGTGTTGCGGAGATAGCTGGCGCCGCCCATCCAGGTCGCCGTGCCGTCGGCCAGCCGCCCTGCAAGCTTCAACATTTGCGGCCCGAGCGCCGCGACGACCACCGACGGCCGGGACACCCCGGGCACGGTAATCTGGGCCTGGACGCGGTACTCCTCGCCCCGGAACTGGACCTGCTTCCCCTCGAGCAGCGGGATGAGGACCGACAGGTATTCCCGCATGTGGCGGACCGGCTTCGAATAGTCCAGGCCGAACATCCCTTCGATGACAATGCGATGACTGAGACCGATCCCGAGGGTGAAGCGGCCGCCAGCGACCGCAGCCGCCGTGAGCGCCTGCTGGGCCATCGCGACCGGGTGCCTCGGGTAGGTCGGGACCACGAATGTTCCGAGTTCGATCCGCGAGGTCTCCCTGCCTGCCACAGCAATGGTGGTGATGGCGTCCAGTCCGAAGATGTTCGGAAGCCAGGCGGAATCGAACCCTGCCTCTTCGGCCCGCTGGATCTGTCGAATGACGTCGTCGATGCCCTCGCTGCCAGTAATGCCGATGCCGAGCCCGATCTTCATTGCGTACCTCCTGGGTGTGGGGCTGAGCCTACGCAGCTGCCGCGCTCCGGTGAAGCGCGGCCGCGCGGTAGACTCCCGTGCGTGCCATACGCCCGGGTGAACGGCGCCCACATCTACTACCGGCAGCAAGGCTCGGGGCCGGACCTGGTACTCATCCACGGCGCTGGCGGCAACCACCTCGCCTGGTGGCAGCAGGTCGCGGCCTTCGCTCCCCGCTACCGGGTCACGACGTACGATGCGCGGGGCTGGGGCCTGTCGCGAGGCGACATGGCTGTGGGCCGCACGACCCTCGGGACCGACCTCCTTGCACTCCTGCAGCATCTCGGCATCGAGCGCGCCCACATCGTCGCCCAGTCGATGGGCGGTCGGGCGGTAGCAGGGCTCGCGCGCCTCGCTCCGGAGCGCATCGCGTCGCTTGTGCTGTGCGGGACGACGGCCGGCGCGACGAACGACCGCATCAGGGCGATGCAGCAGGAGCTGCGCGAGGACCGCGGCGGCGCAAGCCTCCGGGAGCAGGCGCTCGCGCCCGGGTTCGAAGCGGAAGAGCCAGCCCTGGCCCTGCTCTACCGGCAGATTAATGCGCTCAATCCGCCGAGGCCCCGTGGACTGCTGGGTCCGCCCCCGCCCGGCTATCGCGGCTCCATGCACGAACTCCTCTCCTCACTGGGTGTGCCGATCCTCTATGTCGTCGGCGAGTACGACGCCATCACGCCGCCGGAGATGATCCGCGAGGCCGCCTCGCTCGTCAGCGGGGCCCGGGTGCACGTCATCGCTGGCGCCGGGCATTCGTGCTACTTCGAACGCGCCGCCGAGTGGAATGCCGTCGTCGGCGCGTTCCTCGAGGCCGTCGAGCAGGGAAACTGCTGAGTTGCTGAGTGGTTGCCATTAGGGGAATCCCCCGGTTATCGTCTACTCCCCATGGCATGGCTGATGCGGTTCTACCGGGCGATCGTCGACGCCCTGCTGCGCCGTCAGCGCGATGATGGCTGGGTCGAGCCTTCGAACGCCATCACGCGGGTCGTGCTTGCGGCGCCCTCGTCGATTGCGCTGCCGCCCATCGAGCCGCCAGTACGCCGGCAGCGGCGGACCGCCAGCATCATCGCGCTCAATGCGCGCCAGCAGCCCGTCACACGTACGGCGCAGCGCGCACGCCGCCGGCGCGCCAACCGCGCCGCCTGAACGATGCCGCCCGGCGGTATACTCTGCCTATGGCCATCTACGAGTTCTACTGCCCGACCTGCCGCGAAAAGTTCGAGCAGCGCCGCCCGATGTCGGCGGCGAACGAGCCCGCCACCTGTGCCCGGGGCCATCGCGCGGAGCGGATGCTCTCGATGTTCGCCGCACCGCGCGGCGCCATCGCAACGGCCGATTCACCCGCCGCGGGGTGCTGTGGTGGCGGCGGGTGTGCCTGCGCGTCCGCGAACTGACCCGCTTTCGCTCCGGGTTCTGAGCAGGTAGCCGGCGCACAGCGTCGCGACGGCCAGCGCCTCCGCGGCCATGATGCCGCCCGCGAGGTACGTGACGTCCTGCCAGAACGGTTCCGGGAACATCTGGATGAGCCGGTCGGTATCCGGGTCGAGCCGCCAGAGATCGTTCCTGAATGCGACCTCGTGGAACGCTGTCCACGCCTGGTCGAAACCGGTGAGCGTGAACGCTGCAATAACACCGACGACCAGCCCGCCGGCAGCCAGCCCGGCGAGCGACAGCGTGGCGAGTCCGCGGACCGACCGTTCCCGCGACCAGAGGACGGCCAGCGCGATGTACCCCAGCACCACCACGAGCGCGATTTCGTTAACCCGGTAGAGCGCCCGCATGAGCCGCTTCACGTCACGCATGTGGGCGGTTTCGCGGTCGTTGTAGAGCGGCTCCTCGACGCCGTTGACCGTCACCACGATGCGCAGGTCGCGCGCGTCGTTCTCGAAGTAGTCGATGATGTCGCGGCCGGCGCGGTCGAGCTCCGAAAGCGGAAGTCCGGTGCGCGTTTCTGCGTCGTAGGCGCGGAACCCGCGCTCATAGACGGCGATGTCGCTCGCGAGCCACCGCACGGGCGCCGTCACGATGAGCAGCGGGAGCGACAGAACGTACGCCGCCGCTGCAAGGAGTCGGAACGTGTGCACCATCAAGCTCTCCCCGCCCAATCATGTCGGCGGGGCCGCAGGCGGGCAACCAGCGCTGCTACACGTTGCCGCGCTGCATCCGGTTCAGCATCTCGGCCGGCAGCTGCACGCCGGCATCGATGAACGCCTTGCCGATGGCTGCGGCGTTCGGCCCGAAGATGGTCGCCCGGTTGTCGGCGACGAACTTCTGGCTCGCGGCGATCCGATCGTACTGGCCCTGGAACCGGGGAGCCACGTACCGCGCCCAGAGTTCGTAGCTGTGCAGCGTCTTCTCCCAGGTGGTCCATTCGTGGGCTAGCCCCAGCAGGCAGCCGAACCCGCCGGAGAGCTCAAGCAGCCGCTCAACCGCCTCGATCGCATCATCCGGGGTGCCGATGATGGCGCCACCCCGCGCGACCGTCGATTCGACGTCGCCGGGGTTCGAGGGGTCGGCCGGCCGCCCGAGGGTGTTCTCGAAGTACTCCTTGTTCCAGCGCATCATGCCTTCGGCGACGTCGGCGAATGCCTGCTCGCGCGTCTCGGCAAGGTGGATCGGCATCACGAGCCGCCAGTCGTCCCGGTTGATGGTCTTCCCGGCCTTCGCCGCCGCCTCTTCGGCCATCTCCCACGTCTTGGAGAGGGAGATGAGGCCGCCCGGCTGGGACACCGCCACGCTGAGGATGCCGACGCCGTGCTTTCCGGCGGTTACCGGGCCCGCAGGCGAGAACGTGCTCGCAACCGCTACCGGCATATGCGGGTGCGTGTACGGCGCCAGCTGCAGCCGGGCCTCGCGGAGCGTAAACCACTCCGTCTCCATCGTGACCACTTCGCCGCGGAAGAGCCGGAGAATGACGCCGAGCGCCTCGTCCATCCGTGCCCGCTGCGTCATGGGATCGATGCCGAGCATGTACGCGTCGGAGGTCAGCGCGCCCGGGCCAACGCCGAACATCGCCCGGCCCCGCGTCATGTGGTCGAGCTGGACCATGCGGTCGGCCAGCATGAAGGGGTGGTGGTACGGCAGGGAGCTCACGCCGGTCCCGAGCTTGATGTGCTTCGTGCGCTGCGCCGATGCCGCAATCATCAGCTCAGGCGAGGCGATCAGCTCCCAGCCGGCGCTGTGGTGCTCACCGAACCAGGCCTCGTCGTAGTCGAGCCGGTCGAGGTGGTCGATCAGCTCGAGGTCGCGCTGGAGCGCGACGGTCGGGTTTTCGCCCAGCCGGTGAAACGGGGCCAGGAAGATGCCAAAGCGCATGCGCGCGGGGCGGTAGGTCATGGTGCTGTCTCTCCCTCCCCGGCGGCGCCGGGGTCCTTAGCGTCGGCCGAAATAGTACCCGAACCTGCACCGGAATGCGCGCGAGGCGCATCGCGCGGCTTCGCCGGCGGGCCCGCGCCGCACTGTCGACCGCCAGTCTGCCGGCCGATACCTGAAGTGAAAGAATTTCGCGGGACGCCCCGGGCCCGGGCCGGAGAGCGCCCGCTGCAGCGAGGCGTGCCATGCCACCAGGGCGCGGGTTTTACGGCAGCGACTACCGCTCCCGCCGCAACGAGCGGCGGCTCGCGCCCTTCTACCTCCTCGCGGCTGTCCCAGTGCTCGCGCTTTTCGCGTTCTTTGGCATGCAGCTCACCGGCGGTGACGATGCCCCGCCCGCCGCGGCCCCGGGCGGAGGGAGCCCGACCGCCGGCGGCAGCCCGTCCGCCGGGTCCAGTCCAACCAACACCCCGGCGCCGACCCGCCACCCGTCGTCGCGCGCCGGCGGCATGGAAGAAGGCACCTACCGGCCCGCCGCCAACCCGCCGAAGCCCGACATCCGGGAGTACCTGATCGCCGGCGGGAAGCGGTTCGCGCTTCCGCTGACCGCCCACGCGGGCGTGGAGGACTACTTTGGCACCGACCGGGGCAACGGCCTCCGCCACGCCGGCGTCGACTTTTCCCTCGTCGGCCTGAAGAACATCACGGTCCAGTCCGCGTGCGATGGCGAGGTGGTCGTTACAGGGAGCGATGAGCGGTACGGGACCCACGTCGTGGTCGATTGCGGCGGCGGGTTCACAACAGTCTATGGATGGCTGCAGGGCCTGCGGGTGGCGAAGGGGAACCTGGTGAGCAAGTCCACCGTCATCGGCATCGGCGAGCCGGGCGGATTCCTCCACTTCGAAATCCGCTACCTGGGCCATCCCGTCGACCCGGCTGACTTCGTGCAGGTCCCCGGCCGGGAGGTCATCCCGTGGACACCGACGCCGACCCCCACGCCGAAGCCCGGCGAAACCCCGACCCCGGAGCCGACGGCCACGATCACTCCGCGGAGCGGTGCGGGCGGCCCGGGCGGCGCCACGGACGACCGCGGTTCGCCTGCGCCACCGGCCACGGAGCCCGGTCCGCCGACGGCAACCCCGACGCCGGAGCCGCCAACGCCGACGCCCACGATCACCCCGACCCCGACCCGGACGCCCACGCCTACGCGGACCCCGGTGCCGCCAAAGGCCACGCCGACGCCACTGCCGCGGGCCTACTGAGCCCTGTTCGCTGCGGCCCGGAGCTGGCACGATCCCTGCACGTGAACCGCTTCGAGCCGGGCGCCATCGTCGCACTCCGGTATATCACCCGTGCCGACAGCACCGTGGGCATGACCTAGCCCGCACGGGTTGTGGCTGACGGCGACAGCCTGGTCGCCCTCTGGATTCCCGAGGGCGCCGAGTACCGCGCCTGGCACCGGCCCCCTGGCGAGCCGCGCCGGCTCGTCCCCGCGCACTGGCGCAGAGAAACGCTCCGGCTGATGTTCCCCGGGGCTGCCCACTCCGTCTGGTGCTCCTGGGAAGGCCCCGGCCGCCGGTTTCGGATGTACTACGTCAACTTCGAAGAGCCGTTCCGTCGGACGCAGATCGGCTTCGATACCAATGACCACGCGCTCGACATCGTGGTCTGGCCGGATTTCCGCTGGGAGTGGAAGGACCTCGGTGAGTTCGAGGCGCTCGCCGCATCGGGTGCCTTTACGCCCGACTTTGCCCGGGCGGTTCGCGCCGAGGCGGGCGGGGTCCTCGCGGCGATTGAGCAGCGGGCAGCCCCGTTCGACGGCAGCTGGGTCGACTGGCAGCCGCCCGCGGAGTGGACTGTTCCCGCACTTCCCGCCGGGTGGGATACCGTGCCGCCGGTGCCATGGGACCTGACGCGGTGGGCCTACCGGCCGGCCCCTGCCCGTTGACGGACCCGCGGCCGGCGCGGAGGATCGGGCCATGGCACTCTACGAATACGTCTGCGCGTCCTGCGGCACCCGGACCGAAAAGCGGATGCCGATGTCCGACGTTCTCCAGTTCATCCCCTGCCCGAAGTGCGGTAAGCAGGCGGCGAAGGCGTTCGGGCGTTTCGTCCTCGTAGGCCTTGCACAGCCGGGCGTCGAGGATGGCCCGGCCCCATGGGAAGACGGCGGGAACGGCGAGGGCGCCGAAGGGCACACCCACGAGTGGGGCGGCCACAGCCACTCGCACGGGCACAGCCATGGCCACAGCCATGGGCCGGGCGGCCATACACATTCGCACAGCTGGGACGACGTCGACCTGGATTGACCGGAGGGTCCCGTTCAGTCGCGGCCCACACCCGGGAGCACGGCCCGGAACGGTCCGACTGCTCCGCTCCCGCCGGGCGGCGGAGCCGGGTAGGCCGCGGCCATCGCTGCCTTGTCGTCCTCTTTCAGCACATTCCGCAGCTCGCGCGCTCTCAGCGAGGGGTACATCACTGCCTGGCGTTCCGCGTCGGTGCAGCTGCTGCTCCCCGTGCAGGGGTGGCCGAGGCCTGCGCCGTGTCCCAGCTCGTGCAGGATCGTCGACGCGAGGTCAAATTGCCCCGGCCCCAGGCTGTCGCTCCGCCCCCAGTTGACGTTTGCGTTGAGCTGGATGTCGAATTCGACGAGGTCGCCGTTTGACCCGCCGGACCAGACGGTGCAGGTGATACCGAGCGTACCCGCTGGGAGCGTGGTCACGAACGTGACCGTGTTTCGCCCGTCGAGCTGGCGGCCTGGGACATCGCATGCGCCGGGGCCTGCCGTGGTTGTGCCCGCGTAGGCGAACGCGAATGCAGACCCGGGGACCTTCGACCACTGCTCGAGCGCGTTCCGAACTAGGTCCTCCACGGCAATGCCGGGCGGTGCGCCTGCAGGGTTGTACCACACCGTCACCGGCAGGTCGGACGCAGCCCAGCGGTTCGGATTGAGCCTGAATGCTGCTGAGCTGTCCGGCAGAGGTTGCGGAAGGTCGTCGTCGCCGGCCCACGTGAGCACGTGCACTGTCGTGGAGAGGCCGGCGGCGGCAGGCGCCGCCCCCGTCGTCCCTTCGCGGACCTGGCCGGCGGCAAGGACGACGGCAAGCGTGAAGGCCGCCACAACCCCAACCATGAGCGCCGCTGAGCGCCGCCGCCGGGGAGGTGCCGGGGTCTCGCGGGGCGGAGTCGTGAGCCTCATCGTCAGGAACTATGCGCCACCCGCCCCGGGCGCGCTACCGGAAGCGTCAACTCGAGGAAAAGCACGCGGGACCGGCTCAGGCCGGTCCCGCGTCCTTGCCCGGATTGCGCCGTCGACCTCAGTTCGTGAAGAGCTCTGACTTCTGGCAGTCCGCGTTGTTGGCGGCGATCTTGCTCAGCCGCTCCTCAGCGCCCTTCGGCGGCTCGGGGAAGGGCGAGTCCTGCTGAAAGATGGCAGCATTCGTGTTGCCCTTCTTCAACGCTGCGACGGCTTCGTCGAGCGATTTGCTCGAGTCGCTATGCCACTGCTTCAGGTCAGCCGGCGGTTTGGCGGCCTTAAACGACTTCGCGAAGGTCTCGAAGGGCTCCGCAATCTTCTTCGCCGCCTCTTCCTCACTCTGGATGTTCGCGAGATTCGCGAAGAGCTTCGTAAGGTCATCCTGGAACTGTGCGCCGGCCTTGCAGATATCCGCAACGAACTTTTCGTCGGAGCCGGTGCCGGTGCCGCCGCTGCCGCCGCCGCCCCCGCAGGCGCCGAGCAGCAGTGCCCCGAGGAGGGCGGGCACGAGGATGAACCCGGCCCGGAGGTGAATAACGTCCTTCAAACTGGTGTCTCCTTTCGATGAGGCCATGCCCCGGGCCATGCTGGTCCCCCAGGTGGCTACGAGAAAATGTTCGGCCGTATCTGCGCGGGCTGAAGGTCGGATTGCAGCAGGAGCGCCGGATTCCGGAAAAACAGTGCGGGGACCCGTTGACGGGTCCCCGCACGCGCATGCTGCGCCGAAGCGGTGACTCAAATCTCCAGCATCTGGGCGACGCGCTCGCGGTGGTAGTCACCGTCGCCCCAGAAGAGTTCCGCGCGCTTCTGGCGGCGGAAGTAGAGCTGGATGATGTAGTCCTTGGTGAAGCCGATGCCGCCGTGGATCTGCTGCCCGTGCGCGACCACGCGCCGGCTGGCATCGCTGCACCAGGCCTTGGCCATGGCGGTGTCCATGTCCTGCGAGTCCTCGTTTTCGCTGGTCGCCCAGGCCGCCTTGTACATGATGAACCGCATGCCGTCGACGTCGGTGACCATGTCGGCAGCCTTGTGCTGGATCGCCTGGAATGAGCCGATCGGGCGGCCGAACTGGACGCGCTCCTTGGCGTAGTTCACCGAGATTTCGAAGTCGCGCTGGGCAAGGCCGACGAGGTACGCGCACTCGAGGCAGGTCGCCATGTTGCGGAGCCGCGACGCGGTCTTGTCGTCCATGTCGATGACATCGGCTGCCGGCACCTTCACATCCTTGAAGACCACTTCGCACTGCTTGTCGCTGGCGATGGTCTTGAGGACGGTGATGCTGATGCCCTCGGCCGTGCGCGGGACGATGAACGTGCTGAGCCGGCCGTCCGGCTTCCAGGCAACGACGTGCAGGTAGTCCGCGACGTGGGCATCGGGGACGAACAGCTTGGTGCCGTTGAGCACGTAGTCGTTTCCGCTCTGCGTGGCCTTCATCTCGATGCCTTCGCGGTCCCAGCGGCCCGACGGCTCGGTGATCGCGTAGGTGTGGATCGCGGTGCCGTTCGCGATGTTGGGGAGGTACTTCTTCTTCTGCTCCTCGGTGCCGGCGAGGATCAGTTCAGCCGCGCAGACCTGGTTCGGGATGAACGGCCCGGGGACGAGCGCCCGCCCAAACTCTTCGACCAGGATGCAGAGGTCGAGGAAGGAGAACCCGGCGCCGCCGTACTCCTCCGGAATCATGAGGCCGTGCCAGCCGAGGTCGGCCATCTTCTTCCAGAGCTCGGGGCTGTACCCCTTCTCGTCCTCTTCCATTGCGCGGACGTGCTCTTCGGGGCACTCCTTCTCGAGGAACTCACGGGCGGAGTTCTTCAGCAGTTCCTGTTCTTCGCTGAGGCCAAGGTCCATTCGTTCTGCGTCCCTTTCGATGTGTCGTGGCCGCGCCCCGCGCGGCCCGCCGAACCCGGTTCGGCCCGGTGTCCTTGTTGCGGCCGGATTGTAACAGGAACGTTCGCCCCGCGCGAACGGCCTACCTCGCCCGCCCGACGCCCTCGATGATGTCCCGCACGACCGCCGGGTCCGCGAGCGTCGTGACGTCGCCGACGTTCTCCGGCTCGCCTTCGGCAATCTTGCGCAGGATGCGGCGCATAATCTTGCCCGAGCGTGTCTTCGGCAGCCCTTCAACGAACTGGATCCTGTCGGGAGTGGCGATGGCGCTGATCTCCCGGCGGACGGCGTCGCGCAGCTCTTTCGCCAGTTCGTCCGAAGCCGTGTACCCGGCCTTCAGCATGACGTAAGCGTAGATGCCGGTGCCCTTGATGTCGTGCGGGTAGCCTACGACGGCTGCTTCCGCGACGGCCGGGTGACCGACGAGGGCGCCCTCGATTTCGGCCGTGCCGAGGCGATGCCCCGAGACGTTCAGGACGTCGTCGACGCGCCCCGTAATCCAGTAATACCCATCCTTGTCGCGGTGGCAGCCGTCGCCCGTGAAGTACTTCCCGGGGTAGGTTGTCAGGTAGGTTTGGACGAACCGGTCGTGGTCGCCGTACACGGTGCGCATCATCCCCGGCCACGACGCCTTCATGCAGAGCCGGCCCGTCACGCCGTTGCCCTCGAGTTCGCGCCCTTCCTCGTCGACCACACAGGGCTGAACGCCGAAGAAGGGCAGCGAGCCGGAGCCCGGCTTCATCGGTGTGGCGCCGGCGAGCCCGGAAATCATGTGGCCGCCCGTCTCCGTCTGCCAGTAGGTGTCGACGATGGAGCAGCGGCCTTCGCCCACCACGTTGAAGTACCAGCGCCACGCCTCGGGGTTGATCGGCTCCCCGACCGTGCCCAGGACGCGCAGCGATGTGCGCCGATACTTCTTTACGAAGTCATTGCCCTCCCGCGCGATGGCGCGGATAGCCGTCGGCGCGGTGTAGAACACCGTGATGCCGAGGCGGTCGACCATATCCCAGTACCGCCCCGCGTCGGGGTAGGTCGGGATCGATTCAAACATCACCGTCGTGGACCCGTTCCCGAGCGGTCCGTAGACGATGTAGCTGTGTCCGGTGATCCAGCCGACGTCGGCTGCGCAGCAGTAAATGTCGTCCTCGCGGATATCGAAGACGTACTTATGGCTGCACATCACGTGCAGGAGGTAGCCGGCGTGCGTGTGGAGGACGCCCTTCGGCTTCCCGGTCGACCCCGACGTGTAGAGGATGAAGAGCGGGTCTTCACTGTCCATCTCCTCCGGCGGGCAGTCAGCCGGCTCGTTGGCCACCGCGTCATGCCACCACTCGTCGCGGCCGGCCACCATATTGACCGGGGTGCCCGTGTGCCGGTACACGATGCAGAACTCCACCGAGTGGCCGGGCTCGGCGAGCGCCTCGTCGACGTTCGCCTTGAGGGGCACGGCACGCCCGCCACGCCGGCCTTCGTCCTGTGTAATGACTGCCTTGCAGGTCGAGTCGTCGATGCGGTCGCGGATCGATCGAGGGGAGAACCCTCCAAAGATGACGGAGTGGATGGCGCCGATCCGGGCGCACGCGAGCATCGCTGCCGCAAGCTCGGGAACCATGCCCATGTAGATGGCGACCCGGTCGCCCTTGCGGACGCCCCTGCGGCGGAGGGCATTGGCCAGCCGGTTGACCATCTCCGACAGTTCGCGGTAGGTCACCCGTCGGTTCGTTCCCGGTTCGTCGCCCTCCCAGAGGATGGCGGTCTTGTCGCCGCGGGCAGCAAGGTGCCGGTCGAGGCACTGCACCGAGGCATTCAGCTTGCCGCCGATGAACCAGGCGATTTTCCCCGTGTAGAGGTCCTCCTCCACGACACGGTCGAACGGCTTGGAGAACGTGAGGAAGCGCTCGGCCATCTCCCGCCAAAACGCGTCCCGGTCCTCGACGCTGCGGCGGTACATCTCGCGGTAGGTCTCCATATCGGTCACCAGCGCCCCTTCGCGGACGCGGGCCGGCGGCTCGTACACCTCGTCGACGGGGAGTCCAACGTCGGCCATGGGTATCCTCCTGGTGCTGCGTGCAGGGGTGGGGTGTTAGCGGTGCATTCTACTGAACGGCGGTGCGGCGGCGGCGTCAGGGCACGCTCGGGTCGTACTCCTCGGCGATGTGGCCGCCCGCTTTGAGCGCCTCGTATTCGGAATCGCTCACCTTCAGCAGCTCGCGATAGACATACTCGTTGTGTTCGCCGAAGCAGACCGGCGGCTGATAGAACTCCACCGGCGTCTTCTCGAACTTCCAAAGCGGACCGACGTACTCGTGCGTCCCGGCGTCGCGGACGGTCTGCTTCTTGAAGAAGTCGCGCGCCCGCAGATGGGGGTCGTCGAACATCCGCGACGCTTCGAGCACCGGCGTCGCGGCGATCCCGCGAGCCTGGAGCAGGTGCATCATCTCGTAGTCGTCCCGTTCGCGGGTCCACTCGGCGATGCCGGCATCGATCTCGCGGAAGTGCGCGGCCCGCCCCTCGTTCGTCGCAAAGCGCGGGTCGAGGGCCCACGCCGGTGACCCCATGGCCTCGACAAGCTGCTGCCATTGGGCGTCGTTCTCGATATGGATGGCAATCCAGTGGTCGTCCATCGTGGTGGCGTCGCCGGGGGACTTGGCAGGGTAGACACCGCAGGGATACCGGCCGTGCACGTCGCGGTTGCCGATGGCCGACTGCACGTTCCGGTTCATCGAGTAGTCCATGATGGCATGGGTGAACATCGCGGCGGCGTTCTCGGCCTGGGCGATTTCGATCGTCTGGCCCTCGCCCGTCCGGTCGCGGTACCAGAGGGCTGCCATCACCGCGAACGCCCCCTGCGCGCCAGCCATGTAGTCGCCGGAGTAGATCGCCGTGTTCGCCGAGGGGTCGGCGTCATCGTACCCGCGCAGGAGGGTGTGCCCCATCACCGCCTCCAGGTGGACGCCGAGAGCACGCGCCTCCCTGTACGGACCGGTGAGCCCGTAGGCCGGCACCCGCACGATGATGAGTCGCGGGTTCGTTTCCCGCAGCCACTCCTCCGTGATGCCGAGTTTCTCCAGCGTCCCGACGGCATTGTTCTCGTACACGACGTCGGAGATGGCCACCAGCCGGCGGAGGATGTCCTTTCCCTCGGGCCGCCGGAGGTCGACGGTGAAGCTCTTCTTGTTCCGGTAGAGGCTGACGAACGTCGGGTTATAGTTCCACGGCCGCGGCCCCACCTCGTTGCGGGGGAGGCCGCCGCTCCAGGCGATCGACCGCTCAAGCAGGATCTGCGGCGGCCGGGCCATCGCTCCACGGGTCATCGGCTGGAATACGAACGGGTTCTCGGGCTTAATCACCTCTGCGCCGAGGTCGCCGAGCAGCATCGTCGCGAATGGGCCGGCCCACACCACGCACAGGTCAATGACCCGGATGCCCTCCAGCGGCTTCGGACTCATCGTGCACCTCCCGCAGCACAAACCTGCGCAATGGTCGTGTCATCCACTCCAGCTTCCCGGAGGACCTCTTCGGTGTGCTGGCCCAGCAGCGGCGCGGGCCTGCGGAGCTCCCAGCCGCCCTTTCCCATGATGAACGGGCGGCCGGGGAACTCGACGTCGCCGAGTTCCGGGTGGGTCGCGCGTGCCCAGAAACCGCGCCCACGGAAGTGCTCGTCCTCGAAGAGGTCCTCCATACTGAAGAGCGGTCCGCAGAGAACCTTCGCCCTCCGTGCCTCGGCCCAGATCTCGCGCTTGGTGCGCTCCATGCACCAGGTGAGGAAGTAAGTGTTCCACTCCTCGATAACGTAGGGGTCCAGCCGCTTGACCGGGTCCTGGAACTGCGGCTGCTGGTTCCAGTCGGGGTGACCGAGCATATCATCGACCCGGTCCGGCCGGAGCGATGCGTTGGTGAACTCCACATAGCCGTCGGCGCACGGGTAGATGCCCTGGGGCATGCCGGCCCCGCCGCCTGCCGCCCGGATCGTCTTTCGTCCGCTGAACTGGTAGGCGATGGCGGTCGCGTGGCGCCGGTCGACTCCCCCGAAATGGGTTTCGGCGAGCGAGATGTCGACGTGCTGGCCGATGCCGAACCGCTTCGCTGCCCAGAGCGCTGCCATAATGGCGACGGATGCTGCAGCGCCCGACTCGAACAGCGCGGCAGTGCCCGCCATCTTGACCGGCTCCCGCTCGGTCAGGCCCATGGAGTACATCTCGCCGGCGAAACCGTACAGGGTGAGCTCGCTCAGGCGGTAATCCCGGTAGGGGCCCGTCTGGCCGAAGTTCGAGATGGACACCACCGGGAGCGAGGGGTTAATCCGGCGGAAGAAGTCGAGGCCGACCCCGAGCCGGTCGAGCGTGCCCGGGGCGAAGCTCTCGACCACGATGTGGGACCGCCTTGCCAGCGCCTCGAGCGCAGCCTTTCCGGCCGGCTCACGGAGATCGAGGACTACGGACCGTTTGTTGCAATTTAAGTAAAAGAAGAGTCCGCTCCGCTCCGGATGGGGCTCGCCTCCTTTGAACGGCGGCAGCATGCGGGCGACGTCGCCTCCCGGCTTTTCGACCTTGATGACGTCGGCGCCGAGGTCGGCCAGCAGCCGCGTCGCGTAGGGGCCGGCGATATGGTGCGTCAGGTCGAGGACCCTCACGTCATCCAGCGCCTGCATCGGCTTCACCTCCTGCTCTGCCGCCTGCCCGGCGGCACGCGGAATCTACCAGAGTGACCGGGCCGGGTGAACTGCCTCTTGCGATGCGGGCAGGTAGAATCCCGCGTCAGCCCGGGCGGTCCTTCCGCCCGCACATTTCACGGAGGAGCGCCCTATGGCTGTCCGCTACCAGAACTGGCGCGACGAGTACAAGTCGCGGCAGAAGTCTCTCGACGAGGCAATGCAGGTCATCAAGGAAGGCGACCTCGTCGGCATCACCATCCTGTGCCCTGGCCCGCTGGTGCAGGCGTTCATCGAGCGCGCCAGACAGCTCGGCAACGTCAACATCCGCACCCTTGCGCCCAACTACCCGGACCTCTTCAACCCGGAGGTCTTCAAGGGTGAGCGCGAGATCGAGCTCTTCATCGGCGATGCCATGCGGCCGGCCCACGATGCGAAGATCGCCACCTACCTGCCGAACACCTTCATGCTCGGCATGAAGGCCTTCGACAACGGCCGACCCGAAGCCCGCATCCCGGACGTCTTCCTCACCCCGTGCAGCCCCCCGAACGAGCACGGCTACGTCCACTTCGGGCCGCACATGTGGC
>Ga0308415_1000064_pt1 | contig 40515 bp, 39 predicted proteins | sample HotsprSampleOS55_FD_203465 | JGI IMG/M metagenome (GOLD analysis project Ga0308415, IMG submission 203465) | Hot spring phototrophic mat microbial communities from Octopus Spring, Yellowstone National Park, Wyoming, United States - 20090730_OS55 ... | reverse complement strand
GAAGACGGCCGGAGGCGGTGTGCCACCCTCGCTCTCACCGATCGCTTCCGCTCCGGGCCGATCGAGAGCTTCGAAGCGCCCGGCGATCACGTGTGCGACGAGCCGCGCCTGTCGGTCCGTGCGGTTCCGCTCGACCACGACATCCCCTGCTTGGCCTTCGCGCTCGCCGAGCCTAAGCACGTCCAGATTTGGCGCAACCGCCTCGAAGCCATGGGCCTCGGCACGGGCCCCTGGCTGCGGACCCTCAAGGAGGCGGTCCTCGCGAACGCACCGGACACGACGCCCATCGGTGCCCGTTGGCGAGGTCCGGACGGGATCGCGGAGCGGACCCTGCCCTTGGGTATGCTTCGCCGAGAGGTGCTGGAGGTCGTGCCGGGCCAAAGGGTGGTCTACGTGACCGACTGCGCGTGGACGCGTCGCAACATCGAGCGCATCCTCGAGCTCGCCCGGGGCGCCGACACGCTCGTCATCGAAGCCCCGTTCCTCGACGCCGACCGTGCGCAAGCCCGCGCCCGCCGCCACCTGACGGCCCGCGAGGCGGGCACGCTCGCCCGCTGGGCCGGCGTGAGGCGGGTGATCCCGTTTCATTTTTCGCCGCGTTACACTGGCCGCTACGAGCTGCTCGAAGAGGAGGTGCGTGCCGCCTTCGAAGGCCCCCTCGCCATCGCCGAGCCGCCCCGCGACCCTTGACGCCGCATCGGCGGCGAGGCGCCGAAAGACCGTTCGCCGTTAACGATTTCTTCGGAGTGCGGTGTGTAGACAGGGGTCGTGGCGCGGTAACGACGGCGTCCGGGCATCCGCCCGGCCTCGACCGTTCCGGGTCACTGTCCTCCCTGACGTTGTGATGCCTCCCCTTTCACTCGGCCGCCTTCGGGCGGCCTCTTTTTCTTCGGCCCTCACGAGCCTCCGGAGGGCGCTCCTCAGGCCGTCACGCCCGGGACGTACCAGTCCATTTTGTGGAGTTCTTCGTCGGTCGCGTGCCGACCGGCCGGGATGCGCTCTACACCTTTCTGGTCCTTGATCGGCCCGGTGAAGGGATGGAGCGTCCCGGCGACGATCCCGTCCTTGACCGCATCGGCCGCTTTGCGGACCGGCTCGGGCACTTTCGGTCCGTAAGGCGCGATCTCGACCGCACCGTCCTTGATCCCCATCCAGACCGCGTGGCTCTTCCAAGTTCCGTCGAGCACCGCCCGCGCGCGGCTCACATAATAGGCGTCCCAATTGTCGACGATCGCGGTGAGCTGGGCGTTGGGGCCGAAGCGGCGCATGTCGGAGGCCTGTCCGAACGCCATGAGGCCGCGTTCCTCGGCCACCTGAACCGCCGCCGGGCTGTCGGTGTGCTGGACGATGATGTCGGCGCCTTGGTCGATGTGCGCCTTGGCCGCGTCGGCCTCCTTGCCCGGGTCGTACCAGCTGTTGACCCAGATCACGCGGACCTGGATCGAGGGATCGATCTTGTGGGCCGCGAGGGTGAAGGCGTTGACGCCCATCACGACCTCGGGGATCGGGAAGCTGCCGATGTAGCCGATCTTCTTGGTCTTGCTCAAATGACCCGCGATCGTCCCGATGACCGCCCGCCCCTCGTAGAAGCGCGCATCGTAGGTCGCGAGGTTCTCGAGCCGTTTGTAGCCGGTGGCATGCTCGAATTTCACTTTCGGGAAAGCACGGGCGACCTTCTCGGTCGCGTTCATGAAGCCGAAGGACGTCGCAAAGATCAGCCCGTGCCCGGTCATCGCGAGCTGGCGGATGACTCGTTCGGCGTCCGGTCCCTCGGAGACGTTCTCGACGTAGCTCGTGTGGACCCTCTCCCCCAAAGCCTTTTCGATCGCCTGACGGCCGAGATCGTGGCGGTAGGTCCAGCCATGGTCACCGATCGGCCCGACATAAACGAAGCCGACCTTGAGCGGATCGGCGGCATGCAGCCGTCCGCCGAGCACGGCGGCGCCGAGCGTGGCTCCGCCCAGTGCGAGCAGATGACGGCGGGACGAGGTCCAGGGCATGAGCGGTCCTCCGGCTGCGGGGCACAGGGCCGCCGGCCTCGCGGCAGCGCCCGACCGCCAGGATGGTGCCCGTCGGCGGCGGGACGGGCAAGCCCGCGTTGCGGCCCGCCCGGCCTGCAGCGCAGCTCTGTCGGGTCCGGAGCGCGCACGGCTTGACGCCCGATCGACGGCTGAAGACGCTCGTCCCGACCAGCCGGGGAGGCACCATGACCGGAACGCTCGCGGGGCGCGTGGCGCTCGTGACCGGGGCGGCTTCGGGCATCGGCTTGGCCACGGCTCGCGCCCTTGGGCGGATGGGTGCGGCTTTGGCCCTGATCGACCTCGACGCGAATCGGCTCACCGCAACCGCGAGGGAGCTCGAGGCGGAACTCGGCGTCCGTTGCGTCGCCAAGGCCTGCGACGTGGCCGACCCCGAGGCTTGTGCGCGGGCGCATGCGGCCCTCGTCGAGGGCCTCGGCCCGGTCTCCGTACTCGTGAGCTGCGCCGGGATCAACGCCCAACAAGTGAAACCGCTGCACGAGCAGCCCTTCGACCTGTTCGAGCGGATGATCGCGATCCACGTGCACGGCTCGGCGCGGATGGCAGCGCTCTGCATCCCGGCGATGCGGACGCAGCGCTTCGGCCGGATCGTCCACATCAGTTCGATCCTCGGCCTCATGGCGCTGCCCTGGCGGGCCGGCTACACGACCGCCAAGCACGCGATCGTGGGGCTCACGCGCGCCCTCGCGCTCGAGAACGCCCGCTACGGGATCACCGTGAACGCCGTGGCCCCGGGCTACATCCTCACTCCCGTACTCGAGGAGCGGATCCGCCAGGGAATCCTCGACTACGATCGGTACGCCGAGCGGACGCCCGTCGGCCGCTGGGGCCGGGCGGAGGAAGTGGCGCGCGTGATTGCTTTCCTGTGCGAGCCGGCCTCCGGCTTCATCACGGGGGCCATCTGGCCGGTCGACGGCGGTTGGACGATGCGCGGCGATCCGGGCGACGATCTCGGACCGCGGCCGGAACGAGACGGAGGCTGAGCCGATGGTTGCGGGCGGCAGCAATCTCCCGCGCGAGGAACTCCTGGAGATGTACCGGCGGATGGTTTTGATCAGACGGATCGAGGAACAGCTCGCGCGCGACTGTGCCGCCGGCAAGCTACCGGGTCCGGTCCATCTCTACATCGGCGAAGAGGCGGTCGCGGTGGGCGTCTGCCAGCACCTTTCCGAGCGCGACTGGATCACGAGCACGCATCGCGGCCACGGCCATTTCCTCGCCAAAGGCGGCGATCCGGCGCGCATGATGGCCGAGATCTACGGTCGCGCGGACGGGATCTGCGGCGGCTTTGGCGGCTCGATGCACGTGGCCGATTTCTCGAAGGGCATCATCGGTGCGAACGGGATCGTGGGCGGTGGCATCGCGCTCGCGACGGGCGCTGCGCTCGCCGCCCAGCTCGATGGCGACGGTCGCGTCGCCGTGGCGTTCTTCGGCGACGGAGCCGCGAACCAAGGCGTCCTCATGGAGGCGCTCAACGTCGCCTCGCTTTGGAAGTTGCCGCTCGTCCTGGTTTGCGAGAACAACGGCTTCTCCGAGTTCTCGCCGACCGCGACCGTGACCTCGGGTTCGATCGCCGAGCGGGCCCGGCCGTTCGGCGTGCCGTTTCGAGAGATCGACGGCAACGACGTGATCGCGGTTTGGCAGGCGGCCGACGCCGCGGTGCGCCGTGCGCGCGACGGGCTGGGACCGAGCCTGATCGAGGCTCGGACCTACCGAATCCGAGGGCACGTGGAGTACGAGGTGGCGTTCATCACCGAGCCCTATCGCGACGAGGCCGAGGTCGACGCTTGGCGGGCCCGCGATCCGATCGACCGGCTCGCGCGCCGATTGCGCGAAGAGGATCCGGGGGTCGCGAACGGGCTGGCGGCGATCGAGGCGGCCGTCGAGGAGACGGTGCGGGCCGCCGTCCGGTTCGCCGAGAGCTCACCCGAACCGGACCCCGCCTCGGCCCGCGGACACATGTTCGCGACCGCACCCTGAGGAGCCGGCGATGGCCAGGAAGCGGATGATCCAGGCGATGAACGAGGCGCTCCTCGAAGAAATGGAGCGCGATCCCTCGATCGTGCTGTTCGGCGAGGACGTCAAGGCGAGCCTGTTCGGCGACACCAAGGGCCTGTGGAAACGGTTCGGCCCCGACCGAGTCCGTGACACGCCGATCTGCGAAGCCCTCCTGTCTGGAATGGCGGTTGGCGCCGCGGCAGCCGGCCGACGGGTGATCTGCCACATGATGTTCGGCAACTTCGTCTACACGGGGATGGACGCGATCGCCAACCAAGCCGCCAAACTCCGATACATGACCAACGGCCAGATCAAGCTGCCGATCACCTATCTCGCGGTCTCGGGTGGTGGGCGCTCGGCCGCGGCGCAACATTCCGACGCGATCCACCCGGTGCTCGCCAATCTCGGCGGGGTGAAGGTCGTGATGCCGAGCTCGCCGGCCGACGCGAAGGGTCTCTTGAAGGCGGCGATCCGCGACGACGATCCGGTCTTCTTCCTCCAGGCCGCCGGGCGGGGCGGCGAACCGGGCGAGGTGCCGGAGGAGGACTACGTCATCCCGCTCGGGCAGGCGGCGATCCGGCGGCCGGGCCGGGATCTGACCCTCGTTGCGATCGGCGCGATGGTTCGCCCGGCGCTCGAGGCCGCCGAGGCGCTTTCCGGAGAGGGGATCGAGGTCGAGGTGGTCGACCCGCGGACCGTCGTACCCCTCGATCTCGAGACGATCTTGGCCTCGGTGCGGCGGACGGGTCGGCTCGTGGTGGTCGACGAGGCCCGCGACACCTGTTCGGTGGCGAGCCACCTGGCCGCCTTGGTGGCCGAGCGGGCGTTCGATGCGCTCCTCGCCCCGATCCGCCGGGTCACGGTGCCCGACTGCTGCATCCCGTACGCGCCGGTGCTCGAACGTGCGATCCTGCCGAGCGTCGAGACGATCGAAAGCGTGGTGCGCGAGACCCTCGCTTGGCGGAGGCCGGCGTGAAGGTCGTCCTCAAGCTGCCGCGGATCTCCATGAACATGCAGGAAGGCACGATCGTCGCGTGGCGGGTGACGCCAGGTACGGCCTTCAAGGCGGGTGACGTCCTTTACGAGGTCGAGACCGAGAAGGTGACGAGCGAGGTCACCGCCCCTTGCAACGGGGTGCTGATCGAGATCTTGGCCGAAGCGGGCACGGACCTCGAGGTCGGCGACCCGGTCTGCCGGATCGAGCAGCGCGGCTGACCCACTCAGCCGGACAAGGCGAGCACCCCGGCCATCACGAGCCCGAAGACGATCCGGTACCAGCCGAAGACTTCGAACGTGTGCCGCTGGAGCCAGCGGAGCAGGCCTTCGACGACGAGCATCGCCGTAACCAGAGCGGCGAGGAAGCCGACGGCGATGGTCAAGAGGTCGTCGCCGGCCAACAGGGCGCGGTTCTTGTAGAGATCGTAAACGGTGGCGGCGAGCATCGTCGGGATCGCGAGGAAGAAGGAGAACTCGGCCGCCGCCCTGCGCTCGAGGCCGAGCAGCACGCCGCCCAAGATCGTGGCGCCCGAGCGCGAGACGCCCGGAACCATTGAGAGGGCCTGACAGAACCCCACCGCGAGCGCCGTGCTCGGTGGCGTGTCCTCGGCACGCTCGATCCGGACGGTCGGGCGCAGACGCTCGATCAGAAGGATGGCCACACCGCCGAGCACGAGCGTCGTGACGACCACCCAAGGCGAAAAGAGCACACCCTTGATGAAGGCGTGAAAGAGCGCACCGAGCACCATGGCCGGCAGGAAACCGAGGAGCAGGGCGAGCACGAAGCGTCGGGCGGCTGCGCTCGTCGGCAAGGCTGCCGCCACCCGCCAGAGACGGCGGAAGTAGAGGATGCACACCGCGACGATGGCGCCCAGCTGGATCGCGACTTCGAACACCTTGCCGGGCGGCCCGGAGAAACCGAGGAGCCAGCCGGCGAGGATCAAATGGCCCGTCGAAGAAATCGGAAGAAACTCTGTCAAGCCCTCGACCACACCGAGGACGAGGGCGTGGATCAGCGTCGTGTCGGCCATCGACCCTCCCGGCGGGCGGCGACAAGCGGCGCCGGCAGGAGCCGGCAGGTCGCGGGCGTGATCGAGCCTGGAGCCGCCCCGGTCAAGAGGAGAGCGACACGGCCGCGTCGCGGCCGCTCAAATCCGGAGCAACGGATTGAGAAGTCGCCCGATCGGCCCGGTGAGCTTGAGCGGGGCGTCGGTGACGGCGAGACAAAGGCAGTCCTCGTCGGCGACCGGACTGTGGTCGACGGTCGCATCGGCGATCACGAGATCGCCGCGGCGATGCACGCCCTGAACGTCGTGGAACGATCCCTCGATCACCACGGTGATCTCGTGACCGCGGTGCGTGTGGCGCGGGATACCCTTGCCAGCTTTGAGACGGATCAGGCGCGCCCGGTAGCCCGGCGTAGCGAGCGGCAGCTCGAACTCCATAACCGGCCCGAGATTGCGCCACGGCAAGCGCTCGAACCCTTCCGGCGCGTAGGGCCGCAGCGGCTCCGGCACGCCTGTGGCGAGGCAGCCGGTCGAGGCGGCGCGGGGCGCCTCGTCGCGACGAGGTTCCGACGCGTCGAGCGCACGCTCGAGCCGCTCCCAGGCGCCCGCTCGCAAGGGCGCGGGCTCGATCGTCTCGAGGAGCGCCCCGCCCAAGGCGCAATAGAGCGCGTAGTGCCGGCGGCCTTCTGGAGAGAGAGCGAGATGGGTTCGGACGACGAGATCGAGCGGTTCGGGCAAGGTGCCGGTGGCGTGCCCGAACAAGAGTTCGTCCACGGTGAGGCCGTCCGTCACGTACGGTCCTCCCCGAGCATCGCGCGCAGCTTGGCGAGAGCCAACCGCAGCCGCGATTTCACGGTCCCGAGCGGCAAGCCGAGTTCGGCGGCGATCGCACTGTGGGGCTTTTCTTCGAAATAAAAGATTTTCAGCAACTTCTTCTGTTCCTCGGGCAAGGTCTCGACGGCCCGCATGACCCGGAAGTTCATCTGGTTCAACTCGGCCACCGCATCGCCGCGCGGTGCCGGGTCGACCTCGAATTCGAGCTCCTCGGTCTCGGCGGTGGCCGGCCGATCGCGGCGGAGCGCGTCGATCCGCTTGTTACGGGCGATCGTGAAGATCCAGGTCGAGACCGACGCCTTGGTGGCGTCGAACTGCGCGGCACGCCTCCAGATCGATACGAAGACCTCCTGAGTCAGGTCCTCCGCAGCGTCGTCGTCGACGCCCAAACGCCGGAGATAGGCCTTCACCCGCGGACCGTAATGTTCGAAGAGACGCCGGAAAGCCTCGCGGTCGCGCGTATTCGCGACGAGCGCCAGATCGCGAATGCGGGCGCGCTCGCCGCTCTCCTCGTTCGAACCTGCTCCCCGTTTCCCCGCCATGCGCCCAGTCAACCGTCGTGACCTGGGCGTGGCAAGCCCGGCCAGCCTAACGCGGATCGGGGACGATGCTTCCGCTGCCGTCATCTGCGCCTCTCGGTCCCGCTTACGGCCGGCGCTGACGAGCGGATCAATCACGCCAAAGGCTTTCTCCGGTCATTTCGAGCTGCCGCCCTTGAGAAGGGCCACGAAGCCCGCGCCCAACGCCAAAAGGAAGGCCGAGGCGATCCCGGTCGCGAGTGCCGAAACGAATTTCCCTTTGGCAGCCTCCCAGGCCCGGGCGAGCCGGACCGCGAGGCGCACCCCCTCCGAATCCTCGAGCCCGAGGCGGATCATGAGCCGATCGACCGCACGCGAGACCGCGGCCTCCGCGGCCTCGGTAGCGATCCGTTCGATCTCGGAGAGGATCTGGGTCTTGCTGGCGGCGATCGTCTGCTGGACGAGCTGCTGCTGCTGGATGACCGTGCGCAGAACGGTCAGCGTGTCGGTCTCGCCGCGCCCCCAGCCGCCGATCGCTTCGACCTGTCGGCGCAAGGTCTCGACCGACACCCCGTTGCTCACCAGTATCGGCACCGGTCCGGCGAGCGAGCCGAGCCGCAGCAGCGCCGCGCCCCCGTTTCCGTCCGGCAACTCGGTCGAGGCGACGATAACGTCCGGCCGCCACTCCTGGCGCTGCAGCTCGCGCTCGGCCTCGGCCACCGTCGCCACCACGCGGAGCTCGAAGCGCGAGCCGAGTGCCCGCTCCAGAGCCAGCGCCTTGACGGCGTCGACGTCGCAGACGAGCAGGCGCAAGTCGGGCGTTCCTTTCGGCTCACCGGTCCGCCCCGGAGGCGGCGAGGCGCACCATATAAGGACTTAGCGCCGATGTAAAGGAATTTCTACCATCACTCCCGGTTCGTCGCGAGCCTTTCGACGAGGAGGCCCGCCTCGGCGAGACGGCGCTCGATCTCGCGTGCGTGCGCCCCGTTGCGGGTCTCGATGGTGAAATCGACGTCGGCCTGGCGCGCCGATCGGCGGGAAAAGGCGCGCTGGTGCACGACGTCGACGATGTTGCCGCGCATCTCCGCGACGAGCGCTGCCGCTTGGGCGAGTCCGCCCGGACTGTCGGGCAGCGTGACGCGGAGCCGTACCATGCGCTCCGAGCGGACCAGGCCCCGGAGGATCACGCCCGAGAGAAGTCGCCCGTCGATGTTGCCGCCGGACAACACCACGCCGACGCGGCGACCCGCGAACCGCGGGCGCAGCGTGTCGAGGGCAGCGACCCCGACGGCACCCGCACCTTCGACGACGGTTTTCTCGATCTCCAGCAAGAGGACGACGGCCCGCTCGATGGCCGGCTCGTCGACCAGGACGACGGCATCGACGTGCTCGACGATCGCCGCAAGAGTGAGCCGGCCCGGCTCTTTGACGGCGATGCCTTCCGCGATCGTTGCACCTCCCGGAATGCCCGCCACGAGGCCGAGGCGGGCGAGCACCCCCGGATGGGTCGCCGCCTGCACACCGACGACCTCGATCTCGGGTCGAAGGGCTTTGGCGGCGATCGCGATCCCCGAGACGAGCCCACCCCCGCCGATCGGGACGAGAAGTACCTCGAGGTCCGGGACCGCGGCCAGCATTTCGAGGGCGATCGTACCCTGCCCGGCGATCACCGTCGGATCGTCGTAGGGATGGACGAAGCTGCGCCCGAGGCGCGCGCACAGCGCCTGCGCCTCTTGCGCCGCCTCCTCCACCGAGCCACCGGCCAGGATCACCTCGGCGCCGAGCTTCTCCGTGTTGTCGATCTTCACGAAGGGTGTGGCGAGCGGCATCACGATCGTCACCGGCATGCCGAGCCGGCGCGCGTGATAGGCCACGCCTTGAGCGTGGTTGCCGGCCGACATCGCCACGACGCCGGCGGCGGCGCGCTCGGCCGGCAGCTGCAGGAGGTGGTTGAGCGCGCCGCGTTCCTTGAACGAGGCCGTGTATTGCAGGTTCTCGAACTTGAGCCAGACGCGGCAGCCCAGGATCTCACCGAGCGTGCGGCTCTCGAGGCACGGCGTTTCGACCACCCGGCACTTGATCCGCTCGGCCGCGGTCCGGATGTCGTCGAGGCTCGGCAGCGCGGCCGGAGGGATCGCCGCTGCCCGACCGGCGAGTTCCACGTACGCCGTGGTTGCCGGCGTGACCCCGCCCGGCCTATCTGACGGCGTCGTTTGGGAAAGCCGAGGTCCGGACATGCGGGTCCTCGTCGTGGGCTCGGGCGCGCGCGAGCACGCACTCTGCTGGTCGCTCGCGGCCTCCCCGCTCGTCAAGACGGTGCTGTGTGCGCCCGGGAACGCCGGAATCGCGCGCGACGCCGAGCTCGTCCCGATCGCCGCCGAGGCGATCGACGAGCTCGTCGCCTTTGCGCGGTGCGAACGGATCGACCTCGTCGTCATCGGGCCGGAACGACCGCTCGTGTCGGGGCTCGTCGACCGGCTCGCCGAGGCTGGCGTGCGGGCGATCGGGCCCACGGCCGCGGCGGCGCGTCTCGAGGGCTCGAAAGCCTTCACCAAGGCCCTCTGCGCCCGCCACGGGATCCCCACGGCGGCGTTCCGCGTCTTCGAGGCGGACCAACGCGACGCAGCCCACGCCTTCGTCCGAGAAAAGGGCGCGCCGATCGTGGTGAAGGCGGACGGGCTCGCCGCCGGCAAGGGGGTCACCGTCGCCGCGACCGTCGAGGAGGCGGTCGCCGCGGTCGATGCGGCTTTCGACGGCATCTTCGGCGAGGCGGGCGCCCGGGTCGTGATCGAGGAGTTCCTCGAAGGCGAGGAAGCGAGCCTGTTCGCTCTGTGCGACGGCCGCGATGCCCTCGTCCTCGGCACCGCGCAGGATCACAAGCGGGCCTTCGACGGCGATCGGGGGCCGAACACGGGCGGGATGGGAGCCTGCTCACCCGCGCCGCCCTTACCGCCCCCGATGGTGGAACGGGTGATGGCCCAAATCGTCCGGCCCACGATCGCCGCCATGGCGGCCGCGGGCGCGCCGTTCCGCGGCATCCTCTATGCCGGACTCATGATCGGCCCGTCGGGACCACGGCTCGTCGAATACAATGTCCGGATGGGCGATCCGGAGTGCCAAGTCCTGTTACCCCGCCTCATGACCGACCTCGGCCAGCTCCTGTTCGGCGCCGCCGACGGGATGCTCGGGCGGATGAGCGTGCGCTTCTATCCGACGTACACCCTCGGTGTGGTCCTCGCGACGCGCGGTTATCCGGGCCCGGTCGGCCGCGGGAGCGAACTGCGCGGACTCGAAGCTGCCGAAGCATCGGAGGGCGTGTACCTCTTCCACGCCGCGACCCGGCGCGAGGGGGGACGGTGGCTCGCCGACGGGGGCCGTGTCCTCACCGTGGTGGGGAGCGGGGCAACGCTCGCCGAGGCACGCGATCGGGCCTATGCGGCGGTCGACCGGATCGATTGGCCCGAGGGCTTTTGCCGGCGCGACATCGGTGCGCGTGCACTTGCGGCTTCGACCGGGTCCAGCACGGGCGGATGAGCCGAGCGCGCGTCCTCCCCGCCGATCCGCACGCCGTGGCCGAAGCGGCGGACATCTTGCGCGCGGGTGGTCTCGTCGCCTTCCCGACCGAAACCGTCTACGGTCTCGCCGCCGATGCGGCGAGCGACGCTGCCGTCGCCGCCCTCTACGCGGCGAAGAGCCGGCCTGCTCGCAATCCTTTGATCGTCCACCTCGCCGGCCGCGCCGCGGTCGAACCGCTCGCGCATCTCGACGGGCGAGCGGAACGGCTCGCCGCCCGCTTCTGGCCCGGCCCGCTCACGCTCGTCCTCAGGCGGCGAGCGGATGCGCCGGTCTCGGTGCTCGCCACGGCCGGGCTCGCGACTGTGGCGGTAAGGGTGCCCGCGCACCCCGTCGCCGTGGCCCTCCTTCAGGCCGTGCGGTTGCCGATCGTGGCCCCCTCGGCGAACCGGTCGGGTCGAGTGAGCCCCACGACCGCCCAGGACGTTGCAGCCGAGCTCGCCGACGCGATCGACCTGATTCTCGATGCCGGTCCCTGCCCGATCGGGGTCGAGAGCACGGTCGTGGATTTGAGCGAGCCGGATCGGCCGGTCCTCCTCCGGCCGGGCGGCGTACCGCGTGCCGCTCTCGAGGAATATCTGGGTCCGCTCGCCGAGCCGACCCGCGACGAGCCACGGCCGCGCTCGCCGGGTCGGTTCACGAGCCACTATGCGCCGAGCCTGCCCGTGCGGCTCGACGCTCTCGAGGTCGAGCCGGACGAGGCGCTCTTGGCGTTCGGCGCGTGCGTCCCGCGTGGGGCGTTCGTGACCTTCAATTTGAGCCCGTCGGGCGACGTGGCCGAAGCCGCACACCGACTCTACGCGCTCCTGCGCGCGGCCGATCGGAGCGGGGCCAAGCGGATCGCGGTCGTCCCGATCCCGGCCGAGGGGCTCGGCGAAGCGATCCGCGACCGGCTGCGCCGAGCCGCTGCACCCCGCCCGACGGCCGCGAATGCCGAGTGAGCTCAGCCGACCCGGCCGGCGCGAAGGCCTGTGACGGTCGCGAGCATGCCCGAGGTCACGAGAACGAGACCCGCGATCGCCGCAAGGGTGAGCGGCTCGCCCAGGAACGGCACGGCGAGCACCGCACCGAGCCCGGGGACGAGGGCGGTGAGCATGGTGGTGGGCCCGGGACCCAGCGCCGCCACGCAGCGAGTGTAAGCGACGAAGGCGAGCAGGAATGCGAGAAGACCGTGGTAGACGCCCTGGAAAACGAGCTCCGGCCAGGGTGTCGCCGCGATCCCTTTGGGCAGCAGGAAAAGCCAAACCGGCAGATAAGTGAGCCCGGCTCCGACCCCGACCACACCGGCCGCAGCAAGCGGCGGCACCTTCCAGGCCCGTGCGGCGATCGTGAAGATCGCCCAAGAAACGGAGGCGGCCGCGAAAAGGATGTCGCCGCGCCACGACCCGGGCGGAGCCTCCTCGAGCCCGGAAGCGAGGGCGGCGATGCCCGCGACGATCAGCGCGAGGCTCACGAGACGGCGCCCGTGGAGCGACTCCCACGAAAAAAGCCACGCCAGGAGCGCGGTCCAAAGCGGCAACGTGCTCGTCATCATGATCGAGGCATGTGCCGCCGGGGCGAAGGCGAACCCCCAATAAGCGAGGAGCGGGAAGCCGAGCCCGGCGGTCCCGACGAGCAGGGCGGCTTGGTGCAGACGCAGACCGGCGAGCCCGAACCGCCAGGCGATCGGCGCTGTGACGAGGAGCGCCACGCTCATCCGCAGGCCCGCGATGTCGGTCGGGAGGAGCGGGCCCAGAACCCCGGCACGGGAGACAAGCAGGAAGGCGGTCCAGATCGCGACCACGACCGCACCAGCGGCGAGGCCGATCGCGAGCTCGCGCGGGGCGATCGCCGCGGCAGGTTCGGCGGTAGTCGAGAGCGTGCGCATCGCCCGTTCGTTTCGGTGGTCGTCACCGAACCGGCAAGACGGCCGGACGCAGGCCCGTTCGCCGCGGCCCGCTCAGCTCAGGGTTGCAGAACGTAACAGCCCGGTGCCGGCAGAAGTGGCGGATACCCTTTGTCGGGTGCACCCATGGGCGGTGGTGGAACCGGCTCGCCGCTCCGTTCGGCGAGCCAGGCCTCCCAAGCGGGCCACCAGGACCCCTGCCGAACCGGCGCCTGGACGGCCCAGAGGTCGGGTGGCGTGTAGGGCGCGTCCGCGGGAATGGTCTCGATCCGATGCCGGCGGTCGGTGCGGGTGGGCGGGCTCACGATGCCGGCATTGTGGCCGCCGCTCGTGAGCACGAAAGTGACCTCGGTGTCGGTCAACAACCGGATCTTGTAGACGGATTGCCAAGGCGCGATGTGGTCGGTCTCGGTCCCGACCGCGAAGATCGGGCAACGGATGTCGGTGAGCGCCACCGGCCGGCCTTCGACCGCATAGCGGCCGCGGCTCAGCCGATTCTCGAGGAAAAGATCGCGCAGATACTGACTGTGCATCCGCGCCGGCATGCGCGTGCCGTCGGCGTTCCACGCCATGAGATCGGTCATCGGCTCGCGCTCGCCCAAGAGATATTGGCGCACCATCCGCGACCAGATGAGATCGGCCGAGCGGAGCATCTGGAAGGCGCCGGCCATCTGGGACGTGTCCAAATAGCCCTGGTCCCACATCATGTCTTCGAGGTAGGCGAGCTGGTTCTCGTCGATGAAGAGCATGAGCTCGCCCGCTTCGGAAAAGTCGGTCTGTGCCGCCAAGAGCGTCATGGTGGCGATCCGATCGTCACCATCGCGGGCAAGCTTCGCCACCGCGATGGCGAGCAAGGTGCCGCCCAGGCAATAGCCGCAGGCGTGTACTTTCCGCTCCCCCACGATCGTCCGGATGACGTCGAGCGCTTTTTCCACACCGAGCCGGCGATAGTCCTCGAGACTGATCTCCCTGTCGCATGCCTCGGGATTTTTCCAAGATATACAAAAAACCGTATGACCTCGATCCACGAGATATTTGATGAGCGAATTCTCTTGCCGAAGATCCAAAACGTAATACTTCATGATCCAGGCGGGCACGATCAGTATCGGCTCCGGCCGAACGCGATCGGTCGACGGCGCGTATTGGATGAGCTCCATGAGCTCGTTGCGGTGAACCACTTGACCCGGAGTGATCGCCAGGTTCTCACCCACCCGCCATGCCTCGGCACCGGCCGGCGGCTTGCCGGTGAGGCGGCGCTCGAAATCTTCGACCAAATAGGTGAGACCCCGAACCAGGTTCTGCCCCTGCTCGGCGATGGTTCGTTCAATGACCTCCGGGTTCGTCCAGGGAAAGTTCGAAGGGGCCAGCATGTCGAGGAGCTGCCGTCGCATGAAAGCCATCTGGCGCGTGTGTTGGCGCGTCGGGCCGCGCAGCGCATGCGTCGCCGTGTCCCACCAGTTCTGGACGGCCAAAAAGCTCTCGGCCACGACGTTGAAGGGGAAGGTTCGCCACTGTGGCGCCGCGAAACGTCGGTCGTGATTGCCCGACAACGCGAACGGCTCGCCGTCCCGCCCCGCCGCTGCGCGGAGTGCGTAGAGACCGATGCGGAACGCGTCGACCGCCGCCTTCTGAGCGAGCGAGAGCTGGAGGCCCGGAGCGTTGAGGAAATGGGCCCACCAGTCCATGCGCGCGGCCTGGACGGCAGCCGGGGAGATGCCGGCCGTCAGGCGGGCCTGGAAGGCGTGCAACAAACGGTCGAAATTGTCCAAACGATGGACGAATTCGTCACTGCGGTCCCGGGGCACGGGCGGAGTGGCGCGGCTCGGCTCGGCCCTGCGCGGCTCCCCCTCCGTGGTACGGGGCGCGTCGTCGAGACGGCGTGCGGGCGCGGCCATGATCCTGATCCTCCCGAAGGTTCTGTCTGCAGATATGCGCTGCCTCTGTGACCACCAAGGAACAGGGATGTTTCACGAGGTCGCGGCCCATTGGCCGCGAGGCGGCGGAGCGTATAAGGGCGACGCGCTGGGGAGACTCGCCGATGAAGCTCTACGATGTCGGGATCGTGATCGTGGTCGCAGCCCTTGCCGCCGTGGTGGCCATGCTCGTCGCGAGTCAGATGGTCCGGTGACCAGGACCGACCTGCGGCCACGCCGTCGCGACACGCGCCGATGGCGATCGCTAGGTCGAGCTGGGCCGATATTCGGCGATGATCGCGGTCGAACTTCTCACCGCGGCCGCGTCGCTGCGCGGGCTGGTGGACGCGTGGCTTCTCCTCGCGAGCGCCGCTCTCGAGCCCAACCCGTTCTTCCATCCGGGCTTTTTCTTGCCGCTCGTCGAAGAGCTCGGCTGGCCTGCGGGCGCGGCTGTCATCGTCGCCCGCGAACGCGACGGCACGCTTCTGGCCCTTCTGCCGGTCGTGGCCGCGCGGGGCGGCACCGGCCGGATCGTTCCGGTTCTTCGAAGCGCCTACAACCCGACACCGGTGCACGGGCTTCTCGCTACGCCGCTCCTCGACCGCGACCGCGCGCCCGAGGCATTGGACGCGGTCCTGGACGCGCTCGATCGGAGTGCTCTGCGGGGGCGCGTCTTGGAACTCCTCGGCCACGCAACCGACGGCCCGTTCCATCGTCTGTTGGAAGCCACGCTCGCCCGACGGAACCAACTGTCCCTCGCCTTACCGGGTTGGGAGCGCCCGCTGCTCCGGCCACGGGCGTCGGCGGAGGATTACCTCGAAGAGGCCCTCGGCGGGCGGCACAGCCGGGAGTTGGGTCGCCAACGTCGCCAGCTGGAACGGCAAGGTGAGCTGCGTTTTTCGGCCAGCCGACCGGGCGACCCCATTGGCCCCTGGAGCGAGCGCTTCCTCGCGCTCGAGGCGGCGGGCTGGAAGGGCAAGGCCGGAACGGCGGTCGCCAACGATCCTCGCGACCGCCGATTCTTCGAGCGCGCCTGTCGGGAGCCTGCTGCTCACGGCGCACTCTCGTTCGCCGCTTTGGAGCTCGATGGGCGTCCGATCACCATGGCCTGTCTGCTGCGTGAGGCGGCGTTCGGCGGCGGCGCCTTCGTCTTCAAGATCGCCTACGACGAGACCTTCCGCCGGCAGAGCCCGGGAATGCAGCTCCTACTCGAGCAGCTTCGCGAAATCCACGCGCCCGCTTCGCCGATCGGCTGGGTGGACTCCTGCGCGTCGCCCCGCGACACGCTCTATTCTCAGCTCTGGCTCGACCGGCGCCAACTCGGCCATGTGCTCGTGGGCCCACGCTCGCTCGCCGGTCGCATGCTCGTCATGGCCGCACGCGGGGTGGATCGCCTACGCCGAATCGCGCGCCGCGGCGCCGGGGCGGTTCCCCCTTCGCTTGCGGGGCCCGGCTGCCCCGCGTAGATCGCACGGGGGTCGCACTGCACGGAGCGGACGCGTTGCGGATTTTGATCGTCGACGTCGGCGGCAACACCATCAAGCTCCGCCTGTCGGACGACGAGGAGGTCCGAAAGATACCATCGGGGCCGGATCTGCGACCGGGTACGATGGTCGAGCGTGTTCGCGCAGCAACGGCCGATTGGACCTTCGACCGGGTCAGCATCGGCGTGCCGGGGCCGGTCAAGGACGGGCGGCTCGTGGGCGAGCCCGTCAATCTCGGGGGCGGCTGGCTCGCCTTCGACCTCACGCGAGCCTTCGGCGTGCCCACCCGAGTGGTCAACGACGCGGCGATGCAGGCGCTCGGCTCTTGGGAAGGAGGCAAGATGCTCTTCTTGGGGCTAGGCACCGGCCTCGGCTCGGCCCTCGTCGTCGAGGGGCTCGTGCTCGGGCTCGAGCTCGCGCATCTGCCCTATCGACGCAAGCGCACCTTCGAGGATTGGGTCGGGACCCGTGGTCTCGAGCGGCTCGGCAAAAAGCGCTGGCGCGCCGCGGTCGCCGAAGTCGTGGCACGCCTCAAAGCGGCCATGGTGGCTGACGAGGTCGTCCTCGGCGGTGGCAACGTGCACAAGCTCGAGACGCTGCCCCCAGGCTGCCGTCGCGGCGACAACGATCGCGCTTTTCTCGGGGGCGCGCGGCTCTGGGAGCCGGGCTGGCGAGTCCTTTGAGCGCGCCCCAGGAAGCGCGAGCCGACGCGCTCACCCGAGCTCCCATTCCGGGCCTCGTCCGGCAGCTGGCCGTGCCCTCGGCGACAGCGATGGCGCTGCAGACGGTGTTCAACGTCACGAACAGCTATTGGGCCGGGACCTGGTCGACCGAAGCCCTCGCCGCGCTCGCGACGGCATTCCCGATCTTTTTCGTGATCATCGCGGCGAGCTTCGGCTTCGGTCAGGGATCCGCGGCCCTCGTCGCGCATGAGCTCGGCACCGGCGACGTGGCCGGAGCCCGCCGGCTCTGGGGCCAGGCGCTGACGCTCGCCGCGGCCTCCGGGCTCCTCGTCGCCGCGGCCGGCACACTCGCCGCCCCGCGGCTCGCGCAGGCCTTGGGTGCACGCGAGGCCGTCCGCGACCTCACGGTCGCCTACATCGTGCCACTCCTCGGCGGTGCGCCGCTCTTCCTCCTCGCCGCGGTCGCCAATGCCGCGCTCACCGCCTCGGGCGACACCCGCAGTCTGCGCGACGGCACGGCCGTGGCCACGCTCGTCAACGCCGGGCTCGCGCCGCTCTTGATGTGCGGCGCCGGCGTGCTGCCGGCGCTTGGCGTCAGCGGCATCGCCGCTTCGCATCTCCTCGTGCAGACCGGCCAGCTCGCTTGGCTTTGGTGGCGGACCCGCCGCACCACCCTCGCCCGCGGCTTCGAGGCGCGCGACCTCCGACCGCGCCCCGCGCTGGCGCGGCGGGTGCTCGGCCAGACCGTCCCGAACACACTCACGATGATGGCGACCGGCATCGGGCTCGCCGTGGTGACGGCATTCGCCGCCCGCCACGGGCCGGCAGCGGTCGCGGCCTATGGTGTGGCACTCCGGATCGAGCAGCTCGTGCTCTTGCCGACGCTCGGGCTCAATGCCGCCACGGTTGCGCTCGTGGGCCGGAACTTCGGAGCCGGTGAACTGCGGCGGGTGGTCGAGGCGGTACGCGTCGCGCTCACGAGCGGGGTCGCCATCATGACGGCGGGCGCTCTGCTCGTGTTCCTCGGCCGCGCACAACTCTTCTCGATCTTCACCGACGATCCCGTCGTCCGCGGCCTCGGTGCCCTCTATCTCGGCCTCGCGGTTTTCGGCTTCCCGGCCTACGCTCTCGTCGTGCTGGGGGCGGGGGTGTTGCAGGGTCTGCGCCGTCCGCTTCCTGCCCTCTCGGTCGGTGCGGGACGCCACGTCGTGGCACCGCCCGTCGTACTCTGGTCGCTCGATGTCGGCCTGGGCCTCGGCTTCACGGGGGTGGCGCTCGGCATGACGCTGATTTCCTGGGCAGGAGCGGCGGCGACGGGTGTGCTGTTGTGGCGCTATCTGCCGTGGCCGGCCGTTTCCAAGGCTTCGAGCGGCTGACCTTGCGCCCGTACCGTCTCGGCCACCGGACTCGAGACGTGGACGAAGCGTCGCCCGCAATATTTGCAGACCGCCTCTCCGCGTGGTGCGAGCGTGATGAACTCGACGGGATGGCCGAGCAGTCCGTTGCCGTCGCAACGCACCGCCCACGCCTGCGTCAAGACGACCTCACGTTCGTCCAAAAGATAGATTTGATCGGGCATGCGCTCGCTCCGCTCGGCGGCCCGTCTGCTGCCAGGCCCGCGCGGGAACCTCAAGCCCCCAGGGTCGCGGGCGCGCCGCCCGAAGCTCGCCGAGGCGAGCGCGCGGCGCGGGAGGTCCTTGGCGAAACCGGGTCGGGCTCGCTATATGGAGGGCGGGCGCCCGTAGCTCAGCTGGATAGAGCGTTAGCCTCCGGAGCTAAAGGTCAGAGGTTCGAGTCCTCTCGGGCGCGCCAGTCTCCTGCCGGCGCCGCGGACCCGCGGCCCGGGTGAGCCATCGGGCCGCGTGAGCGTCTGCGCCGCCGATCATCCGATCCTCGGAGCCCTCCTGGGCGACCCCGAACTTGCGCGTTTTTTCGCGCTCGAGGCCGAACTCGAGGCGATGTTGTGTTTCGAGCGCGCCCTGGCCGAGGCGGAAGCCGCGGTGGGCGTGATCCCGTGCGAGGCTTCACAGGCCATCGCCTCGACCTGTGAACGTTTCCGCCCCGATCTCGACGCTCTTCGGGAAGGAGCCCTTCGCGACGGTGTCGTCGTTCCCGAACTCGTGCGTCAACTTCGTGGCGCGATCGGTGAGCCGTACGCCCGCTACCTGCACTTCGGTGCGACGAGCCAAGACGTGATCGACACCGGACTGCTGGTTCGCCTGCAGCGGGTGCTCGCGATCCTCGACCAGCGGCTCGACGATCTGATCGGCAGCCTCCTTCGGCTGGAGGCGGCCTGGTCCCGGTATCGTCTCTGGGGTCGCACGCGCATGCGCCGGGCTCGGCCGATCGGCTGGCCGCACAAGCTCGCGAGCTGGCGGGCGCCCTTGGAACGCCATCGCACGCGCCTCGAGGAGCTTCGACCGCGTCTACTGCGCCTTCCTTGGGGTGGCGCGGTCGGTGACCGTGCCGAGCTCGGTGACCGAGCCGACCCGGTCGCCGATCGGCTGGCCGACGCGCTGGGTCTCGGCCGCTCGGCCCGCGCCGGTCACAGCGAGCGAGACGCTCTGGCCGAACTGGCGACGTGGCTCGCGCTCGTCGCGGGCTCCCTCGGCAAGCTCGGCGCGGATGTGACGATCCTCGCTCAAGACGAGGTCGAGGAACTCGTGATCGAAGGCGGCGGCGGCTCGTCGGCGATGCCGGGCAAGGTGAACCCGATCGCGGCCGAGATCCTCGTGGCCCTGGCCCGCTACGCGACGACGCTGGCCTCGGGCGTCCAGCACGCGGTCGTCCACGAGAACGAGCGCTCGGGCCGAGCCTGGACGCTCGAATGGTTGGTCGTCCCGCAGCTGTGCGTGGCGACGGGTGCCTCGACCCGGTTGGCGGCCCGCCTCTTGGCTTCGCTTCGCCTTCCTCCGGCCGCCGCGAAGGGCTGAGGCCGCATGCTCGACCTGGTCGACGTGACGCTGCGAGTGGCCGGCCGCCCGCTCCTCGAGGAAGCCTCGCTGCACCTTCCGGCGGGCACTCGGATGGCGCTGGTCGGACGCAACGGCACGGGCAAAACGTCGCTGTTGCGCCTGATCGCCGGCGACCTGCAGCCGGATGCGGGAACCGTGCGGCTGCAGGCCGGAGCCCGCATCGGCGTGGTCGAGCAGGAAGCCCCCGGCGGCACGCTCACGCCGCTCGAGGCGGTTCTGGCGGCCGACCGCGAGCGGACCAGCCTGCTCGCCGAGCGCGTCTGCGCGGATCCCGTCCGCGGGGCCGAGATCGAGGAGCGGCTTCGGGCGATCGGGGCGGATGCCGCACCGGCGCGCGCGGCACGGATCTTACGCGGGCTCGGCTTCGACGAAGCAGCGCAAAGCCGCCCGCTCGATTCGTTCTCCGGCGGTTGGCGGATGCGAGTGGCGCTCGCGTCCGTCCTGTTTTCGGAGCCCGACCTCCTGCTCCTGGACGAGCCGACCAACCATCTCGACCTCGAGGCCGCGATCTGGCTCGAAGAGCATCTGCGACGCTACGCGCGCACGCTTCTCCTGGTCAGCCACGACCGTGACTTCCTCAACGCGGTCGCGGACAAAGTCTGCCATCTCCACGGTGGCAAACTCGTCGTCTACGAAGGGAACTACGACGCGTTCGAGCGCCAGCGCCGCGAAAAGCTCTCGTTGCACGAGAAGCTACGGGAGCGGCAGGAGGCCGAGCGAGCGCGGATCCGGGCGTTCGTCGACCGGTTCCGATACAAAACCAGCAAGGCCCGGCAAGCACAGAGCCGGCTCAAGATGCTCGCCCGAATGGAGCCGGCCGCGCAGGCCCTGATCGAGCCCGATGTGCGCTTCGACCTACCGGCCGGGCGGATCCCGCCGCCACCGCTGATCACCCTCGAGAACGTCCGCGTCGGCTACGGGGCGCAGGTGGTGCTCGACCGGCTCGATCTGCGGATCGACCCGGACGATCGGATCGCGCTCCTGGGCGCCAACGGCAACGGCAAGTCGACTTTCGCCAAGCTCTTGGCCGGGCGGCTTTCGCCGATGGCCGGAACGATCACGCGTGCCCGTGGGCTCGTCGTCGGCTTCTTCGCCCAGCACCAAATCGAGGAGCTCGACCCCGATGCGACCGCCTTCGAGCATCTGGCGCGGCGGCTGCCGCGGGAAAGCGAGCAGGCCTTACGGGAACGGCTCGCGCGCTTCGGCCTCGAGCAAGAGCGGGCCACCATCCGTGCCCGTCACCTTTCGGGCGGCGAGCGGTCACGACTCGCTTTGGCACTCACCTGTCTCGAGCCGCCGAACCTCTTGATCCTCGACGAGCCGACGAACCACCTCGACATCAACTCGCGCGAAGCCCTGGTCGAGGCCCTCAACGCGTTCGAAGGTGCGGTGGTCCTGATCAGCCACGACCGCCACCTCGTCGAGGCGACCGCGGACAGGCTGTGGCTCGTGGCAGAGGGTACCGTTCGTGCTTTCGATGGCGACGTCGACGACTATCGACGGCTGTTGCTCGCGACCTCGAGCGACCGCGAGCCCGATCGCCCGGCAGCGCGGACCGCGAGTCAGAGAAATGCGGCGGCCGAGCGCCGCGCGCGGTTGGCACCCCTGCGCCAGCGGGCACGGGCAGCCGAGCGTGAATTCGAAGAGCTGACTTCGCGCCGCGCGGCGATCGAACGCGAGCTCGGCGATCCCGCGCTCTACCGCGACGGCTCGGCCGTGGCCGCGCGCCGGCGGGAGCTCGCCGACCTGGTCGAAAAGATCGCCGCGGCCGAGGCCCGCTGGCTCGAAGCCGAAGCCGAGATCGAGGCGATCGAGAGCCGCTCGTCGGTACCCTGAGCCCGCAGCGAGTAACCGGGGCGCGGCGAACCGCGCCCCGGACCGTTCGAGACTCCTCGGTCAGCGGCGCGTGAGGAAGTCGCCGACGTCGAGCAGGATGAACTCGTTGGCGTCGGCAGTGTTGGGCAAACGCCCAGCGGAGAAGGGCAAATTGTTGTCGTTGGCGACGACGATGTGGCGTTCGTCGACCACGTCGACGTTCTCGATCGTCACGAACGGGAAGGTGAAGCGACCGTCGATCGTCCCGGCCTTGGCGACACCCTTCGGATCGGCGATGTCCAAGAGGTCGACGTAGGCGACCTTCTTGACCAACCCGGCGTCGTTCGCTTGCGCCATGTCGACGAGATAGACCCGCTTGAACTCGGCAACCTTCGGGAAGCAGCCGACCTTCTGCTCACCCTTGCACAGCAAACGCGGGTCACCCTCGTTGTTGTCGCGCTCGATCACCAGAGCCCGGGAGGCGTCTACCATGTTGAAATCGCCGATGTTGTTACCGGCGATCTCGAGCGCGTACTTCCAGCTTTTGCCGGTCCATTTACGCGCTTGGACGTCGAACTCGAGAATGCGGAGCACCTCTTTACCGCCGACGGTTTCGACGGCCGGCGGATCGCCGATGTAGATCGGCCCTTCGAGCATCGCGTAGAGGAACCGGCCATCGGGCGAAGCCGCCACGCCCTCGAAGCCACGCGAACGGCGCACCTCGAAGCGGACCGGGCCGGGCGTGGCCGGGGTGCCGACGGCGTGGTGATCGGGGGAGCGGACCACCTTGCCGTCGATCTCCGTCTCGTAGAAGCCGACCACCTTGCCGGTGCGGTCGACGGCGATCAGGTACGGGCCGAACTCGTCGCCCATCCAGTGAAGATCACCCACCGTTTGGATCGACTCGATATCGAGATCGGCGCCGGTGAGGTAGCGCTCCCGCGTGAATTCATTGACGATCCGGAAGGGGATCACCTTGTCCGGATCGTGCAGGAATACCGACTTCGTCAAGCGTACCCGGCCGCTTTGCCAGTCGGTTGTCACCTCGTGGAACGAGAGCAAGGCGTCCGGAGAATTCCCCTTGTTGCCGAAGCCGTTGTCGATCACGACCCGGAACCGGTCGCGGGCCAAGGTCTCGATGCCCGAGAAGCCCTGGACCGGCTGGCCGACGAAGGGCAGGGCGATCCCCGTCGTGCGACCGTCGAGGAAGGACTTACCTTCGACGGCTGCGATTTCCTCGACGCGCCGGTTGGCGACCGCGGCGAACCGACCGGAAACGATGAACCCCGGGCCGGCCTCGACGGGTGGGGCCATGAAGCTCATCGCCGGCAAGATCGCATGCCCGACGAGGGTCGCTTTGACCGCCTCCGCCGCCGAGAGCGCGGCGGTCGAGGCCGTGCCGAGCAACAATCCGAGGCCGAGCCGCGACAACCAGGTACGCATGGTGCCTCCGTTCACTTCCTTTCCCAGGTGGCTCGCGCTTAAAGCCGGTCCGTGACGGTCGTGCGAAAGTTCGGAGGCGGATGCGACGCAAGCCGGATCAGGGTCGGTCCTGCGCGAGCTCCTCGGCCAGGATCTCGAGCGCCATGCGCAGCAGGTTCACGGAAGCTTCCCGGGTCATGAACCCGGCGTGCGGCGTCAAGGTCGTGTTGGGAAGCGCCCGAAATGGGCTTTCCGCCGGAAGCGGCTCCTCGACGAAAACGTCGAGGGCGGCGTGCGCGATCCGCCCTTCGCGCAGGGCGTCGACGAGCGCCGCCTCGTCGACGATCGCGCCGCGCGCGGTGTTCACGAAGATGGCCCCTGGCTTCAACAGCGCGAGCTTGTCGCGGTCGAGTAGACCTCGCGTGCCCTCGTTCAACGCCAAATGCACCGAGACGACGTCCGAGCGGCGCAGCAACTCGTCGAGCGCGACGGCCTCGCACGGCAGATCGCGGGGTACCCCCGACCGGTTCCAAGCGAGCACTTTCATGCCGATGCCGGCGCACAGTCGGACCATCTCACGGCCGATCCCGCCCGTGCCGATGACGCCCACCGTCTTGCCCAAGAGCTCGACGCTGTTCTTCGGCTGGAAAAGCCCGGCCCGCACGTCCCGGTCCATCTCGGCGATCCTATGCGCGGCAGCGAGCATCAAAGCGAAGGCGTGCTCGGCGACACTCCGATCGCCGTAGCCCTTGTAGCTGCGCACCCGGATACCGAGCCGCTCGGCGGCGTCGAGGTCGATGAAGCTCGCGGCACCGGTTCCGAGGAACACGATGCTGCGCAGCTCCGGGCAGCGCTCCAGGATCTCGGCCGTGAACCGGCTGTGGTCGTTCAGAATGTGGCTGCGCCGGGCGCACAGGCGGACGAGATCGTCCCCGACCGGGTCGCCGACATGGATCTCGAGCTCGGGCACGATGCCGGAAAGGCTTTCGCGGTAGAGCTGCTCTAGGAACGGCGGGCAATCGACGAACAGAGGTCGCACGAGTCTCCTCCCGAGCCGGGGCCGGCGGCGCCAAGATGCCCCCCCTCGCCGCGATTTGGCGAGTGCCGAGCGGGCGAGGCGGGGGTGCATCGACCCCTTGGCGGACGCCCGCGGGCGTGCCAAGCCCTCTGCCCGTGACGGGATGGGAGGCTGCGCGATGACCCGGATGTCGCCGTCCGAAGCGTTCGTCGAAACCCTGGTGGCGCACGGCGTCACCGACGTCTTCGGGATCGTGGGCTCGGCCTACATGGACGCGCTCGACATTTTCCCGGCGGCCGGGATCCGCTTCTGGTCGGTAGCGCACGAGCAGAACGCGGCCCACATGGCCGATGGCTACAGCCGGGCCTCCGGCCGGCACGGGGTCTGCATCGCCCAAAACGGCCCCGGCATCACCAACTTCGTGACCGCGATCGCCGCCGCCTATTGGGCACACAGCCCGGTGGTCGCGATCACTCCCGAAACAGGCTCCATGACCATCGGCCTCGGCGGCTTCCAGGAGACCGAGCAGCTGCCGATCTTCTCGAAGATCACCCGCTATCAGGCGCACGTGAATCGCCCGGAGCGGATCGCCGAACTCACCCACCGCGCTTTTCAGCTCGCCCTCCTCGAGCGTGGGCCGACCCAGGTCAACATCCCACGCGATTATTTCTACGGAGAGTTCGATTACACTATTCCGAAGCCGCTCGTCGTGCGCCGCGCCGCCGGCTCGCCCGAGAGCCTCGACGAAGCCGCAGCGCTGCTCGCCCGCGCTCGCTTCCCGGTCATCCTCGCAGGCGGCGGCGTGATCATGTCGGACGGACAGCGTGAGGCGGTGGCGCTCGCCGAGCATCTCGAAGCACCGGTCGTCTGTTCGTATCTGCACAACGACGCCTTCCCAGCCTCCCATCGGCTCGCCTGCGGTCCGCTCGGCTATCAAGGCTCGAAGGCGGCGATGCGGATCCTCGCGCAGGCCGACGTCGTACTCGTGCTCGGCTCACGGCTCGGCCCCTTCGGCACGCTGCCGCAGTATGGGATCGAGTACTGGCCAAAAGAGGCCAAGATCATCCAGGTCGACGCCGACCATCGCGTGCTCGGCCTCGTCAAGAACGTTGACGTCGCCGTGCACGGCGACGCCAAGGGTGCGGCACGCGAGATCCTGGCCCGGTTGGAGCAGGCCAACGTCGCGATCGCGGCGCGCACCAACGCGGCCGAGCGGCTCGCCGAGGTCGACCGACAGAAGCGTGCTTGGGCCGAAGAGCTCGAGGCGATGTCGACGGCCTCGGGCTCGCCGATCGCACCGAGGAGGGCGCTGCGCGAGCTCGCCCGAGCGCTGCCGAAGGGCAGCATGGTCACGACCGACATCGGCAACGTCTGCTCGATCGCCAACAGCTATCTCGCGTTCGACGAGGCGCCCTCGTTTTTCGCGGCGATGAGCTTCGGCAACTGTGGATACGCATTCCCCACCGCCATGGGGGCCAAAGTGGCCCGGCCGGACCGGCCAGCCGTCGCTTATGTCGGCGACGGCGCCTGGGGAATGAGCCTCAACGAGGTGCTCACCTGCGTGCGCGAAAGCATCGCCGTCGTGGCCGTCGTCTTCAACAATGGCCAATGGGGTGCTGAGAAGAAGAACCAGATCGACTATTACGCCGATCGGTTCCTCGGCACCAACTTGAAGAATCCGAGCTTCGCGGCGGTGGCCCGGGCGATGGGCGCGGACGGCGTCACCGTCGACCACCCCGACCAGGTGGGCGATGCGCTGAGGGCTGCGCTGGCCTCCGGACGTCCGACCGTGCTCGAGTTGATGCTCACCCAGGAACTGGGTGAGCCGTTCCGCCGTGACGCCTTGAAGAAGCCGCGCCGTCTTCTCCCGAAATACGCGGCCTACACGGTGGCCTGAGAAGGAGCGGGCGCCTGTTCGCGCTCAGCGGTTCCAAGGATTGCGCTGCCAAACGCTGCCCCGGCCGGTTCCGGTTTCGGGCACGCTGCCGCGCCGCCGGGCCGCGGGCGCCACCCGCCGCGGCTGCACCTGGAAGCCTCCTGGGCCCATCGTCCGCGCGAGCTCGACCAGGGCCGCCACACGGCTCTCGGTCGGAGGGTGAGTGCGGAACAGGTTGTCGACCCCACCCATGCGCAAGGGGTTCACGATGAAAAGATGGGCGGTCGCGGGGTGGTGCTCGGCCGTGGGCATCGCCCGCTGCTCGGCCAGCGCCTCGATCCGCTGCAAAGCCCGGGCGAGCCAGAGGGGCTGACCGCAGATCTCGGCGCCCAGCCGATCGGCGGCGTACTCCCGCGTGCGGGAAATGGCGAGTTGAACGAGCGTCGCGGCGAGCGGCGCCAGGATCATCACGAGCAGAGCCCCGACCGCACCGAGCGGGTGGCGGTTCTCGGAATCGCGGGAACCGGCGAACAGGAAGCCGAAATTGGCGAGCATGCCGATCGCGCCTGCGATCGTCGCGGCCACCGTCATGATCAGCGTGTCGCGATTTTTGATGTGCGCGAGCTCGTGCGCGATCACGCCCGCGAGCTCCTCGCGCGGCAGTGCCTCGAGGATCCCGGTCGTGACCGCGACCGCAGCGTGCTGCGGATCGCGACCGGTGGCGAAGGCGTTCGGCTGGTCGCTCGGGATCAGGTACACGGCGGGCATCGGCAAATCGGCCCGCCGCGCGAGCTCGGCGACCATGTCCCAGAGCTCGGGCGCGGTCGCCCGGCTTACCGGCTGCGCGCCGTGCATGTGCAGGACCATCTTGTCGGAGTTCCACCAGGCGAAGCCGTTCGTAGCGAGCGCCATGAGGAAGGCGACGAAAAGTCCGCCCTCCCCGCCGATCAGGTAGCCGACGGCCAGGAAGAGCGCGGTCATGGCCGCGAGGAGCAGCCCGGTCTTGACCAGGTTCATGGCTTCGCTCCGACTCGGGGAACCGACGAACAGTTGGCGTGGGGCGGCCCGCCTGCCAAGGGCTCGTGCTTGCCGTGACCAGGGGTCGCGGCGACAATCCGTGACGTTTCTTCGACAGGGGTCGCGGGCAAGGGGGAAGGTGCCATGAGCGCTTGGGACGAGGGAGCGCCGAACGCTGGGGGGCCGGTGACGTCCGAGGAAGCGCTCGAGGTCCATGCCCGCGGCCGGCCCGGCAAGATCGAGATCACGCCGACCAAACCCTTGGCAACGCAGCGCGATCTCTCCCTCGTCTACTCCCCGGGGGTGGCGGCACCCTGTCTCGCGATCGCGAAGGACCCCACCAAGGCTTACGACTACACGGCCAAAGGTAATCTCGTCGCCGTCATCTCCAACGGCACGGCGGTCTTGGGGCTAGGCAATCTCGGGGCCCTCGGTAGCAAACCGGTGATGGAAGGCAAGGCCGTTCTCTTCAAGCGGTTCGCCGACATCGACAGCATCGACCTCGAGATCGACACGACCGACGTCGACGCCTTCGTGCAATGCGTAAGTCTGCTCGGTTCGACGTTCGGCGGCATCAATCTCGAAGACATCAAGGCTCCCGAATGCTTCATCATCGAGCAGCGACTGCGGGAGCTCTTGGACATCCCGGTGTTCCACGACGATCAGCACGGGACGGCGATCATCGCCGCGGCCGGCCTGATCAATGCGCTCGATCTCACCGGGCGGTCGCTGCGGGACGTGCGGATCGTGATCAATGGCGCCGGCGCGGCGGGGATAGCTTGCGCCGAGCTCATCAAGGCCATGGGCGTGCCGCACGACCACGTGATCCTCTGCGATACGCAAGGGGTCATCTGGCGGGGGCGCGAGGCCGGGATGAACCAATGGAAGTCGGCCCACGCCGTCGACACCGACGCGCGTACCCTCGCCGAAGCGATGCGCGGCGCCGACGTCGCCTTCGGGCTCTCCGTCAAAGGGGCGTTCACCCCAGAGATGCTCGCCTCGATGGCCAAGAACCCTATCGTCTTCGCGATGGCCAATCCGGATCCCGAAATCACTCCCGAAGAGGCCCGCGAGGTTCGCAGGGACGTCATCATCGCCACGGGCCGCAGCGACTACCCTAATCAAATCAACAACGTTTTGGGCTTTCCTTACATTTTCCGCGGCGCACTCGACGTCCGTGCGTCGACGATCAACGATTCGATGAAGATCGCGGCTGCTTACGCTATCGCGGCGTTGGCGAGGGAAGACGTGCCGGACGAAGTGACGGCGGCCTATCGCGGGCGGCGGCTGCGCTACGGGCCCGATTACTTCATCCCCACACCTTTCGATCCGCGGCTGATAACTCACGTGCCGCCGGCGGTGGCCAAGGCGGCTATGGAAAGTGGCGTTGCGCGTCGGCCGATCCTCGATCTCGAGCGCTACCGGGCGCAACTGCGGAGCCGGCTCGATCCGACCGCCTCGCGGATGCAGCTCGTGATCGATCGGGTGCGCGCCCAGCCCAAGCGACTCGTGTTCGCCGAGGGCGAGGAAGAGAAGGCGATCCGTGCGGCACTCGCTTGGCGCGACCAGGGCCTCGGTACGCCGATCCTGGTGGGCCGCGAGGAGCGGATCGCCGCCACCTTGCAGAACATGGGCTTGAAGGGGCTCGACGGCGTCGAAATCCACAATGCTCGACTCTCCGAGCACAATCGTGCTTACGCCGAGTTCCTCTACCGACGCCAGCAACGGAACGGCCTCTTGTTCCGGGACTGCCAAAGGCTCGTGAACCAGGACCGCAACGTCTTCGCCGCCTGCATGGTGGCGAACGGTCAGGCGGACGCGATGGTCACCGGCCTCACGCGCAATTACCACGACTGCCTGCAAGACGTGCTGCGCGTTATCGACCCCAGGCCGGGTCACCGGATCTTCGGGCTCACCATCATGGTGGCGCGTGGTCGGACGGTCTTCATCGCCGATACGAACGTCCACGAACTGCCGGACACCAAGACGCTCGCCGACATCACCATCCAAACGGCACGCGCCGTCCGGCGGATGGGTGTCACGCCGCGCGTGGCTTTGCTCTCGTTCGCCACCTTCGGCAACCCGCCGGTCTCCAAGGCAGCCCGCATCCGCGAGGTCGTGTTGGAGCTCGATCGTCGCCAGGTCGACTTCGAGTACGACGGCGAGATGGGCGCCGATGTGGCACTCGATCCGGACCTCATGGCTCTCTATCCGTTCTGCCGCCTCAAAGGCCCGGCCAACGTGCTCATCATGCCGGCCCTCCATTCCGCGAACATCAGTTACAAGCTTCTCAAACAACTGGGTGGGGGCACGGTGATCGGGCCGCTGCTCGAGGGCCTCGCGCATCCGGTCCAGATCGTGCCGATGAACGCTACCGTCTCGGACATCTTGAACATCGCGGCCGTGGCGGCCCACGATGCGATCCGAGAACCCGAGCTCGTCACGGGCCTGGCGGCGGAGTAGCGGCACCCGCTCTCAAGTGGCGACCGCGACCCTGGAGGCCGGTTCGAACCGCGTGGGCTCCAGCCCCGCGAGGCTCGTGGCGCTGTGCCCGTCGAGGATGAGCTCGGCGAGGACGGCGCCGACCGCCGGAGCGAGCATGAAGCCGTGCCCCGAGAACCCGAAGGCGTGGAACAGGCCCGGCACTCGCGGGCTCGGGCCGATGACCGGAAGGTCGTCCGGCATACGCCCCTCGATGCCGGCCCAGCTGCGGATGATCGTCGCGCGGGCGAGATCGGGGACGATCCGCCGCGCCTCGGCAAGCGTCGCGAGCGAGGTGCTGGTGAGCGGTCGGCAGCGCCGCGTCACCGGATCGGCTACCCCGCGCCCGCCGCCGAACAAGACCGAACCCGACGGCACCTGCCGAACATAGACTCCCGGCCCGGCGGTGCCGAGATTCGGAATGATCCGGTACGGTAGAGGCTCGCTGACGAGCATGTTGGGCGCGATCACCTCGCCCGGAAACTCCTCCCCGGCGAGCGCCGCGACCGCGGGTCCCCAGGCGCCAGCGGCATTGACCAAGACGCGCGCCTCGATTTCCGGCCCATTTTCGATGGCCGCGCGAAAGCCTTTGGTCGATCGCTCGAGGGCGGTCACGGCTCGTCCCTCCAGGATGCGGCCTCCTTGCTCACGGGCGGCGCGGGCGAAAAGCGGAGTCGTGAGGCGCGGGTTCGCCTGGCCGTCGTCCGCACAGAACGAGCCACCCGCAAGGCCGGGAGCGAGCCACGGCCAGCGCGCCGTGAGTTCGGCGGGGCTCAAGAGCTCGCAGCGTACGTCGAACCGGCGTGCCTCCTCGGCCCAACGCTCGAGTCGGGCGAGCTCGGCCGCGTCGCGGGCCAAGCGGAGATGACCGGTCGCGCGAAACTCGCTGTCGTGACCGACGAGGCGAGCAAGCCGGCCCCACATGCGGCGGGCACGGTTCGCGAGCGGCAGCTCGGCCAACGCCCGCCCCTGCCGCCGCACGCCACCATAGTTCACACCCGAGGCTTGCGCGCCGCATCGGTCGCGCTCGACGAGAAGGCACGGGGTCCGGCGCCGGGCGAGGGCGAGGGCGGTCGCGCAGCCTACGAGGCCGCCGCCGACGATCAACACCTCGGTCTCGAGCCGCTCGCTCACGCCATCGATCCCCCCTCGACGGGCCGAACGTGAGCGGGGAGAGGCTCGATCGGCGGCTGGGTGCGTAGCCGACCTGCTGCCTCGAGGTCGATCCCGCGGGCTCGGGCGAGAACGCGTGCCGCCGTGGGGCCGCAGAATCGCCCTTGGCAGCGGCCCATGCCGCAGCGGGTGAGCGCCTTGGCTCGATTGATCTCGTCGACCTCGAACGCGCGCGCGGCCTCGCGCAGCGCACCCGCGGTGACCGCTTCGCATCGACAGACGATGGTGTCGTCGGCGATCTCCGCTTCGAGGGCCGAGGGCAAGGGGAAAGCGCGACCGAGCGCGCGAGCGCACCGAGCGTGGCGCTGCAGTTGTTTGCGGAGCCGAACGCATCGTGCGGCATCGACGGGCCGCCCGAGGTCTTCCAGGAGGGACAGAGCCGCACGTTCCCCGGTCAGGGCTGCCGCAGTAGCACCGCGGATCCCGGCGGCATCGCCCGCTAGATAGACACCGGGCACGGCCGTTCGATGGGCATCGTCGACCTCGGCGAGCCAGCTCTCGCTTTCCCGGTCGAAACGGATCGGGACATCGAGCAGGTCGGGCAGCTGGAGCTGTCGAACGAGCCCGAAACTCGTCGCCACCGCGTCGCAGGCGAAGCTCCACTCGCGTCGGCGGGTAGTGACCCGTACACCCTCCACATGCCCTTGACCGAGGATCGCGAGCGCGCGCACGCCGCGCAGCACCGGCACCCTCGCCCGTCGCAGGACCCGCACGCAACGGAGGCCGAGGCCGAGCCGGTGCCGGTTGGCGAGGAGAGCGGGGAAGGAGACGAGCAAACCCTGCAGCCGGGCCGTATCGGCTACCACCGCGACCTCGACGCCGCCGATCACGTGCTGCGCCGCGGCAAGCCAGAGGAGGGGCCCGGTACCCAGGAAGGCGATCCGCCGGCCGAGGGCACAAGCCTGGCCCTTCAAGGCCGTCTGTGCCCCGCCCAGGGTGTAGACTCCGGGAAGGGTCCAGCCTGGCAGCGGCACGATACGCTCGATGGCACCCGGGCAGAGAACGAGCCGGCTCCAGGCCGTCGAATCGACCTCGCCCGAGGGCCCGACCGCCCAGAGCCGTTCGCGTGTCAGGTCGATGACCGTGGTCTCGGGGTACCAGTCGATACGACCGCTGCGGGCGAGCTCGAGAAACCTTTCGCGGGCGCGCCGGGCGTCCTCGCCATCGAGGCTCGCGAGCGGGCCCGATCCGCCCACGGCTGGAGCACGCCAGCCCTGACCCCCGGGACCCGGAAACTTGTCGAGCACCATCGGGCGGAGACCCGCTTCGGCGAGCGTCGCGGCCGCAGCCATGCCGGCCGGCCCGGCGCCCACGATGACCACCGGCGGGCCGCCGCTCACCAACTCTCGTCCGAGGAGTCGAGGCGGACAGCCATGCCCGGCTCGACCGCGGTCGTACAAGCACGCACGCGCCGCCCGTCTTCGAGCCGGACCCAGCAGTCCTGGCAAAGGCCGATCAGACAGAAGCCCGCGCGCGAACGCCGGTCGGGCGGAAGGCTTCCGAGATCGGGCCGAATGGCGAGGATGGCGGCGATCGACATCTCGCCAGCGCGACCCCGGGCCGGGATGCCGTCGATGGTGAACGGGACGGGGACGCCATCCCCTCGCGCGAGACGAACCCAGCGCCCTTGGACACCGTCGATCGGGTCGTCGAGGTCCTCCATTCGCGAGTTCCTCCGCGGCCAGGTAGCCCGGCGGGAAGTCTGTCTCTTATCGGCACGCGACGGTGACCGGAAGCCATGTGCCACTCGGGATTTTCTCGAGCGATTGCATCCGCACGAGCCTTCCTCGAAGCTTCGGCTCGGACCCAGGGACGCGGCCGTCAGGGCGCCACGATTTGGCGGATGGCTTGCCCGCGGGCGAGGCGATCGAACCCTTCGTTGATCTCGTCGAGCGAGAGACGACCGCTCATGAGCCGGTCGACCGGCAGTCGGCCGCGGCGGTAGAGTTCGATCAGTCTCGGCACGTCGCGTGCCGGCACGGCGGTACCGATGTAGCTGCCCTTGAGCACCCGCTCTTCGGCAACGAGTTGGACGATCGGAACGGGGAGGCGCGCCGAGGGGTGGGGCAGTCCGGCCGTGATCGTCGTGCCGCCGCGGCGCGTGATCACCCAAGCGAGCTCGAGGGCTTTGGCACTGCCGGCAAGCTCGAAGGCGAAATCGACCCCACCACGGGTCGCCTCGCGGATCGCCTCGGCAACGCGCTCGTCGCGGGCATCGAAGGTCGCGGTGGCCCCGAGCTGGCGAGCGAAGGCGAGCTTTTCGGGCAAGAGATCGACGGCGACGATTTCGCGTGCACCGGACGCGACCGCGGCCAGGAGCGCACAGAGGCCGACCCCGCCCAGGCCAACGACCGCGACCGTCTGCCCGGGCCGCATGCCGGCCGTGTTGATCACGGCTCCCGCACCGGTGAGCACGGCACAGCCGAAAAGCGCCGCCTCTTCGAGCGGCAGATCGGGGTCGATTTTGACGAGCGAGCGGCGCGAGACCGTCGCGTATTCGGCGAAGGCCGAAACACCGACATGATGATGGATCGCTTCGCCGTCACGGCGAAGGCGGCGAGCACCCGAGAGGAGGGTCCCGGCCGCGTTGGCGGCAGCACCCGGTTCGCAAAGCGCCGGCCGCCCCTCCATGCATGGCAAGCAGTGGCCGCAAGCCGGCACGAAGACGAGCACGACATGGTCGCCACGAGCGAGGTCGTCGACCCCGGGACCAACCTCCTCGACGATGCCGGCGGCCTCGTGGCCGAGCACCATCGGCAATGGCCGCGGGCGATCACCGTTGATGACGGAGAGATCCGAATGGCAAAGCCCGGCAGCGGCGATCCGGACGAGAACTTCGCCCGGACCCGGCGGATCGAGTTCGACCTCCTGGATCCGCAACGGACGGCTCACCGCGTAAGGCGGTGCTGCGCCCATCGCCTCCAGAACGGCGGCGCGGACCCGCATGGCGATACTCCTTGGCGCTCAGAAAACCTCGAAGACTCGTCCCGTGTGGCGGCCCTCGACACTCTTGGCGTAGGCCTTGGCGACCCGCTTTGCCGACACCGGGATGTGGCCGGGGAAGAACGCGCCGAACGAGACGGCGGTCTCCTCGAGAAGCCCTGGGCTCACGCAGTTGATCCGCAGTCCACGGGGCAACTCGATCGCAGCAGCCTGGACCCAAGCCTCGAGCGCGCCGTTGACCATCGAGGCGGAGCTACCCCCCACGACGGGATCGCGCGACAGGATGCCGCTCGTGAGGGTGAAGGAGCCGCCGTCGTTGATCAGCTCGCGCCCGATCAGTACCAGGTTGACCTGCCCCATGAGCTTGTCGGCCAGGCCGACACCATAGCCCTCGGCGTCGAGCTCGGCGAGCGGAGCGAACTTGACGGTGCCGAAGGTCGCAACGAGCGCGTCGAACGATCCGATCAACTCGAGCCCGGCCCGGATCGAGGCGGGGTCGGTAGCATCGAACCGAACCTCGCCGCTGTTGCGGCCGACCTCGACGATCTCGTGCCGCTGCCCCAGCTCGGCCACGACAGCGCGGCCGATCGTACCCGACGCGCCGACCACCACGATGCGCATGCCGCGAACCCCCCTTCTCCCTATCGGCCGTTTAGGCTCGCGCACCGATCGCGTCGAGAGGGCGGCGCCGCTCCGCCCGCCTCAATGGCCGGCGCCGGAGATCGCCTTGACGATGTCCTCCGTGACCTTTTTGGCGTCGCCGAACAACATCATCGTACGGTCCATGTAGAAAAGAGGATTGTCGATCCCGGCGTAGCCTGTCGCCATCGACCGCTTCACGAAGAACACCGCCTTCGCTTTGTCGACGTCGAGGACGGGCATCCCGTAGATCGGTGAAGAGCTGTCGGTCTTGGCGGCCGGGTTGGTGATGTCGTTGGCGCCGATCACGTAAGCGACGTCGGCCTGGGCGAATTCGTTGTTGATCTCGTCCATTTCGAAGACGACGTCGTAAGGGATGTTGGCCTCGGCCAAGAGCACATTCATGTGGCCGGGCATGCGGCCGGCGACGGGGTGGATCGCGAACTTCACTTCCACGCCCTTCTTGGTGAGCACTTCGTAGAGCTCGCGCACGGCGTGCTGGGCCTGGGCGACTGCCATGCCGTAGCCCGGCACGATGATCACCTTCTGCGCATTTTCCAGAATGAAGGCGGCATCTTCGGCCGAGCCGGACCTGACGGTCTTCTCGCCGGTATCTGCCGCTGCTGCACCGGTTTCGCCGAAGCCACCCAGGATCACCGAGAGGAACGAGCGGTTCATCGCTCGACACATGATGTAGGACAGGATGGCGCCCGACGAGCCGACGAGCGCGCCGGTGATGATCAACATCGGATTCTGCAACGTGAAGCCGATGCCTGCCGCCGCCCAGCCCGAATAGGAATTGAGCATCGAGACCACGACCGGCATGTCGGCACCGCCGATCGGGATGATCAACAATACGCCGAGCACGAACGCCAAGAGCGTCATCACGAGAAAAACGAGCCCGCTCTGGCTCACTATGAAAGTGCCCAAAAGGGCGAGGATCGCAACACCGATCGCGATGTTGATGGCGTGCCGCTGCGGCAAGAGGATCGGACGGCTCGACATGGCCGCGGCGATCGCCGGCTTCAAGAAGTGTGGGATCAGGGCTTCGACCTTGGGAGGGAACTTGGCCTGGAGCTTGCCGAAGGCGATCACCGAGCCGGTGAAGGTGATCGCACCGACGATCGTGCCGAGCCCCATCTCGAGCAGCGACAAGGCCTTGATCGACCCTTCAGGGCGGGTGATCCCGAAGTTCTGTGGCTCGAGGAAAGCACCTGCCGCGACGAAGACGGCGGCGAGGCCCACGAGCGAGTGGAACGCCGCGACGAGCTGCGGCATCGCGGTCATTTGGATGCGCTGGGCGATCGTGTAACCGGCGGCCCCACCGAGCGCGATCGCCACGACGATCGCGAGGTAGCCCGTGAGGGTGGCCTGGGGCAGGGCCACGAGCGTGGTTACGATCGCCAGCAGCATGCCGGCCATGCCGTAGCGGTTGCCCATACGGCTCGAGGCCGGCGAAGACAGACCGCGCAAGGCGAGGATGAAGCATACCGCGGCGACGAGATAGCCGAGGGCAGCGAGGTTCGCGCTCACGGATCCGGCTCCCTCAGCCGCGCTTTTTGAACATCGCGAGCATGCGCTCGGTCACCGCGAACCCACCGAAGATGTTCACGGCGGCCAGCAAGGAGGCGAGGAAGCCGAAGAGGGCGGCGACCCCGCCCGCGCCGGTGGCGATCAACGCCCCCACGATGATCACCGAACTGATGGCGTTCGTGACCGACATGAGCGGGGTGTGCAGCGCAGGCGTCACCGACCAGACCACGTAATATCCCACGAAGATTGCCAAAACGAAGACGATGAGGTTGAAGATCCCCGGGTCGATGGCTGCCATCGATCTTCTCCCCTCAGCTCGCGGGCCGGAAATTCGGGTGAACGATCTCGCCCTCGTGAGTGAGCAAGGTTCCCTTGACGAGTTCGTCGTCGAAGGGAACGGCGAGCTTGCCGTCTTTCGAGACGATCAACTGCACGAAATTCAACAGATTTTTGGCGTAGAGTTGGGACGCCGCGGGCGCCAGCTTGGCGGGCAGGTTGCGAGCGCCGATCAGCTGCACGCCTCCGATCTCCACGACCTCCCCGGGGCGGCTGCCTTCGACGTTACCGCCGCTCTCCGCGGCCATGTCGAGGACGACCGAGCCGGGTTTCATCGTCGCCAGCATTGCCGCCGTCACGATCCGCGGAGCGTGGCGGCCGGGGATCTGAGCCGTCGTGACGACGATGTCCTGGCTCTTGATGTGCTCGGCCACGATCCGGGCCTGCTCGGCCTGCTCTTCCGGCGTGAGAGGGCGGGCGTAGCCGCCGGCCGTCGCCGCGTCCTTCGGGATGAAGCCCACGAACTTGGCCCCCAGGCTCTCGATCTCCTCCTTGGCTGCCGGGCGCACGTCGGTGGCCGTGACGACTGCACCCATGCGCTTCGCCGTGGCGATCGCCTGCAATCCAGCGACACCCGCGCCGATCACGAAGACCTTGGCCGGCGTGATCGTGCCCGCGGCGGTCATCATCATGGGCAGCACCCGACTGTAGGCCGCCATGACCTCGATCATCGCCCGGTAACCGGCGAGGTTGGCTTGGCTCGAGAGCACGTCCATCGCCTGTGCTCGAGTCGTCCGCGGCAAGAGCTCCATGGCAAAAGCCGTGAGACCTTTTTCGGCATAGGCTCGGACCTGCTCGCGGTTCATGTACGGATCGAGCATGCCGATCAGGACCTGTCCCGACCGCAACCGCGCCATCTCCTCGTCCGTCGGCCGCTGGACCTTGAGCAGGATCTCGGCGGCGAGCGGCTCGTCCGACCCGTCGACCAGTCGGGCCCCGGCTTGCTCGTAGGCTTCGTCGAGAAAGGCGGCGGCCAGCCCGGCCCCGCGCTCGACCAGGGGCTCGAGCCCCATCCCTTTGAAACGCTTGACCGTCTCCGGCGTCGCCGCGACGCGCCGCTCGTGGTCCCGGCGCTCCTTGACGATACCGATCCGCATGGGCGCCTCGTTCCCGAATGGTCGCCGCGGCTCGCAACCGGCGGCAGTGTCCCCGCGGCTGCTTAAGGAAGGAAAGGGCGAGCCGCAAGGCGAGGCCGGGCGTAAATCGCGAGGATGCGCCTGGCGGCGGCAACACGCCTAATCTAAACTAGCGGCGGTTCGGCGGAGCCGGCCACCGTCGGGCGAGGGAGGGCCCATGTGCCGGATCTATTCGGGAACCGACCCCGCGGATTACGAGCCCGTGACCCGATCGGTCCGGCTGCACGGCGCCGTCACGAGCATCCGCCTCGAAGCCCGATTCTGGGCGATCCTCGACCGGATGGCTGCTCTCGAGGGGCTCTCGACCCCACGTTTCATCGCCGTCCTGCACGACGAGGTGCTCGAGACCAGAGGCGAAGTCCGCAACTTCGCCTCGCTCTTGCGGGTCGCCTGCGCGACCTTCCTCGCGCGGGGGGCCGGCGCGGCCGACCCGGCACGAACCGTCGACCGAACGGTCGAAGCCGCGTAGTAGCGCGCTAATACCACTTGGCCGTACGCCCGCTGTAGGGTTGCGGCTCGCGCAACCTTCGGCGGGGAGCTTGGTGTGGCCAAGGCCATTCACATGATGATCCGGGTCCTGGACCTGGACCGTTCGATCGCGTTCTACCGAACGGCCCTGGGTTTGGCGCCCGCTGCGACGCTCGATTTCGAGACCTTCACGCTCGTTTATCTGCGTAACCCGGAGGCCGATTTCGAAATCGAGCTCACGCTGAACAAAGGTCGTACGGAACCCTACGCTCTGGGTGACGGATACGGCCACGTCGCTTTTTGTGTCGACGATCTCGATGCGGAGCATCGTCGACTGACCGAGGCGGGCCTGGCGCCCCAACCGATCAAAGAATTTTTTCGGGACGGCGCGTTGCTCGCGCGTTTCTTCTTCATCCAGGACCCCGACGGATACAAGATCGAGGTCCTGCAACGCCACGGTCGCTATCGGTGAGCGACCTTAGTTCCGAAGGGAGACAAAAAGAAGGGAGGCAACCGAGATGAAGCGCGTTCTCGATCGTCGGTTGTTTTTGCGGACGGCCGCGTCCGCCACCGCGACCGTGATCACGACGGGAGGGGCGGTGGTGATCGCCGCGTCGAACGGCGCCTGGGCGATGACGCTCTCGACCTTCGACGCCACCACCGCCCGCGTACTGCTCGTGATGACCCGACGTCTCTACCCTCACGACATGTTGGGCGATGTTTATTACGCCGAAGTCGTGGAGAGCCTCGACATGAAGGCCAAAGCCGAACCCGGTCTTGCCAAGACCATCGAGGAGGGTGTCGCCGCCCTCGATCGGGCGACCGGTGTGCCCTGGCTGCAGCTCTCGCCCGGCGGACAGGTCGAAGTCCTGAAGGCGATCGAGCGGTCGCCTTTTTTCCAAATGGTGAGGGGCGAGACCGTTGTGGGGCTCTACAACAACAAGCTCGTCTGGCACCATTTCGGCTATCAAGGGAGCTCGGCCGAGTTCGGCGGCTATCTGCACCGCGGCTTCCAGGACGCCGGGTGGACCATGGAACCGGACGCCGAGGCGAGTCCGCCGCCGCCCGCCTGAGGTCAGGGCGGCGAACCAACGAGAACCAGGGAGGTGAACGAAGATGGCGCGGTACGAGCTGAACGACGATTCCGTCGTCGTGGTCATCGGCAGTGGCGCGGGCGGCGGCACGCTCGCCAACGAACTCTGTCAGAAGGGCATCAAGGTCGTGCTTCTCGAAGCTGGCAAGCGGCTCTCGCCCGAGGAGTTCGTCAACGACGAATGGGCGGCCTTCGTCCAGACCGCTTGGCTCGACAAACGCACGACGAGCGGTAGCTGGCGCGTCGCGCGTGACTTCCCGAATCTGCCGGCCTGGATTTGTAAGACCGTGGGCGGGTCGACCGTTCATTGGGTCGGTGCCTCCTTACGATTCCAGGAGCACGAGTTCAAGGCACGGACGATTTACGGGGCGATCGAGGGCACGACGTTACTCGATTGGCCGATCGGGCTTTCGGATCTCGAACCCTATTACGCCAAAGCCGAGGCCAAGATGGGCGTCACCCGAACCAACGGGATCCCAGGCTTGCCCGGCAACAACAACTTCAAGGTCATGTACACGGGTGCCAAGCGGCTCGGCTAAAAGATCGTGCACACCGGTCGCATGGCGATCAACAGCCGGGCACGCGACGGCCGGTCGCACTGCCTGCAAATCGGCTTCTGCTTCCAGGGCTGCAAATCGGCGGCGAAATGGTCGACACTCTACACGGAGATCCCCGCGGCCGAGGCGACCGGCCGGCTCGAGCTCCGGGCCGAGTGCCAAGCCCTGCAGATCCAGCACGACGCGAACGGCAAGATCACCGGCGTCTTGTACGCCGACAAGGACGGCAAGCAACACCTTCAGAAGGCCCGTGTCGTCTGCGTCGCCTGCAACGCAATCGAAAGCCCGCGCCTGCTGCTCAACTCGGCCTCGAGCAAATATCCGGACGGCCTCGCCAACTCCTCCGGCCAGGTGGGCCGCAACCACATGCGGCACAGCACAGGATCGGTGTACGCGACGTTCGACCGGCCGGTCCACATGTTCCGCGGCACGACCATGGCCGGGATCATCATGGACGAGGCGGGTCACGACCCGAAGCGTGGTTTCGCGGGCGGCAACGAGCTCGAGACGTTGTCGTTGGGTCTGCCATTCATGGCCGCCTTCCTCGACCCGGGCGCTTGGGGCCGCGAGTTCACCCGAAAGCTCGAGGGCTACGCCCACATGGCGGGCATGTGGATCGTCGGTGAGGACATGCCGCAGGCGACCAATCGGGTGACGCTGCATCCCACCGAAAAGGACCGCTTCCGGCTACCGATCCCGAACGTCCATTTCGACGACACCCGAACGACATCGCCATGCGGGCCCACGCTTATCGCCAGGGTGCCGCCGTGTACTTGGCCGCCGGCGCGCGCGACGTTTACGAAGTGCCGCCCTACCCGAGCACGCACAATCTCGGGACCAACCGGATGAGTGCGCGACCGCAAGACGGTGTCTGCAACGCCTTCGGCCAGACCTGGGACCACAAGAACCTGTTCATCTCGGACGGGAGCCAGTTCACGACCGGTGCCGCAGAGAACCCCACGCTCACGATCGTGGCGTTCGCCATCCGGTAAGCCGAGTACCTGGCCGACCAGATGGCCAAGAACGCGATCTGACGGCATCGCCGACGGCGCGGCCCGGGCCGCAACGAGCCCGGGCGCGCTGCTCGGTCCGGCTTGACCCGA
>Ga0308415_1000059_pt1 | contig 41247 bp, 33 predicted proteins | sample HotsprSampleOS55_FD_203465 | JGI IMG/M metagenome (GOLD analysis project Ga0308415, IMG submission 203465) | Hot spring phototrophic mat microbial communities from Octopus Spring, Yellowstone National Park, Wyoming, United States - 20090730_OS55 ... | reverse complement strand
CAAACCGGCGCCTGCCGACGCGCCGACGATTGTGGTCGGCGGTCAGGAACTGTATGAAGCGCGCTGCCGCGCCTGCTATGAACCGGCGCAGTAGATCACCGCAAAAATACACCGCAGAGACGCCGAGAGCGCAGAGAACTCCAAAAACCAGGCGAGCATGATGCGCGGTGAAGAGTACGTTTTAGCAAACCAATCTTTCTCTCTGCAGTAAAATATTTGTGGCGGTCTCAATGTATACTATTACTATATCTCAGCCCCGGCGCTTGCTTTTGCGATGTGTGCGTCGGGCATCCCATCGCTGACCGCTATCGACTATCGCCTATCGGCTGTCCTGCGAGAGTGTGCAGTGTGTGCGTCGGGCATCCCATCGCTGACTGGTATTCAGAAGGTGCTGCTGTGTCACAAACCCACCTGTATCCGCTCATTACCCGTCCTCGCTTTGCGCATCCGATCTGGGGCGGAACATTCCTTGCCGACTGGCTCGCCCTGCCGCCGCCACGCCCCGAACGCTTGGGTGAGATCTGGCTGGTGTACGATACGAATCCGATCATCGACGGACCGCTGGCGGGAAGGACGCTGGCACAGGTGACCAACACCTTTGGTGCAGCGCTGGTCGGCGAACGCACCATAGCCAGGTATGGCGCCGATTTTCCGCTGCTTGCCAAGTTTATCGACGCGGCGGATCGCCTCTCCATTCAGGTGCATCCTGATGATGCCTATGCGCACACATACGAAGCCGCCTCCGGTTTCCATGGCAAAACCGAAGCCTGGCACATCCTGCATGCCACGCCGGGAGCCGATGTTGTGTACGGTCTGGCGCGTCGCAGCAACCGCGCGGAACTTGCTGCCGCGATTGCTGCCGGAGAACTGGAGCCGTTGCTGCACCGACTGCCGGTTGCGCCTGGCGATACCATCTTCGTGCCAGCAGGGACGCTGCACGCAATCAACGCCGGAATCGTGCTGTTCGAAATTCAGCAAAAGTCGGATCTTACGTACCGTGTATACGATTATGGGCGAATCGACGTCACAACGGGTCAACCGCGTGCATTGCACATCGACAAAGCGCTCGACGTGACCGACTATGCGCCTGCGCCGCGCGGCGTTGTGCCGCCATTGTCGCTGGCAGAAGGGCGCGACCTGCTGGTGGCGTGCGCTTCCTTCGCGCTCGAACGCCTGACGATTGCCGCACCGGTCGAGTACCCAGTCGATCCGGCGACGTTCGAGATTCTGACGGTCATCGAGGGGTCAGCGACGCTACGCTGGAATAGCAGCGCCCGCGCTTTGCAATGCGGCGAGTCAGTTGTCATCCCGGCGTGTCTGGATGGATACACCCTCTTGCCGACGGATGAGGCGCGGATACTGCGGGCGTACGTGCCAGACCTGGATGTGCTACGATACGAATTTGCGCAGCGCGGCGTGGACGCAGGGCGAGTGGCACAGACGGTGGTTGAATGTTGAAGAGGCGAGAGGCGACGGAGGGGTGCAGCGCTGCTGCGCCTGTACAGGGGGGCGGCGGCAGGGTGCAGGACGTGCAGCAGCGGGGCGATGGGTGTGCGAGGCAAGAGGCAAGGGGTGAGGGTTGAAGGTTGAAGGTTTGAAGCGTTGAGGGTTGAAGGTTGAAGGTTGAAGGTTGGAGCGTTGAGGGTTGAAGGTTGAAGGTTGAAGGTTGAGGGTTGTACGTGGAGCGGGTTCCAGGTTCCATCAAGCAATCTAACCCCTAATCCGGTTCTCGGTTCTTGGTTCTTGATTCTCGGTTCTCAGTTCTCGGTTCTCGGTTCTTAGTTCTCAGTTCAATACACCAATGCTCGTTGAAGATTTCATCAATCGGAGAAAAGCATCATGGGAACGCCTGAGCGCGATTGTCGAACGTTCGCGGCGCGGCGGTCTGGCAGCGCTCGACAATGAAGAGATCGCCGAATTAGGACGCCTGTACCGCAGCGCAACGTCGGATCTTGCGGTTGCACGCCGCGATTTTTCAGGACATCGTGTGGTGGATTACCTTAACGGTCTGGTGGCGCGCGCCCATGCGGAAGTGTATCAGCGACGCGCGGATCGCAGCAGCGGTCTGGTGCGCTATTTCGCCGCCGATCTGCCACGCACGTTCCGGGAAACGTGGGTTTACTCGCTTGCGTCGCTGTTGATGTTTCTGATACCGGCGCTGATCGGCTTTTTTGTCACCTGGAACGATCCACCTTCCGGATCATTGCTGGTTCCCAGTGTCGAAGAAGTCATCAACGACATTCGTGCCGGGCGCGAGTGGTGGAAGTCGATCAACGACGACGGGCGCGCTGCATCGGCAGCGCTGATCACTACCAATAACATCCGTGTGGCCGTCCTGGCGTTTGCTGGAGGGGTGCTGCTCGGTGTGCTCACGTTGTTCGTGCTGGCGCAGAATGGATTGATCCTTGGAGTTGTGGCAGGAGCGGCGCAGGCATACGGGTTCAGCAGCAATCTGTGGGGATTCGTTGCAGCGCACAGTGTGATCGAACTGAGCGTGATTATCATTGCAGGCGGAGCAGGATTGCAACTCGGTTGGGCGGTTGCCCGTCCGGGATTGATCACCCGGCGCGCGGCGCTCGTACTGGCAGCGCGCCGGGCGGTGCGTCTGATACTCGGTTGTGCGCTCCTGTTAGTCGTCGCAGGTGTGATCGAGGGGTTCATCTCACCATCGGATTTGCCACTGACTGTCAAACTGGCGGTTGCGGTTCTCAGTGGTGTGGCACTGTACGCATACCTCCTGCTGGCAGGACGGGAGCGCACAAGAGGTTAGCGTTTGTTGTCCTTTTGCCGGAAGGTATCGTGGTCCAGCGCCAGGTGCACGCCAGTCCGGAGCGAACCGGTGGTGCGGATGCCCCTCCAGACTGACCCCCAACTGCACCAGCGTCTGCGCCACCTGCGGCTTGATGCCGGTCAGAATCACCTGCGTCTCCAGCAGTCGCACCTCCTGCGCGGCGTGCACCAGCGCATTGGCAACCTGCGTATCGACCACGTCATACGACTGGCTGCAATGGTTTCACTCTTGCGAATAACGTAGTATTATTCTCTGAGCACCACGAGCACCGGTGAAGGGAGCAACCTGTATGCCAGGACCGTTTCCCGGAATGGATCCCTACCTGGAACGCCGCGACCTCTGGCCCGACGTCCACCAGAGCCTGATTACGTATAGCAGAGATGCGCTCCAGCCGCAGATTCGTCCTCGCTATCACGCGCGCATCGGCGAGCGCCTCTATGTCATCCCGCCCCACCGGTCAATCTATCCAGACGTGACCGTCACCCAGCATTTGCCGGTGGAAGCGCCGGGAGAAGGGCATACCATGGCGGCGCTGACGGCTGATGCACCGGTGGTCATCGCCGTCGCGCCGGAAGAGGTGCGCGAGCCGTTCATCGAGATTCTCGACCTTGCCCGTGGCGGGCGCGTCGTCACGGTGATCGAGGTGCTCAGCCCCGCCAACAAGACGCCTGGCGAAGGGCACGAAGCATATCGCCGCAAACAGGAAGAGACGCTGGCCAGCGACACCCATCTGGTGGAGATCGACCTGTTGCGCCAGGGCATCCCCACGGTGGCGATCCCGCCGCACTATCTGACTCCCTATCAGCCCTGGCACTCCGTGATCTGCGTCAGCCGAGCAGGGCGCCGCGAGCGGTTCGAGGTGTATGGGCGCACAATCCGGCAACGCCTGCCGCGTATTGCCATTCCGCTGCACCCGCCGGACCCGGATGCCGTCTTAGACCTGCAGGCAGTGCTGGAGCGCTGCTACGAGCACGGCGCCTACAGCGACCTGATCGATTATCGCCGCGATCCCGAAGTCGCGCTGCCTGCCGATGACGCTGCCTGGGTGGATGACCTTCTGCGCCAGCACGGGCTTCGCCCGTAGCACCTGATGAATCGTGGCGCCGTGATGAAACCTTCGTCAAAGCACTGAGAAACAGGGGACCGTCGAGGGCGCGTTCCGCACTCCATCTTCACCGTTCCACGCGCCACGCGGTCAGAACGGCTATGCCAGCGATGGCAATCATCAGTACGAAATGTAGCATAATGCGACTGGCTTCAACGGTTTCACTGTGTTCGCCCGAGCCTATAATCACACCGCCGATCCCAGCGCCGAGCGCTGTTCCGAGTTGACAGACAATCTGCAACGCCGATGATGCGCGACCCTCGTGACCCTGCGCTGCGTTCTGAAGCATGGCAAGGGAAAGAGCCGAGTATGCCAGACCAATCCCGCACCCAGCGACACCCCACGTACCAATACTGAGGAGTGCTGGCACTACCGGAGCAACTGTGGCTGTCGTGGCGCTTATGCCGATCAGCATCACCAGCAAGCCGAGGATGGCGATCGAGCCGGGAGGCATACGCCTGGCGAGACGCGCCTGCATCCATGCGCCAGCAGTCCATGTCAGGGTGGCAGCGGTCAATGCCAGTCCAGCAGTGACAATACTCAACCCACGCACAGTCGTGAGTGCCAGCGGCACGAACGCATCGACGCCGAAGAAAGCCAGGTTGAGCAACCCCATTGCTGCGATGGCTGCTGGAAGTCCAGGCGCAGCACGGAGTGTTCCTGCGGGCAGCACCTGACGCAGCGCAATAACTGTCGCAACTGCGCCGAAGGCGAGGAGCGCTACGCCTGCTGGCAGCGCAGTACTCATCCATCCCAGCCCGCCGATAACCATCCCCGCGCCCGTGGCGAGCACAAGCGCCAGCACGATCTCCCGGTTACGCTGACGATTGTCAGGCGTACTTTGCTGCACTGGTGCTAGACGACGCAACGATGGCAGCGCCATGCACGCCGCCAGGATCGGCAGCGGGATTAAGCCGAGAAAGACCCAGCGCCAGCCTGCGTGCGCTACAATGATCCCTGCCAGCGCCGGACCAACCATACCCGGTACGACCCAGGCGCTCGAAATGAGCGCCAGCATGCGAGGACGTGCATCCGCCTCATAGCCGCGCCCCACAATGATGTAGACCACGGCACCAATGATGCCGCTGCCCAACCCCTGCACGGCGCGCCCGACAATCAGCAGCGGCATCGTGGAAGCAAGACCGGCGAGCAACAAGCCGCTGACGAACAGGCATGTGCCAGCGATAAATGGCATTGCAATTCCCCGACGATCTGCCTCTGGTCCCGCAACGGTCGCTGCAACCATGTTCGCCAGCATAAACGCACTAAATACCCAGCCATACCACGCTAGTCCCCCCAGGTCCTGCACAGTGGCTGGCATCGTTGCGGCAACTGCCAGTATCTCGAAGGCAGTTGCGACGATGATCAACGTCAGACCAACAGTAAGCATACGTCGTCCGGCAACCCAGATGCCCGCCGGCTGCGCCGTCATGGCGTCTTCGATCATGGACATATCGACTCTTTCGATGGCTTGACGATAAGCAGCTTCGACTTCAGAGGCGTCACCTACCGCGGCTGCACCAGTTTGTTCAAATAGAAGCCTTCTTTACCTATGAAGGGCAGATGAAGTATACTCTTCCATGCATTGCGCTGCAATCTGGACGTTTCTCCCTGCAGATCCTCCCATAAAGGGTAGGTGCACGAGATCAACGAACCGTCTTTCCCAATGAAAACCGTCAGCATTCGATGTCTCTCCATTATCGCGTATTTCTCCACAGACTGCTCCCCACGAAGTCATCAGCAACGAACGCGCAGATGACGCTGATCAGACCGCTGCGCTTCTGACCGGTCACTCTTTCGAGTCGTTGCAGATAGAAAGCAATGCATATCAGCATACAATGCTGGACAGACTGTCACTCATGCAAGCATTCCTTCAAAAGTAAATCAGGGCGCAAAGTACTCAGCATATACTGGCATACTTTGCATACTCGTGCGTCTGTTCAAGGATCGACAACGGTGTCCAGGCATTGTGCTATAATGTACAATCAATAGACTCACATTACCGATAGCGATCGGCAATGCCAAGCAGATGCGCCATTTTGTGTCTCACGGCAAGCGCCAATCCAGGCAACAGGAACATCCAAGATATGTCGGTCGTACTACGTTCACGGCAGCAAATCGCGCTGATGCGCGCTGCAGGACGACTGGTGGCAGCGACGCTCGATGCATTGCGTGAGCACGTGCGCCCTGGTGTCACAACCAGAGAACTCGACCGGATAGCGGAACAGTTTGTACGGAAACACGGCGCGATCCCGGCGTACAAAGGGTATCGCGGCTTTCCCGCTACGATCTGCGTTGCCGTGAACAATGTCATCTGCCATGGCATTCCGGGCAACCAGCGACTGAAGGAAGGAGACATCGTTGGCATCGATATCGGGGTGCGGCTCAATGGGTGGTACGGCGATGCATGCATCACCCTGCCGGTCGGAACGATTTCCCCTGAAGCACAGCGGTTGCTTGAGGTCGCCGAAGAGGCAATGTGGCGCGGCATTCGCGCAGCGCGTGGTGGCGCGCACCTGGGGGATATTGGCGCGGCAATCCAGACCTATGTCGAAGCCAATGGCTTTTCGGTTGTGCGCGAATGGACGGGTCACGGCGTCGGGCAACTGTTGCACGAGGAACCAACCGTGCTGCACTACGGCAAACCTGGCTCAGGGATGCGGTTACGCCCCGGCATGACTTTCACTATCGAGCCGATGATCAATGCTGGCGGTCCTGAAGCAGTGCTGGACAAGACTGACGGATGGACAGTACGCACTGCCGATGGCTCGCTCTCGGCGCAATTCGAGCATACGATTGCGATTACCGAGGGCGAGCCGGAAATTCTGACGCTGCCATAGGCGCTTACCCCTGCTTGCGGCGGTTGCGCAGGAATGGCGGGATGTCCAAGTCATCAGGGTTGATGCTGGCGCTCTGCGAACGTGCAGGTTGGTGTGGTTGCGGACGCACCGCTGCAGGTGGCTGTGACTCCGCGTACACCATGTCGCGTTTTAGTTGGGCAGGTTGCTGCTGCGCACCAGACATGTAGATGCGCTTGCGCGCCTCTGCCGGACGGCTGGCGTCGAAACCGGTCGCGATCAGTGTGATCTTCACCTGTCCAGGCGGGAAGGTTGGATCAATCACCGCACCGAAAATAATGTTCGCGTCCGGGTCGACCGCCTTCGCTACAATGTCCGCCGCTTCGTACACCTCCAGGATGCCCAGGTCTTCACCGCCAGTAACGTTGAACAGTACACCCTTCGCACCATCAATCGAGACTTCGAGCAGGGGTGAGGCAATCGCTTCGTTGACCGCGTCAACCATGCGATTATCGCCGCTGCCGATACCGAGTGCCATCAGCGCCGACCCCTGACGCGCCATGATGGTTTTCACATCGGCAAAATCGACGTTGATCAACCCGCGTTGTGTAATCAGGTCCGAAATGCCCTGAATGCCCTGGCGCAGCACATTGTCCGCCATCTGGAATGCCTGAAGCATCGAAGTGTTCTTGCTTGCCATTTGCAACAGCCGATCGTTCGGAATGACGATCAGCGTATCAACCATTGGGCGCAGTTGCTCAATCCCCTGTTCGGCAGTCTTGCGGCGGTGATTGCCTTCGAAACTGAATGGCTTCGTCACTACACCGACCGTAAGCATCCCCAGGTCCTGCGCAATGCTGGCGATCACCGGTGAGGCGCCAGTGCCCGTGCCGCCGCCCATACCAGCCGTGATGAAGACCATATCGGCACCCTTGAGCGCCTCGTAGATCTCCTCGGTCGTCTCTTCGGCAGCTTTCTGTCCGATGACCGGGTTGCCACCTGAACCAAGCCCCTTGGTGAGTTTGTCGCCGATGCGAATACGGGTCGGTGCGCGCGAATGCAGCAATGCCTGCGCATCGGTGTTGATTGTGATAAACTCAACCCCGGTTACGCCTTCGTCCACCATGCGATCAACGGCATTCGAACCGCCGCCGCCGACCCCAACCACTTTGATGACCGCGAAGTTCTCTGCGGCCTGGCTTAGACTTGCATAATCGATCATTGAATCCTCTCCTTGCAGGCAGTGATTTATGGCAGAAACTCTTTCAGCCATCGCTTGAATCGTTCGTAGGTCGAGATCCATCCACTGTGCTCAGGCGGTGCACTACCAGAATGCAACCCGCTCGCACCGTGGCGCATGCCCCAGCGCAACAATCCGATAGCCGTCGCATACGCTGGACTGTTGAGCGTATCTACCAAACCGGTTAGATCGGCAGGTGTGCCAATCCGTACCGGAATGCCGAGCATATCGCGCATTAGTTCGTCGAGGCGCGGCAACTGCGCTGTTCCACCGGTCAGGACAATGCCCGCCGGCAGGAGACCTTCGTAGCCGCTGCGTCGGATTTCGTTGTAGATCAGTTCGGTCAACTCTTCGGCACGCGCCTGGAGAACCTGGTTCAGCATGCGACGACTGATCTGCTGTCGTTCACCAGGCGCGAAACCTTCCACATCGATCACATCATCCGACCCTTCCTCCGTTTCTTCGGCGATCGCGGCGCCGTACTTCAGTTTCAGGTATTCGGCAGTGTTGTGCGGCGTTTGTTGAACGATCACAATATCGTTGGTGAAATGGTTGCCGCCAACGGGAATCACACTGGTATGCCAGATGCCGCCCTGGGCAAAAACGGCGATATCGGTTGTGCCGCCACCAATGTCCACCAGCACCACACCGCGGTCTTTGTCATCGGCGCTTAGGACGGCTTCGCCAGCTGCCAGCGGTTGCAGCACCAGGTCATCGATCTCAACGCCAGTCTTCTGCACACTCTTGATCAGGTTCTGGATCGCCATTACTTCGCCAGTGATGATGTGTGTTTCCACTTCGAGGCGAAAGCCCGACATGCCGATCGGATCGCGGATGCCCTCGTTGCCATCGACCACATAGGCGCGTGGGATTACGTGAATGACCTCACGCTGGGTAGGGATCGCTACTGCCTGCGCTGCTTCGACTGCACGCGCAACATCGTGACGGGTAATTTCGTGATCACTACGTGCCACTGCAACAACGCCACGACTGTTAAGCGACTGGATGTGCCGACCGGCAATGCCTACAAATGCGGCATTGATTCGATAGCCGGAGAGTCGTTCGGCTTTCTCGACGCTGGTTGCAATTGCATTGACCGCGTCGTCGATATTGACGACAACACCTTTATCCAGTCCCTTCGACGGCGTCAGACCGACTCCGAGCACATTGATGCGCCCATTGTCGTAGACCTGCCCCACGATGGTGCAGACCTTGGTCGTGCCGACGTCGATTCCGACGATTGTGCGGTGTGCCATAATCAGCCTCGTTGTGCCTGCGGTTGTGGCGGCGCATCGTTACGGTAGTACGGCGTCGCCGGTCGCAAATCGAGCCAGGTGTACTCCGTGGGTTCTTGAAGCGTCAGGAAGCGCAGAATCTGTATTTTTTCCTCCAGATGGTCTTTGCGTCCGAAGATAATCGTTCGACCATCGACGGTTGTGATCGTCACGCCGTGTTCCACGTCCCAACTGATGCCGGATGGCGTCACGCCTGCTTCCTCCGGCAGGCGCAGCGCCAGAGCACGAACCAGATACAGAATGTCGGGATCAATCCGGTCGTTTGGGCTGATCGTTCGACCGCTGCGATCTTCGATGACCAGCGTTTCAGTCAGGAATGTGGACGCATCAGGTCCAAGCACGCGCCCTTCTGCATCGACAAGATAGCGCGTCTCGCCAACCTGCCAGCGCACATCGGGCTGACGCTCGTCCAGATCGATTGCCAGAATGTCGGGAAGAATCAGCCTCGCCCGGACGCGCTCAACATAGGCGTTCTGGGCAATACGCGCCTCAACATCGTCGGTTTGCACCAGCCAGATTGATGCTCCGGTCACGCCCGCCAGCTCTTCAACATCGGCGGCATCAAGCACCTGAATGCCGTCGATCTGTACGGTGCGCACAACAAACCGCGGTGAGACGGCAATGGCAACCAATCCGCCAAGCGATGCCAGAAACAGCACCAGGCTGGCAATCCGGCCACTCGCCAGCCAGTCGCCAAATGTGCGGCGCGGTCCTGGCAGTGCGCTGCGTCGTCGATTGCGACGTGCAGCAATGCGGGCGCGCGTGTTCGGCTGGTTATACTGAAAGTCGTTTCTCATGCCCGACCTTTCGCGTGTCGTTCAAGCGCCAGATCGATCAGGCGATCCAGGAGATGTGCGTAAGGGAGACCACTCGCATCCCACATCATGGCATACATGCTGACCGGTGTAAAACCGGGCATGGTGTTGATTTCGTTCAGGTACAGATCCCCGGTTTCACGATTGAGCAGAAAATCCACCCGCGCCAGACCTGCGCCGTCGATTGCTTTGAATGCCTGAATGGCGAGCGTGCGCACCTGCGCTGCCAGTTCGAGTGTGATCGGTGCCGGAATAAGAATCTGCGACGATCCGCTCAGATATTTTGCTGCGTAGTCGTACCACTCGCCGGACGGAATGACTTCTCCGGGAACGCTGGCTTCCGGTTCGTCGTTGCCCAGGACACTGACCTCGATCTCGCGTGCGGGGATGCCCTGTTCGACGATAACCCGTCGGTCATAAAAGGCAGCTTCGACTACACCCTGTTCCAGCGTCGCACGATCAGTCGCTTTGCTGACCCCAACGCTTGATCCCAGGTTGGCTGGCTTGACGAACATAGGATAATCCAACCGACTCTCAATCCAGTCGAGCACTCGTTGCGGTTCGCGTTCCCATTCGTGACGCCGGACGAGCAGCCAGGGCAACACCGGTAATCCTGCACCAGAGAAGGCAACCTTCGTCATTGCCTTGTCCATGCCGACTGCCGATGCCAGGACGCCGCAACCGACATACGGGACGCCGATCAGTTCCAGCAAACCCTGCACTGTTCCATCTTCCCCCATCGGTCCATGCAGAACCGGGAAGATCACATCGAGTGTCTTAAGCGGCGAATGCTCACCGGCAACGATCAGCGTTCCTGGGTCGGCCATCTCCTGATTGCCGATGCTGGCTGATACGGGTGTGATTGCATCGACCGAACCGCCTGGCAATTTCAACGGATCCGCCTGTGCCAGCAGACGCGCGTGCGCATCGGCAGCGATGATCCAGCGTCCCTGTTTGGTAATGCCAATCGGTATGATGTCATACTTTTCGGGATCAAGACCGTCCATAATCGCGCGCGCCGAGACCAGCGAGACCTCATGTTCGCCAGACTGACCGCCAAACAGAACGCCAACTCGCACTTTGTGCGTCATCTCTGGTCTTCTCCATGTCAGCACATCGGTTTCATCCAACGATCTGAATTTCCAGTTCGAGTTCAATGCCACTGATTGCCAGCACCCGTTCGCGCGCCAGGTCGATCAACCGCAGCACATCGTCGCTCGATGCTCCGCCCAGGTTGATGATATAGTTTGCATGATGCAACGCGATTTCTGCGTTGCCAATGCGAGTTCCTTTCAATCCCGCAGCTTCGATCAGGCGCCCGGCACTGTCACCTTGAGGGTTCTTGAACACACTGCCGCAACTCGCACCCCAGGGCGTCTTGCTACGTCGCTCGTTCGATGTGCGCTCCATCCGTTGTGCCAGCGCCGTCAGATCATCACGTCGGAGGCGGAATGCCGCTGCAAGGACGATCGGTTGATCATGCCACCGGACGCCAGCGGCGCACATCTGTTTGAGAACGCTTGTCCGGTAGCCAAAGGCAAAGCGATCAACCGACCACTCCTGTGTTTCACCACGCACCAGCACCCAGGCGCGTTCGAGGGAGGTCGCAATGTCGCTGCCGTAACATCCAGCATTGCCATAGAGTGCACCGCCAATGGTTCCTGGCAACCCTTCTGCCCACTCAAGCCCGGACCACCCCTGACGTGCCAGGCGGCGCGCCGTGCCAGCCATAGGCGCGCCAGCTTCGACAATAACGCGCGCTATGTCGCCATCAGCTTCCAGGCGCACCTCGTGACTGCGAACGCGAATGACCAGCCCATCAAACCCGCTATCGCGGACCAAGATATTCGAGCCGCCTCCAAGAACGAACACAGGCAGGTTACGCTGTTCCGCCCAGGCAAGGGCAGCAGCCAGATCCGCAGCGCATGTCACCTGCACAAAGTATCGCGCTGGTCCGCCAATACGCCAGGACGTATACGGTGCAAGCAGTTCGTTTTCGAGATAACGCATGCGTTTATGCCGTCTTCTGTAGTGATCGAATGCGCCTGCGCAACGCTGCTGCTTCATCGACGTGGCGCAGAGTCTCGCGGATCTGGAGCGCCTCGCTCCAGCGTGCCAGTGCCTGCGTGCGATCTTCCCGCTCAGCGTGCAGGTCGCCAAGACGTTCAAGCGCACGCGTAATGCCAACCCAGTCGCGGTCACGACGCGCCAGGACAAGCGCGCGCTCGTAATATGCAATCGCGGCTTGCGACTGGCGCAGCGCGCGTGCAGCATCGCCAAGATGGATGAGCGCAATGCACTGACCACGTGGATTCTGCGTCAGTTCCTGCAATTCACAGGCGCGTTTATACGACTCCATTGCCCGTTCGTGACGCCCAAGCCGGCTCAGCACCGCGCCAATAACAGTATACGAGCGCGCCTGACCGACAATATCGTTGATCCGACGACGCAGTTCCAGACTCTCCTCCGCTGATGCCAGCGCGTCGGCAGCCCTGTTTTGATCGAGCAACGTCAGGGCGAGTTTATCCTTCAGGATTGCCTGCCCGATCAGGCTGCCGCGCCCCTGCTCTAGCGACAGAGCGCGGGTGTAGAATGTGAACGCCTCACGACTCGATCCCAATACCCGATAGACATCACCAATACTGGTGAGCACCCGCGCCAGTTTAAGCTTGTCGTCGGCAGTTTCGTGCTCCTCGCGCGCCAGTTGCAGTTCCTGCAACGCTTCCAGATGCCGCCCCTGCAACTGATGCACCTTCGCCAGATGCAACCGGGCTTCGGCTTCCAGATCGCTCAGATCGTCACGGGCAGCGCGATCACGCGCAAGGTTCAGCGCAGCCTCAGCCTGCATCAGTTGCCCCAATTCCCGATGCATGCGACCAACCCCCAGCAGCGCACGCGCTTCCGCCTCAGCATTCTTGAGGCGTTGCGCCGCTCGCAGCATTCGACGGGCGTATTCGAGACCTTCGCGATACTGACCGCCGAATTCGAGCACTGCAAGCGCCAGGGCGCAGGCGCGCAGTTCGTAGGAGCGCTGCTCTGCAACATCAAGGCGCTCAGTCAACGCTAGTACCCGCTCGGTCCATCGGCGCGCACCGCTGAAATCGAGGCGCGCAATGCGTGTCTCGGTAACTGACATTGCCGTTTCGACGGCAGCAGCATAGACACCCGCCTGTTCCCAATGCCAGGTTTGTATCTCGCGCCAGTCTTCGGGTGCACGTTCGTCGTCGCTATAGCGTGCAGCCAGTTCTTCGGCGACACGACGGTGGAATGCACTTGTGCTTTCGTCTGTCACGCCATGCTCAATTCTGCTGTCTGAGAGTGTCGATGATCAATTCTCCCACACGATACCCGTCGCCAGCCCCCAGAGTCAGTAGCACGTCTCCAGGACGTAAGAGCGCACCAATCGTTGCGGCTGCCTCGACAATATTCCCCACTACCTGAACATCGTTATGCCTGATGCATCTAGCGAGCGCAAGCGCAGCAGTGCGAGGATCTCCTGTCTCGCGCGCCGGGTAAACATCGCCGATCCGCACAACATCTGCACAATCAAACGCGTCTGCCCAGGCATCACGTAACGCCTGCGTGCGCGAGAAGGTGTGTGGTTGCAGATAGACGACGAGCCGGCGTTGCGGAAAACGCGTCCGTGCGGCAGCCAGGGTTGCACGCGCTTCCGTTGGGTGATGTGCGTAGTCGTCGATGATTGTGATACCGTTTGCCTCGCCTTTAACGTCAAAACGTCGGCGTGCTCCGCAGTAGACGGCAAGCGCATCCGCAATTGCAACGCGCTCGACCCCCAAAAGGGTTGCGACTACAATTGCTGCCAGGGCGTTGCGCACATTGTGATCACCGACCAGGCGCATGGTATATGTGCCGTCGAATCGGGTGCCAAACGTGCGCCGGTCATACTGCCAGAGATCGAAATGGGTCATCCTTCCATCATAGCATACATTTGCCGCCATCCAGTCCATCAGCGCCAGGCGACACGAAGCCGGGTTGCGGGCAATCGCTTCTTCAATGCCATATTGCTGCGCATCAGGGTAATTGGCGACGCGCAACGCGCCCGGATCATCGCCACACACGATCAGGCGCTGTGGCTGCGCCACACGTCTGGTAAATAAACGGAATGCCGCTTCGTAATCGTCGGGCGATGGATAGATATCGACATGATCCCATTCGACATTGGTAATCACTGCCACATCTGGTATCAATGCCAGAAACGTCCGATCATACTCGTCGGCTTCGACCACAAGCGGCGCCGCCGGATCGCCCCACCGCGCGTGTACGCCGAGATCGGGCGTCTCTCCGCCAATCAGAAAACCAGGATCGCTGCCCGCCCGCGTCAACATCAGCGCAATCAGCGCCGTTGTTGTGGTTTTTCCGTGGGTGCCGGCGACTGCCACCACGCGCCGCTGCTGTGACCACTCGCGCCATAGGTCGGCGCGTCGCAGCACCGGGATGCCGCGCGCACGCGCCGCTGACAGTTCGACGTGATCATCTCGCACAGCGGAGGTTGCCACGAGCGCATCGGCACCTGCGATCCATGCAGGATCGTGCCCATCACGGATCAGCGCGCCGCGTTGTTCAAGTGCTTCGGTGAGCGCGTTGCGCTGCACATCCGACCCGCTGACTGTGTGCCCCTGATCTAGAAGGATATGCGCAATCGCGCTCATTCCTGCGCCAGCAATACCGGTAATGTGATAATGCATCGTTTTCTGCTCAACAGGTTATTTTTTTTGTCCGCCGCCGCTGCCGCCGCTACCGCCGCTATCGACCGCCCAGATACGGTTGAAGCGTATCACCGTCACAATAAGTAGCGTTATGACGAATGCAGTGATGGTCGAAGGAATGATGCTGGTCCAGGTTGGCAAACTGTTCAATGCCGTCGCAAGTGTTGGCGAAACTTCCACTGTTGGCGCAAATTCTCGCCAGAAGATCGATACAGCACTGGTTAGCAGCACGGCGGTATACAGTCCCGTTAACGCTCCCAGAATACGCAGCGGACGTTTGCCGCCCCATCCGCCGAGCGGTTTGCCTTTCCACGGAAACGAATACCCGATACCGATGGCAACCAGCGCGATAAAGAGCAGTACCCGCAGCAGGAGCGGCGCTTCGAGATTTTCGGGAATGATCGGACCGAGCGGCGCGACATCGGCAGTACTGCCGCCAGTCAGAAAGACAGCCAGGCGCGGCAGGTTACTGTACGTTCGGTTGATCAGGTCAACAATGAAATTGCCACCCTGGACTGACACCAGATAAGCAATCGTGGTCAGCAACCCCAGGCTGACAATATACCGAAACCCCCAGACCCAACCAAGGATGCCGAGCGCCGCAAGGATCGAATAGGTAACGAACGGACCGCTTAGATCGATTGTTATCATGCCGTTTGTCTCCTGATCGCCAGCGTCTCCAGCATGAACGCGAGCCTGTGTGCTGCGTCCGGTTGCGCCAGCGCCCGCGCGCGTTCCGCCATAGCACGACGCTCTTCTGAACAGTTGATGAGCCGGTAGATCTCACGAAACAGCAATCCTTTTTCTGTCGTGTCTGCCAATGCAGCATCGCTTACCTTGACTGCAGCGCCGCGCTGTACCAGGTAGTCGGCATTCTCATCCTGGTGAACGTGAGGGTACGGCACCAGCACTGCCGGTAAGCCGACCGCTGGTAATTCTCCGAGTATCGATGCGCCGCTGCGACAGACCGCGAGATCGGCAGCGACCAGCGCGGCGATCATCGTTGGTGTTGCGGGCGAATCGCCCTGCCCTGATGCGTCGGGCACGCTATGCAAATACTCAAAGAGATGATACCGCTTTTGCAGGTTCTCTGGCAATGCCCTAATCGCCGCACGCAGAAATGCCGCATCCCCTTCCCGACCACATACATGAATAATCTCCATTAATGGTAGCAGCAAGGGTAGCAGGGCAGCAATGGCGCGATTGATGCTACGCGCCCCGCGACTGCCGCCAGCGACCAGCAGTGTCGGCACGTCGTCGCTCAACCCAAACGCTGCGCGGCACGCACGCCGGTCAGCGTGAAATAATTCCCGCCGCACCGGATAACCGGTAACGATCAGGCGGACTATTCGATTCTGCGTTGCCAGGTAGGGCACGGCACGCTCAAAATCCACTGGGGTCAACCCCAGATAGCGCCCGGAGTCGGCCACACTACAGGCGACCAGGTTTGCCAGGCGAGCCAGCAAACGCACTGCCAGTCCAGGAACAACATCAGGCTGGTAGATCACCGTCGGCACGCGCGATAGCCGCGCTGCGAGAAATACCGGTACGCACACATATCCACCCGTTCCCAGGATTGCCGCAGGGCGATCATGGGCGATCAGACGACGCGCCGCCCTGGTTCCACGCGCCAGTATCATCAGGTTGCGCACCGCGGTCAATGGATTCTGCCCCCGCACCGCAGCCGCAGGCAGCGCGTGGAAAGGCAGGGTGCTCTCACGCGCCACCAGCCCGGCTTCCATGCCGCCGACACTGCCGACATACAGCACCGACCATCGTGTGTAGAGCGACATCGCCCGGCTGTGTCCACCATCTGTGTCAGTGACGACGAATTGCGCCCCACGCGCGTTGAGTGCTGCGGCGACGGCTAGCGCTGGATACACGTGCCCGCCCGTTCCGCCACCAACCAGCCAGGCGCGCAAAGGAAGCAGTCCGTCCGGATCGCGTAGTGTCCGTGACTGTTTCATCGGTCTCACCAGGAGACGTGGCGCGGGTATAACGCGAAATGTTTAGCAGTATGCCAACTGCCGTCATACACACGGTCAACGACGTTCCGCCGTAACTGATAAAGGGCAGTGTCAACCCTGTGAACGGAATAAGGGTCGTTACCACAGCAATGTTGATCAATGCCTGAAAGACCAGCCAGGCAGTGATGCCAGTTGCGAGTAGCGCTGCAAAGGGATCGGACGATCGTCCGGCGATACGCATCCCGCGGTAGGCAATCACCAGAAAGCAGGTGACAACGAAAAGGGTTCCGATCAGACCAAACTCTTCGCCAATGATGGCGAAGATGGCATCGGTGTGTGCTTCGGGTAACCAGAAGAACTTCTGGCGTGCCTGTCCAATGCCGACGCCAAACAGTCCGCCGCTCGCCAGGGCGTAAAGTGCATGCACCGGTTGATACCCCGCACCCTGGTAGTGCGCAAACGGATCGATCCAGGCAGCGATCCGCTCCTGCCGGTATGCCGCAATGTTGATCAATCCCCAGAATGCGCCACCTGCAATGACTGCTGCTCCAATAACATGGAGCACGTTTGCGCCAGCGACAAAGTACACAATCCCGGCAATGATCACTAGCACAATCGTCGTTCCGAGATCGCCCCCTAGCATTACCAGCCCGCACACTACGCCGAGCGTCAGTGCGAACGGAACCAGTCCATAGGTCACGTTGGTCAGTTTCTCGCCGCGACGTGATAGCCAGTCGGCGAAGTAGATTACCAGCGCCAGTTTAGCAATCTCCGATGGTTGCATACTGAACGCGCCAATGCGGATCCAGCTACGTGCGCCGTTGGCTTCAGTCATTGATGCTGGCAGGATCAGCGTCAGCAGGAGAAGGAAAAGCGTACCCGCCATCAGATGCACCGAGAAGCGCCGCCAGATGCGGTAATCGATGCGTTGCGCCACAAGTAAGCCAGCTGTGCCGATCAGGGCAGCGATCATCTGCCGTCCGGTGTAGTAGAATTGATCGCCAGTATCGGCATACGCGCGCATAAACGATGCGCTGTAGACCATGACCAGTCCAAGCGGGATCAGTACCCCAACTGCCGTCAGCAGGGGGTAGTCTGGTTTGCGTTGACGCATGACTGCCATATGCCACCAGGTATGAATGGGGAACGCAGTATGACTGCGTCCCAGCACTACTCCGGATCAAATCATGGACTGCATCTACGGCGAAATTGTTTGCAGCGGCGGTGTGATAATCAGCGCCAGCGCGATCAGCACTGCCAGTACCGCCATTGTCGCTGGCCATCCGACGCGCAGACTCAATCGCACGACTGTCGGTGGATAGGAACGCTGGTCGAGCGCAAAACGCGGCGCCAGCAGCCATCCGATCACTGCACCAGTCAGCAACCCACCGATATGTGCATTGTTGTCGATGTAGGGTGACGTAAATCCGAGCGCCAGATTGATCATCACCACAAATATCAGGCTGCCGAGTTGCTGGCGTGCGATGCCGCCCAGCACCGAACGCCCAACAATGTAGAAGGCGATCAGCGCGCCAATCAGACCAAAAATCGCTCCTGACGCGCCAACCGAGGGGTTGGGATTGAACGCATACGACATCACTCCGCCGCCCAGACCGGCAATCAGGTAAAGCGCCAGGAAGCGTTGCGAGCCGAAGATGCGTTCGGCTTCGAAACCAAGTGAATAGAGCGCAAACGAGTTGAAGAACAGGTGTGCAATGCCGCCGTGGAGAAACATTGCGGTCAGAAAACGGTAGTACTGCCCGCCGATAAAAATCGCGGCATTCTCTTTCGCGCCCCAGATCAGGGTCAGTTCGTACACACTCACGACGCCAGCAATACGGATGCCAATCACGTCCAGCAACCAGGGTCCAACGAAGACGAGAATGTTGATCACCAGCAGAATGCGCGCCGCCCAGGGCATAAATAGCGGAACACGCATGCGCACCGATCCTGCTTCAGCCTGTTCGGCAGGCGCTGGTTCTTCTGGAGGGCGCCCCGCTGCTTCGAGATCGCGCAGGATACGCTGATAATCGCTGTCGTTGTCGCTCACGTGAAACTCTCAACGATGCGGCGAAACGCTTCACCACGATGAAATTCGTTGCGGAACATGCCAAAACTGGCGCATCCCGGCGAAAGCAGCACAACGTCGCCGGGTGCAGCGATGTGACGGGCTGCCATAACCGCTCGCTCAAAGTCGTCGAATGGTCCGCATACTTCGACCGACGGATCAACCATACGCAGAGCCTGCTGCAACTTCGGGGTGGCGGTTCCGTGCACCAGTACGACTGCTTTGACGCGCCCGGCAATCTTACGCGCAAGATCATCGAATGGCAACTGTTTGTCTGCGCCGCCAGCGATCAGCACAATTGGATCGTCGAAGGCGCGCAGGGCTGCTATCACTGCTTCGGGCGCTGTTGCTGTGGTGTCGTTGACATAACGCACACCGTCAAGTTCTCGTACCAATTCCAGTCGATGTTCGACGCCGGTAAACGTTTGCACGGCGCGTCGAATATGATCCGGCGCAACGCCAAAGGAACAGGCTGCCGCAGTTGCCGCAGCAATGTTCCCAAGATTATGCGCGCCACGGAGTCGCACGTCGTCGCGTGTGCAGATGACGTGCCTTTTGCCGCACTGATCACGCCAGATCAACTCGTCTCCCTGCCAGAAGGCTGCCCGGCCTGTGCGTGCAAGTGCCAGATGGGTGGCGCTGGCGAACCAGACCACATCGTCAGGGCGCTGTTCAACCACCGCCATCGTACGGATGATCGGCGAGTCGGCATTCAGCGCTACTGCGTCACCAGGGCGTTGATGTCGCCAGATCTGCTCCTTTGCCAGAATGTACGCTTCCATCGTTCCATACCGGTCCAGATGATCTGGCGCAATAGTGGTGATACAGGCAATCTTCGGGCTTAGCCCGGCTTCGCCCAACCCTTCGAGCGCAAACGATGAGAGTTCCAGTACCACAGGGGTTGCGGCGGTAATCGCAGGCAACTGATCGAGCGCCGAAATGCGCAGATTGCCAGCAATCACGGTATCCGGAAACTGTTCACGCAACATAGCGCCGAGCAGGAGAGTTGTTGTCGTTTTGCCCTTGGTGCCGGTAACGCCGAGGATGGGTCCGGGGCAAAGCCGGAAGAAGATGGTCATCTCCATCTCGATCGTTGCGCCAGCCGCCCGCGCAATCTGGAGATAGCGCGAGGTGGGCGGCACTGCCGGGTTGCGGACCACAATCTCCGCTCGACGAAAATCATCGTCACGGTGTTCGCCCAACACGAAACGGATCGGCAAACCAGCAAGTGCATCAAGCGATGCACGCAGGTCATCGGGTCCGCGTAGATCGGTGACTGTCACATCGGCGCCCTGCAAGGCGAGAAATCGAGCTACGCCTGTTCCGCCGCCGTGAATGCCAAGCCCCATAACCAGCGCGCGTTTGCCTGCCAGTTGCATACTGCTTTACCGCTCCACTGTTACTGCCGGACGTTCGACTGCCATCCACGCCTCTTGCGCATCATTGATCGTCAGCGCCAGCGATATGCCAACCAGCGCCGACACCATGCCTATCAGCACGAAGCGCTGCATTACCTGCGTTTCGCTCCAACCGAGCAGTTCAAAGTGGTTGTGCAGTGGCGACATTTTGAAAACCCGACGCCCGACGCCAGTGCGCCGTTTCGTCCATTTGAAATAGCCAACCTGGATGATGACCGAGAGCGCTTCGGCAACGAACACCAGACCGACGACCGGCAACAGCAGCCATTGCTGCGACTGAAGGGCAATCACACCCAGCACTGCTCCCAGTGAGAGCGAACCCAGATCACCCATGAACACCTGCGCCGGGTGCGCGTTGTACCATAGAAATGCCGCACACGCACCGACAAGCGTGAAACAGAACGCCATCAGGTTGATGAACTCGCCGTTCAGGAAGGTGATCACCCCATAGGCGGCGAATGCCAGCGTCAGATTCCAGCCTGCCAGACTATCGAGACCATCAGTAAGGTTCACTGCATTGCTTGTGCCGACAATGATCAGCATAGCAAACGGGATGAACCACAGACCAATATCGAACTGCCCGACAAACGGAACGCGCACCTGCCCGAAGTTTGCCAGACCGAACGGTGGCGGCAGATAGAGCGCCAGCGCAGCGCCAAAGGCGATCAGCATCATCAACGCCATTTTGGTCTGCGGCGTAAACCCATAGGTCTTTGACCGACTCCCAACCAGCGACATGTAATCATCAATCGCGCCAAGGATGGCAAACGCAATCAAAACCGCGAGTGGTAGCAGAATCGACCAGCGATCAATCAGGTTGAACGCCACGGTCAGAACAATGACCGGCAGCAGGATGATGATCCCGCCCATCGTTGGCGTACCGGTTTTGACCAGGTGACTCTGTGGTCCTTCGAGGCGAATCTGCTTGCCAATCCCATGGCGGCGCAGGAAGCGGATCCAGTATCCGCCCGTTGCGAGGGTCAGGATAAAGGCAGATGCTGCCAGCAGCAGCGCTCGTGCCATATCTTGCACCAGTAATGCCTGGAGCGTTTCGCGCACGTGTATCTCCTCTACGTCATTGATCTCCGGGACGATAGATATCTGCAGAACGATGGAGCATCACGGACGATGCTGCTGCAACCGCGCCACAATACTCTCCATCAGCATACCACGCGACCCCTTGATTAACACAAAGTCGCCGGGTGCCAGGTAGGACATCGCCAGGTCTGCCGCTTCGTCATTATCGTCAACGCTCCACACCTGTTCAGGCGCCATGCCAGCCTGAAGCGCCTCATCAGCGATCCAGCGCGCCCGTCGCCCAACCGTGATCAGGAACTGGGCGACTTCGGCAACACGCGCTCCGACTCTGCGATGCGCCTCCTCTTCAATGCTTCCCAATTCCAGCATATCACCCAGAATGGCAATGCGCCGCCCCTCAAGGTCTGCCAGCAGGTTGAGCGCTGCCAGCATCGAGGCTGGCGATGCATTGTACGTATCGTCGATCAGCGTTGTCTGATTGACGCCAGGCACAGCCAGAAGCCTGAGTTGCGCGCTCTCATCGCGCAGCCCAGCGATGATCGCTTCCCATTCCATGCCGAGCAGTAACCCGGCGGAAGCTGCAGCAAGCGCCGTGTGAACGCTGTGCCGCCCTAGCAACGGGAGTGTCAAATAGAAAGCATCACCCTGATAATGCACCCGAAAACTAATCCCCTGCAACCCACGACTTTCGATCGAATCCGCCCAGAGATCCGCTGCCGGGTCGAGACCGTAGAAGAATGGGCGAGCACGCGTCACCTCCGCCATTGCGCGCACCCGTGGGTCATCGATGTTGAGGATCGCAAACCCATCGTCGGGCAGCGCCCGCGGCAACTCGCTTTTGGCGCGTTGGATCGCTTCGATACTCCCCATCCGCTCAAGGTGAGAAGGCCCTACATTGGTCACAATCCCGAGGCGTGGCCGGGCGAGAGCCGCCAGATGCGCGATCTCACCCGGACCGTACATGCCCATTTCCAGCACCGCCACCTGATGGTCGGCGGTCAGTTTGAGCAGCACAATAGGCAATGACGCCTCGCTGTTGTAACTTCTTGGACTTTTTAAGGTGCGAAAGCTGCGCTGGAGCACGCTGGCAGTCACCTCTTTCGTCGAGGTTTTGCCCACGCTCCCGGTAACGCCAATCACGATAGGGTGATATTTCCCCCGGTGATAGGCTGCCAGCCGGTTCAGCGCCGCCTGTGGATCATCAACAGCGATCAGTAGCACACTATCGGGTGTCGCCTGTTCGAGTCCTTCCCCAGTGACCGGATCGATCACCGTGTAAGGATGTGCGAGCGACAGGTTTGACAGTTTGTCCCGGCGCACCAGGGCGCCGCGCGCACCACGCGCTGCCGCATCTGCCAGAAATTCGTGGCCATCGACCCGCTCGCCACGCAGTGCAACGAACAGGCACTCCGACGTCGCCAGCCGCGAATCAATCACCGCTTCGCTAAAGGCGACCTGCATCAATGCGGGCGGTAGCGATAGCTTGCGCCGATCCGCTTCCGCCTGCACGCCAAGCAGCACTTCGTCCAGTTGTAACACCGCCGTGTCCTTCATCCATCACAGGAATCAATCCGGCGGCATTGTAACATAACCTTATCTGACCGGAAACAACGGCACAGTATGCGTCCTGCGCCTACCGATTGAGACGCCCGCCCACCGTCTGTCCTGGATCGACCAGTCCCATATCGGGGGCGATCCGTGCATACTGGAGCAGTTGCGTCGCTATCGACTGGAAGAGCGGGATCGCGGTGCGCACTGCCCAATAATCGTCGCGTGGGCGATCAACTTTCACCAAGATGGCGAAACGCGCACGCTCAGCTGGCGCAAGCCCAACGACCGATCCGATCGTCGCATCGGCGATATACCCGCCGCGTCCGTCCGGGATCGACGATGTGCCAGTTTTGGCGCATACTTCATAGCCGGGCACAAGCCATGTATCACCGTAGTGACCGGTCACGCCCGCCCAGACAACCGGTGCATAATGGTTGGCGGATTTCACCAGCATACGGCGCACTGTCCACGCTACGCCCGGCTCGATTGGTTGTCCAATCTGTTTAGGCTGGGTAATGACACAATCATCGCCGCGACAGCGCCGTTCGACAACATATGGGCGCATGAGTTTGCCGTCGTTGCCAATCGCAGCCACCATACGCACCAGTTGAAGCGGTGTCACGGCAATCCCCTGACCATACCCATTGGTGTCGAGCACCAGCGGACTCCAGCCCTGTCGCGCTGGTGTCTGCACCATGCCTGCCGCTTCACCAGCAATGTCGATACCGGTGGGATGTCCAAAACCAAACTCATTCAGCATTGCGTAGAAGCGATCAGCGCCGATCAGTTCCGCAAGTTGCAGCGCACCGACATTGCTCGAGTAGTAAAGTACCTTTTCCGGGTTGACAGGACCGTTCCCCGCCCCATTCCAGTTCGACAGACGCCATCCATAGCGATAGACACTGCCGGGGTCATCGACAACCGTATCAGCGGTAAAAGCGCGCGTCTGCAACCCGGCGGCAACCGTAAAGATCTTGAAAGTCGAACCCGGCTCATACTGTGTCCCGATAGCCGGGTTCAGGTTGTACATTTCCGGTGCATACTCGAAGTAGCGGTTCGGATCAAACGTTGGATAACTGGCCATGCCAAGGATCGCACCGGTGCGCGGGTCCATCACGATTACCACGCCACTGTCGGCGTTGTGCTCATCAACCGCTTTTTTCAGTTCGGTCTCGATAACGTGCTGGACCGTAGGATCGATAGTCAACTGGAGATCGACGCCTGGCGCGGCTGGCTGAATTTCCTGCGGCGCGATCCAGATCGGGTTGCGCTGCGAGTCGACTTCCGCTGTAATGACGCCAGTGCTGCCACGCAGCAGCGTATCGTAGTACCCTTCGATGCCGCTGATGCCGACGTGATCGAAATTGACTGCGCCAACCACGTGGGCAGCGAAGGTCTGTTGCGGGTAGACACGGCGCGGTTCGTACTGGAGCAGCAGTCCAGGCTCGTCGAGCGCTATGATGCGTTCGGCGATCTCTGGTTCGAGCCAGCGTTTGATACGCACCTGATAACGCGATGTATTCTGCATCGCTGCCAGAATGTCGGGCGACGGAATGCCCAGTAGACCGGAAAGGGTCAGCGCCAGGCGCTGTGCCTGCTTCTGATCGATCAGCGACGGTACAACATACAGACTCTGGAAATCGACATCGAGCGCCAGGACGTTTCCTTTGCTGTCACGAAGAACGCCGCGCGGCGCAGGGATCGGCAGGCTTTGATACACCTCAGCGCGCGCCATCTCTGCCAGCGTGCGTCCACCGACCCGCACCTGCCCGGTCTGAATGCTGCCCAGATGCACCGCCACGCGCACGATGATCACCACAGCAATCAGCAGGATCAGGTTTAGCCGCCAGCGACTGATTGTGATCGGGTGTGTCGGTATGGCGCTGCGCCGCGCTGGAATGCGATTGACAACCGTGCCGCGTGTGGTGCGGGCAGCCATATAGCGTTCCTTCTACGGGTTCAGCGGCAAGCTATCATCCGATGACGATTCACGGTCAGTGGTTGTGCCAATGGTAATATACCGCGCCTGTTCCGGTCGCATTGGGCGAAGGTTCATTCGGAGCGCACGGCGCTCAATGTCAGCGAGCGACTGAGCGCGCGCCAGACGCAAACGCAGATTACTCTGCTCGCGCAGCAACAGCGTTTGCTGACGCTGCAACTGAGCAACAGCGTGCCCCTGGGTCGCTAGATGCCCGGTTTGCGCAAGCGTCAACCCGCTCATCAACGCCAGCCATAGTGCGGCGGCAATCAACCGTCGCCCACCATCGAGCCGCAGATAGCGCGCGAGTTTAATGCGCCGCTCTTTCGCTTCACGGATGGTTGGATAGAGCGGTTTGAGTGTGACAGCCATCGGTTCCCCTCTCTTCTTCAGTTGTGCAATGGAATGGAACAGCGTGCATTTTCGTTCACAATACCCGTTCCGCTACCCGCAACCTGGCGCTGCGACTGCGCGGGTTGGCGCGTTGTTCTTCGACACTGGCTTCGACCGGCTTGCGTGTGATGATACGCAGACGACCGGCCTGCGCTTCGGCACGCAGCGTGTGCTTGACGATCCGGTCCTCCAGCGAGTGAAATGCAATGATCGCCATTCTCCCGCCCGGTACTAGCAGGTTAACGATCTGCGGCAATGCTGCTTCCAGGCTTGCCAGTTCATCATTGACTGCAATCCGCAACGCCTGAAACGTGCGCGTCGCCGGATGAATTCTGCCGCGCTGCCCACCCAGCGCTCGACTGACAATCGCTGCCAGTTCATCGGTGGTCGTCAGCGGTTTGCGCTGCCGCGCTTCGACGATCGCGCGTGCGATGCGGCGCGAACCGCGTTCCTCGCCATATCGAAAGATCAGGTCGGCAAGTTCCTGTTCCGGCAGGTCGTTGACCAGATGTGCTGCCGTTACCAGCGCGTCCGGATCGAATCGCATGTCAAGCGGAGCGTGTGACTGAAATGAAAATCCCCGCTCTGGCATGTCAAGTTGATACGATGAGACCCCCAGATCGAGCACCACACCCTCTACCTGCGCAAAACCGGATGTCGCCGCCAGTTGTCCGATCTCCCGAAAACTGCCGCGGACAAGCGTCACCCGATCACCGTATGGCGCCAGTCGCGCTGCCGCCGCCGCCAGCGCTGCCGGGTCACAGTCAATCCCCAGCAGACGACCGTTGGGCGACGATGCCTCCAGGATCGCTGCGGCATGACCGCCGCCGCCAACCGTTCCATCGATATACCGACCGCCAGGGCGCGGCAACAGCCCGGCGACTACCTCTGCAAGGAGTACTGGCGTGTGATGGTATTCCAAGAACCAAGAACCGAGAACTAAGAACCAGGAACCGAGAACCAGGAACCGAGAACTGAGAACCGAGAACCAAGAACCAGGAACCGAGAACCAGGAACCAAGAACTGAGAACCAAGAACTGAGAACCAGGTTCAACGTTCAAAACTCGACCTTCTAACGTTCAACCTTCAACGCTTCGACCTTCTAACAACCTTCAACTCTCAACCCTCAACCTTCAACGCTCCAACTTATCACAACTCAGACGACAGAAACGTACTTCGGCTTTCAACCTTCAACAATAGTTCAACGTTCAACTTCACTCTTTCAAAACCGCAACTCTGCCAGTTTCTGCGCGAACAGGCTCGCATTTGCATCCATAGTGCTCAACACATGCTGCCAGCGGCGCGGCGCCCAGATCTCGAAGTGCCGGTTCAGACCTGCAATGATCGCTTGATCACCAAGTTCAGCAAACTCACGCAGGTTCTGCGGAATAAGAATGCGTCCCTGCCGGTCAAGCGTCATGTCAGCGGCGCCCGCAAACAACATGCGCTGCAAATGGCGCGTCTCTTCGCTGCCGATCGGCAGACTGCTCACCTGGCGCGCCAGTTCTTCCCAAACACTGCGCGGGAACCCCATCAAACATTTATCGAAACCGCGCGTGATCACCACCCCCTCGCTAAGAGCATCTCGAAACCGGGCCGGTATCGCCAGACGACCCTTGTCATCGATGGTATGTTCGTATTCACCTAAAAACACAATTGTTCGTCTGAACTAACCGGTTGATAACGCAATTAACCCGCCAATCGCGCTGCACATTGTAAATTGCACTCAAGCATAGTATGGAGATAGAACATTTGTTTTCAACTCGCAACTCCTTGAACATCGTATTTCCCCACTTTGCCCCACATTTCCCCACCCGATGGTGATTATATACCACTTATTCCCACATATCAAGCAGAATGTGCATGATCTGCAAAACTTCGTTGCTACGATCGCATGTCGTTATCGGTGTTGCCTGCCAGGACGTGGCGGCGCCCTGACCGTCTCGTGCTTTACCAATGCCCAGGTCTGGACCTGCAGGTCGGTACACAATTCATCCAGGTCTGTCTGGCGATTGAAGCAGTGTCTGGACTGTTCCGGGTGTATCTCCGGCTTGACAGGCGCACCGGTTTGAGTTATTATCAAAAACGATAACGATATTAATTCGGGAAACGTTGGAAAGGGAAAGATCGAAAGCGCCTATACCGACACGCAACATCAGTCATCGAGGTATCTATGCACACACGTCTTCAACACATCATCCTCGTGATTGGTCTGTTCTCGCTGTCTGGTTTTGTTCTGTCCGCCATAGGGGCACGCGCTGCAGAACCGCCATCCACCGTCCCGCCGAATGTCGTTGGCGGCGAGCCGGTCAATCCCGGGGAGTATCCATGGCTTGCGGGTCTGCTCGTAGCCAGCGTGCAGGAAGAGGCTGCCGTCTTCTGCGGCGGTGCGCTGATCGACGACGGCGCTCCGACTGCTAGTTCACAATGGGTGCTTACAGCAGCGCACTGCCTGGTTAGGAACGGTGAGGTTAGGTTGCCATCAGCGATCGAGGTGCTTGCCGGTCAGCACGACCTGACGCAGGTTCAGCCAGAACAACGGCATCCGGTTGAGGAAATCATCGTGCATCCGCTTTACCTCTCCGGATACGCGCCTGTCAACGATATTGCGCTGCTCCGCCTGGCTGCACCGGTGAACGTGGGTAACACCCTGCCTGTCGCCACTCCCGCTGATACTGCATTCTTTGCACCCGGCGTCGATGCACAGATCGCCGGGTGGGGCAATCTCCTGCCGCAGACTGGCGTTCAGCAACCGGATATTGCACACAAGGCGGTCGTCAAGATCGTGGATGACGCCACATGCAATGCGCGGTATGATCGCGCGCTGGGTATTGAGCATCTCTGCGCGGGCAATATGCTGACTGGCGGCGTTGACACCTGTTAGGGCGACAGCGGCGGTCCGCTTATGGTAATGAAAGGCAGCACACTGATCCACGCCGGTATTGTCAGTTTTGGTCAGGGGTGCGCCTGGCCCCATTTCCCTGGCGTTTATGCGCGCACAGCAACCTATGCCAGCTGGATCAATGCGGTCATCAATAACCAACCGCACGTTGATGTCATACAGGAGGGTCCGTATCCCATCTGGCCCGGCGAGGATGTTCCCGATCCCACGTTGTTCCATATCTCGACTGCTGCGCCAGGCGAGCCGTTTACGTATACGCTACGGGTCGCCAATACCGGTATGCAGGTCCTCGATACGCTGACCATTACTGCCACATTGCCTGGCAGCGCCAGTCTGATCGCCATTAACGACGGTGGAATCGCCGCAGGACCTGTTATCACCTGGACTGCAACCAATCTAGCGCCTGGCGAGGTGATCGAGCGCTCGTATGTCGTCTCCACCACCACGAGCGTCACGACCGGTCCGTATGGGGTGATGGCGATCAGCGGATCAACAACGGTAACGTCGTCCGGGCGTTTGCCGATCACGACGCTGATCAATACACCGCGGCTGCACCTTCGCACATTTGCTGAATCAGAGGTGGAAGTGGGATCGGTCTTTGGACAACGCTTTCTGCTGGTCAATTTTGGGCAGGGTAATGAAGCAGACGTGACGACGCCCATAGATGTGCGCGCAAAGATTCCCCCTGGCGCCAGCATTGTGGCTATCAATAATGGATCGATCATTGGCGACGAGGCGCGCTGGCAAGTTTCAGGGTTAACCGGGGAGAGTTTCGTGTTTCTGGGTATGGATGTGCGCGCCGGGGCTGTTGGCAGCGTCTTTCGCATCACCGATTTCCAGGCGCAGATCGGTAGCGCGACACCTACCCTTGGCGCGACTGCAAGCCAGACGGTCATCACCGAAGCACGCCGTTATCTCCCCCTCATAGTCCGCTGAACCCGGTTGTGATAGAGCGGCGCTGGTTCGCAGCGCCGCTCCAAATCGTGCTATTCGGGAGAGGTGCGGGCAATCGGGGCGGAGACAGCTCAGTACAGGCGCACCTTGTAACCCACCGTCTTCAGCAGTTCGCTGGCAATGACATACCGCTGAATTTCGTTGGTGCCTTCGTAGATGCGGAAGACGCGCGCATCGCGGTACATGCGCTCAAGCGGCAGTTCGCGCGAGAAGCCCATGCCGCCGTGGATCTGGATAGCTTCATCGAGGATCCACGCCAGCGAATCGGTGCAATACAGTTTGACGATGCTCGATTCGAGTCGCGCAGTTTCACCACGGTCCACCTTCTTCGCACAATCGTACACGATCTGTTCCATCGTGTAGATTTTTACCGCCATATCTGCCAGTTTGAACTGGATCGCCTGAAAATCAGCGATTGGGCGACCAAACTGCTGCCGTTCGACGGCGTACTTGAGTGACAGTTCATACGCTTCCTTCGCCGCACCAAGGCAGGCGGCGCCCAAACCACAGCGTCCAATGTCGAGCGTCTGGAGCGCGAGCGCATACCCGCGCCCGACTTCGCCAAGCACGTTTGACGCTGGCACACGGCAATCTTCGAAGAAGATCGAAGCAGTGTGCGACGCGCGCAACCCCATCTTCGGCTCGACTTTGCCGACCTTGAAGCCGGGGAAGTCTTTCTCAACAATGAACGCAGTGATACCACGCGGACCGGCCTCCGGATCGGTGCTGGCAAAGACAACAATGACATCAGCGAACGATCCGTTGGTGATCCACATCTTGCTGCCGTTGAGCACCCAGAAATCGCCATCGCGCACGGCAGTGGTACGAATATGGGCAGCATCACTGCCAGCGTTCGGTTCGGTCAATGCCCACGCACCCCACTTGCGACCTTCGATCAGCGGGCGCAGGTAGCGCTCCTTCTGGTCTGGCGTCCCTGCGAGATGGATCGACATGGAACAGAGCTGAACATGCGCCCCCAGTATTGTCCCTGTTGATGCACATTTACGGTTTATTTCTTCCAGCAGAACGCAGTAACCCGTAATCCCGGCATCGGAACCACCGTATGCTTCGGGGAAGGGAACGCCAAGCAGACCAAGATCGGCGGCTTTACGCAACATCTCAAATGGAACCCGCTCTTCTTCATCGATCTCGCGGGCGATCGGGGCGATCTCCTTGTTGGCGAACTCGCGGACAGTCTGTCGCAACAATCGGAGATCTTCGGGAAGTTCATACTCCATCGTGTGGTCTCCCTTCTACCTGTGCCTTTTTTCCATTATAACACGTTGCAGCATGGAGATGCTGGCACGATGACGACTCAGCGCACGCTTCTGTTTTTGCCCACACTGCGATCTTCAGGGTACAATAATAGATCAATCATATTCATTGACGAAAGAAGAATAAACTATATGCCCGATCAACAGATTCATCTCACCGTCACCGGTATGACCTGCGCATCGTGCTCCGGTCGCGTCGCCAGGGCGTTGCAGAAGGTTCCAGGCGTGATTGAGGCACGCGTCAATCTGGCAAGCGAGCAGGCGGAGATCCGTTTTGACGCAGCGCAGACGACGCCGGAACGGTTGGTGGCGGCGGTCGAACAGGCTGGCTATGGCGTGATTACCGAGCGTGTCGAAATACCGGTGACCGGCATGACATGCGCGTCGTGCGCAGCACGGATCGAGAAGGCGCTGCGCAGGGTTCCCGGCGTGATCGAGGCGACGGTCAATCTGGCGAATGAACGCGCAACAGTACTGTTCTCACCGTCCGATGCGGGACGGAGTGACCTGGTTGCCGCCATTGAACACGCCGGTTACGGCGTGATCGATCAACGCAGCACCGCCGCATCTGGTGAAGACGGCGAGGCGGTGGCGCGTGCACGCGAACTGGATCTGCGTCGCCGCACGCTCACGGTCGCAGTAGTGTTGACCACCCCTATCTTCCTGCTGTCGATGGGGCGCGATTTTGGACTGATCGCCCCCTGGTTGATCGGAGCGGGCGCGGACATGGCGCGCTCGATGAGCGGACCAATCCACGCGATGATGGAACACATTGCTGCGCGCGACGATCTGCTCAACTGGCTGTTTCTTTTCCTTGCCACGCCGGTGCAGTTCTATGCCGGGCGCGATTTCTATGTCCATGCCTGGAAGGCATTGAAGAACCGCACTGCGACGATGGACACCCTGATTGCAGTCGGATCGTCAGCGGCATACTTCTACAGCCTGGCGCTGATGCTCACTGGTCTGGCAGGTCATGTCTACTTCGAGACGGCAGCCGTCATCATCACCCTGATCCTGGTCGGCAAATATCTGGAAGCGCGTGCAAAGAGTCAGACCGGCGCGGCAATCAGGGCGCTGATCGGGTTACAACCGAAGACAGCGCGCGTGGTGCGTGGCGGACAGGAAGTGGACATCCCTGCCGCCGATGTGCGTCGCGGCGAGATTGTGATCGTGCGTCCCGGCGAGAAGATACCGGTCGATGGCATTGTCATCTCCGGCGCATCCGCCGTTGACGAAAGTATGATCACCGGGGAGAGCATGCCGGTGGAAAAGCGCGAAGGCGATACCGTCATTGGCGCGACGCTGAATCGCAGCGGGAGTTTCCAGATGCGCGCGACGCGCGTCGGCAGAGAGACGGCCCTAGCGCAGATCATTGCGCTGGTGCAGCAGGCGCAGGGAAGCCGCGCACCGGTGCAGCGCCTGGTCGATCAGGTGTCCGCCGTCTTTGTGCCCATCGTCCTTGTGATTGCGCTGGTTACATTTCTCGCCTGGTTCTTTATCGGCGGAACGGGCTTCACCCAGGCGATGATCTTTGCCGTGGCAGTGCTGGTGATCGCCTGTCCCTGCGCGCTGGGGCTGGCGACGCCGACCGCTATCATGGTGGGGGTAGGCACAGGCGCCGCACACGGCATTCTGATCAAGAATGCCGAAAGCCTGGAGCGCGCAGGGAAGGTTCAGGCGGTTGCGCTCGATAAAACCGGAACAGTGACAGTCGGAAAGCCGTCGGTCACCAACATCGTACCGCTTTCGGTTGCGACAGTTGCCAGCAACGCACTGGCGTTCCGATTGAATGCGAGTGATCGCCAGGAAACGCTGCGTCTGGTTTCGTTCGACCATGGCGCAGACCTGGCTTCGTCCGTTATCAACGGCAAACCTCTTACTCTAGACGATGTGCAGCGCAACAATCTGCTGCGATGGGCGGCAAGCGCCGAGGTGCGCAGCGAACATCCGCTTGGCGAGGCGATCGTTCGTGCAGCACGGGAAGCCGGTATCCCGCTGGCTCAACCTCAGCACTTCGAAGCCGTTGCGGGGCAGGGAGTGATTGCTACGGTTGAAGGGCATAGCGTGGCAGTCGGCAGTCTAGCGCTTCTGCGCGAACGCGGCATCGATCCATCAGCATTCGACAGCGACCTGACACGCCTGCAAGACGAGGGGAAAACCGTTATGCTCGTCACCATCGATGGCGTGGCGCGGGGGGTCATTGCCGTCGCCGATACGATTAAGCCGACCTCGCGCGCAGCAGTCGAGGCATTGCACCGCCAGGGGATTGATGTGTGGCTGATCACCGGCGACAATCGCCGGACGGCAGAAGCGATTGCCCGTCAGGTGGGCATCGATCCGTCGCGGATCTACGCCGGGGTGCGCCCGGAAGACAAGGCGCGTATCGTTCGTGAATTACAGCAAGGACGCCGAATTGTGGCAATGGTTGGTGATGGCATCAACGACGCACCAGCACTAGCGCAGGCTGATGTCGGCATTGCGATCGGCAGCGGCGCCGATGTGGCGATGGAGACTGCTGACATTACGCTTATGCACGGTGATCTGCGCGGTGTAGCGCAGGCAATCGATCTCAGCAAACGTACATTGCGCACGATTCGCTGGAACCTGTTCTGGGCATTCATTTATAACATCGCCCTGATCCCGATCGCTGCTGGCGCGCTCTATCCGCTGACCGGGTGGCAACTGAGTCCTATGCTGGCTGCCGCGGCAATGGCGTGCAGTTCGATCTTCGTGGTGACCAACTCGCTCAGGCTGCATCAGGCGCTGGGGTTGCAACAAAGGTTGAACGTTGAAAGAGGGGACAAGGTGAGTTCACTTTACGGGTAAGGAAGATACTGATTGACACGCAACGCGGAATCGCTCATTCACCATAAACCGATCCATGCCGTTGGCGCAGTCGTCTACCGGCACAATGCACAGGGTCGTCTTCAGATTCTGCTGATCAAGAAACGTAAGGGCTACTGGACATTACCGAAGGGCAAGGTCTCTCCAACTGAAGACGATACTTCTGCGTTGCTGCGCGAACTACGCGAAGAGACCAATCTGACGGGCATTGTCGAAGAACGGATAGCGCAGGTGATGTATATTACGCCACGACGACGGTTGCCACGGCTCAAAATTGTGACATACTATCTTGTACAGGTGGCACCGGAAGCCATCGCCACACCGGGAGGGCACCCCGGCGAGATTATTGAGCGCGTGCGCTGGACTTCTCCCGCTGCAGCGCTCCACCGGGTCAAACGCAAGCGCATTCGTGAAATCATCGCCTGTGCTCAAAACGTGCTGGTCAAGCGTCAGCAGGGTCGTGGAGCAGCAGATCGATGATCGCATCGATTCGCGGAATACTCATTGCAGTGGCAGCGGATCACGTCGTTGTAGAGACTGGCGGCATCGGATGGATGATCTACGCGCCACGTCCAGTGATCGCTGCGCTGGGTGACATCGGCGCTACGGTACGCCTGTTCACCTGTCTGCTGGTGCGCGAAGATTCGCTCACCCTCTATGGCTTTGAAACTGTCGAACAACGGCAGTTATTCGAGACACTGCTCGGTGTGACCGGTGTTGGTCCACAAGCGGCGCTCAACCTTCTCTCATCGGGAACCATTGATGAACTGCGGCTGGCGATTGCAACCGGTGATGTGACGCGGCTGGCGCGCACGCCGCGGATCGGCAGGAAAATCGCGGAGCGGCTGGTGTTGGAATTGAAAGGGAAAATCAACGTCAAGGGATTACCGACCGGCACCGCAGTCACCCCCGCAGTCGCAGCAGTGAATGCCGAGTTGAACGAGGCGCTAATCGGCATGGGATTTACCGACGCAGAAGCGGCAGCTGCGATTGCAGCGCTCCCATCAGACGCCCCCCTTGATCTCGAGGCGCGCTTGCGGCTAGCATTGCGCTATTTTGGCACACCGTAAACTGTGTACAACCCTCCCAATTACGATCTGTCATCGTGTAATGCAGGACTGAAGAACGATTGATCCTCCTTCCTGCGTTCATTACAATACGCGACCGGAAAACGGAAGAGCACTACATCGCCACGAGCACTGCGATGAACGCTGCTGATCCGCTGCGATCAGCACATGTTGTGCGGCGCATTGTTCTCAGTTTCGCACTAACGATCGGCCTGATCGCTGCGATTGCATTAATCTCCTACGGCTGGACGCAACTCCTCTTTGCTGCTGAACGGGGGCGCGTGGATCTGGTTATCGCTAGCACGCGACAACATGCGCTCTCACAGCGTATCGCATTATCGGCTGAGCGCCTGATGGCTACGTCTGACCCGGAAGATGCCGCCCGTGCGCGCACGACTCTGAGCGAAGCAATCGATGAGATGACGCAGCAGCATGAGAACCTGATCCGCGCTGTCGCATCGCTGCCACGTGACGATCCACACGCACAGGCGATCCGCCGCCTCTACTTCGATCCGCCAGCGTCGCTCGACGCGCGCGTGCAGGAGTACCTGGAGTATGCACAGCGCCTGCATGACGCTCAGAGTCCGCAACACTCTGATCTGCTGGCGATCCAACATGCAGCGCTATATGATCTGCCGAGCCTCTTCGACACGGCAACCCGTCTGTACAGTGACGAGCGGCGCGCCCTTTTGTCCACAATGGATGCGATGCATGCTGTTGTCTTTGGCATGGTACTGATAGTGCTGATGCTGGAGGGCGTATTCATCGTGCGACCGATGGTGCGACAGACGCAACAGTACATCGCACAGCGCGACGAAAGTGAAGCGCGTTTGCGCGCCCGCGAAGCAGTAACGCGTGCTCTATACGATATAACCTCAACCACACAGATGGATTACCTTCAAAAGGTGCAGGCGCTGCTTGCTATGGGGTGTGACTACTTCCGGATGATTACCGGCATACTCACCAGAATCGATGGCGAAGAACTGGAGGTCGTTGCAGCGCATCAACCTCCTGAGCACCTGGCACCCGGTCAGCGCTTTGCGCGTGCCGATAGTTACTGCACTGCCGTTCTGGAGTCCTGCACGCCGGTTGGCATCAACCACGCTGGGCGCTCTGCTTGGCGCGATCACCGCTGCTACGCGCTTCAGCGCATGGAAGCATACATCGGCGCACCAGTGCGGATGCGGGGCGTAACGGTCGGCACGCTCTGTTTTGCCAGCACCACACCCCGTCAGGCGCCATTCACCGATGGAGATTACGATCTGATCCGCCTCATGGCGCAATGGATTGGCAGTGAACAGGATCGCTTGCAGACCGAAGCCGCGCTGCGCGAGAGCGAGGAGCGCTTCGCTCTGCTTGCAAGCGTCACAACCGAAGGAGTCGTTATCAGCGAGCAGGGGATAATTGTTGACGCAAATGCTGCTGCCAGCGCACTGCTCGGTTGCCCGCTTGAACAACTGCGCGGCAGGTCGGTATTCGAGTTCACAACTCCCGAAGGGCGAGAAAAAGTCGCTCACGCGCTTGCCACTGGATATGATCATCCCTATGAGGTGCTTGCCCGCCGGAGTGATGGAACCCTCTTTCCAGCAGAGGTAACCGGACGGAACATCCCCTATCACGGACGGACAGCGCGCGTGACGACCATCCGCGACATGTCGCGTCAGCGCCTCGCGGAAGCCGCCTTGCGTGCCAGTGAAGAACGCTTCCGCCAGTTAGCGGAGAATGTCAACCAGGTCTTCTGGATCTGCACTCCGGCGCTCGATCAGGTGCTATATGTCAATCCGGCGTACGAACGCATCTGGGGACGATCCTGCGACAGTCTGTACGCTCAACCGGCATCGTTGTTCGAGGCGATTGTTCCGGAGGATCGCGAGCGCGTTCTTGCACTCCACAATGCCGAATATCATCGTGGATACAGCATCGAATTCCAGATTCGGCGGGACGATGGTCAGTCACGCTGGATTCTGACCCGCACTTTTCCAGTAGTGAACGAGGCAGGAGTCATCTATCGTATCGCTGCTATCTCGGAAGATGTGACCGGACGCAGGCAGGCGGAGGAAGAGCTACGCGCGACATTGGCAGCGCTTGAGACGCAATATCACGCAGCAGATCGCGCCCAGAGTGAGATGCGCGCAATCCTCGACGCTTCCAGTGAAGCAATCGCGCTCCTGGCGCCTGATGGCACGTTCCTGACGGTCAATCGCTGTTTCTTCGACATGTTCGGCACGACCGCAGAACGTGTGCTCGGACAGCGACTGGCAGACATGTATGCCGCCATCCGGCAGATCTTCGACAATGCTGATGAATTGTACATTCGTATGTACCATGCCCTTCAGGATACTCAGACTATTTTCCACGAACGCGTGTCGCAGCGTAAACCGCAGCAACGTGAACTGGCAATCTTTTCTTCGCCGGTATGGACAGCTAACCAGACGCACCTCGGGCGCCTTTACATCTTTCGCGATGTTACACACGAACGCGCCGTTGAGCGGATGAAATCTGAATTCGTGGCAATGGTGTCGCACGAACTACGCACACCGCTGACCTCGATCAAAGGGTACGTGGATATGCTGCTCGATGGCGATGCAGGACTGCTTGCCGATGAGCACCTGGAACTCCTGCGCATTGTCAAATCGAATGCTGATCGCCTGCTACTGCTGATCAACGATCTCCTCGACATGTCAAAGATCGAAGCAGGAAAACTGTCGCTCCACCGCATTCCGCTCGATCTCCGCCCGCTCATCTGGCAGGTCGCTGCCGCCCTGCGACCGCATCTCGATGCAAAGCAGCAACGCCTGACCCTTGATCTGCCAGAGACCTCACCGGATGGTTCAGCCCCGCTTATCGCAGGCGATGCGGCGCGTCTGAGTCAGATTCTGACCAATCTTCTCTCCAATGCGATCAAGTATACTCCTCAAAACGGCGAGATTACAATCCGCCTGACAAAAGAACCACCCTGGCTCTGCATCGCCGTCCAGGATACCGGCATTGGCATGACACTCGAAGAACAGGATCATATTTTTGATCGCTTCTACCGTGCACGCAACCGCGCAACCCGTGAAACCAGCGGAACAGGACTCGGTCTGGCAATCACTCGTTCACTTGTCGAACTTCATGATGGACGGATTACAGTTGAAAGCCAGCCAGGACACGGTTCGACATTTCGTGTCTATATTCCGCTGTTAGAGTATGTCGATCAGCACGACAACGCCCTAACAGCAACGCGGACCGATGGCAGGGAAGAGCGTGATGGATGATCTGTCGCTATGGGTTGATACAAACGTACGACTGGTGCGACGCATTTTGGGTGGTTGATGATGATCCGGACATCAATTTATATATCGGAGAGGAAGAGCGTAATGGATGATCCGTTGCTATGGGTCAATACAAACGCGCAACCGGTGCGGCGCATCCTGGTGGTTGATGATGATCCGGACATCAATCGCCTTCTGCGCGTCCGTCTGACTGCACGCGGGTATGAGGTGGCTACCGCTGCAAGCGGTGAGGAGGCGCTGGAACTCCTGTCAGAAACACCTGCTGATATTGTGTTTCTCGATATCTCCCTGCCCGGCGTGAGCGGTTTGCAAACCCTAGCGGAAGTGCGTCGACGCGGGATGGATACTGCGGTCATTATGACCACTGCCTTCGGCTCGGAGCAGATCGCAGTCGAGGCGTTACGCCAGGGCGCCAACGACTATCTGCGTAAGCCATTCGAGTCAGACGAGTTTTGTCGTGTGTTGAAGCGCACAGTGCAGTGGCTCGAACTTGAGCGTCAGAACCGGCTGCTGCGCCGGCACCTGGAAGCGCATCACCGCCGTCTGAAGAGCGAGCTGGCGCGTGCCGCTGAGGTGCAGGCGCGGTTGTTGCCGCAGATGGCGCCAGCACTAACTGGGTTTCAACTCGCTGCCGAATGCATCCCTGCCCGTGATGTCGGCGGCGACTTTTACGACTGGCAGCAACCTCAACCGCATCTGCTCAGTTTCTGGCTCTGTGATGTCATGGGGAAGGGAATCGATGCAGCGCTCCTCATGGCGACGGTACGCGCCGTTATGCGCGCAGTCGTGCGTCGTAGCCCGCCTGCCGAAGCAATGCGCTACGTAACGAATGCGCTCATCGATGACCTGGTACAGTCAGGACGGTTCGTTACCCTCTTCCTGGCGCAACTCGATACCAGCAGCGGACGCCTCGCCTCAATCGATGCAGGACACGGGTTAGCCTTTGTGCGACGCGCCGATGGAACGGTCGAGACTCTCGATGACCAGCGTGGTCTGCCGCTTGGCGTGCTTCCCGACGAGCAGTACGCTCAACGCGAAACAGTGCTCGCTCCGGGGGATGCTCTGATCGTCTACAGCGATGGGCTGGTCGATGCGCGCGTCGATCTCGATCTGACGCCGCACGTTCTGGCGAGTCATCTCTACGGCGCAACTAGTGCATTGGCGATGCTCGACCGCCTGGTGACGCTGCTGGCGCCGGTGCAGACACCGCCTGATGATATGACGCTGCTGGTGGTGTATCGGAAGACTGGTCAGGGATGAGACGCTTTGCTTAGAAGAGCGCGAAGAGACATACGGATAACTTTGAACCTTGTACGTGACATGTTGAAGCCTGGGAACGCGGGCTTCCGACCCGCCGCCTCCAGAACGCACGCTTTGCGTTATTGAGGTTGCCCCGCAACGTCACGACGTACCTTCGGTGTAAATACGAGGAAGCCAATGCACATCTCCTGTTACCATCACCGCATCCGTACACACTTGAGCCTGGCATGGGCGCTTCTGTTCCTGAGCGTCCTCATGTTGAACACTGCGCCCTCCAGCGCTGCGGCTGCGGCACGGTTGTCGTCCGAACCGAGGACATATCGCTTCGCCGATCTTGGCTACGGCGACCGGACGGCGCGAACGATGTATGGCAGTCTGGATTATTTCTTTCCGGTTCCCGCCGGTGAAGAACCACTCGAAGGCGCGCGCCTGGAACTGATCTACAGCCACTCGCCGCTGCTGCTGCCGGAACGCTCGACAATGACCATTATCGTCAATGGTCTGTCGGTGCAGAGCGTGCGACTCACGCCAGACACCCGGACGAGAGCATCATTGACCGTGCCGCTGCCACCAGACCTGTTCAGCGGCGAGGGGTTCTTTGTGCAGGTGCGTTTCTACATGCGTCTGACTCGTGACGAGTGCGAAGAGACCCGCAATCCGGCGTTGTGGGCGACCATCCACGGCGACTCGCGCCTTGTGCTGCCGACGCGACCGGTCAGCACATACCGCCTGGAGCATCTCGACCGCCTGTTCCGTCCCCCGCCCGATGATCGTCCACCACTGACGCTGGTTATCCCGCCATCACCATCGCCCGAAGAACTGGAAGCGGCCGGGCTGATTGCGTTTCAGTTGGGACGCTGGGCGGCTGCCGTTCGCGCCGACTCGCGTCTCGACGTCGCTACGACCGTGCCCGACACTGCCAGCATCGTTATCGGAAGCGCACCCGCGCTGGCAGGGATGCTGCCATGGGGCGCCGTCGATTGGAACGGAACTGCGGTGACCATCAACGGCATTGCCATTCCCATAGATCACGGCGCCCTTGCGCTGGCGAACGACGGAACGCCACGCCTCCTCGTCACCGGCGCAACCCCGGCGGCAGTCCGCCTTGCTGCACGTACTCTCGTCACGCCGGAACGACGCGCCCTGCTTGATGGCGCGTATGTGGCGATTACCGATGCGCCGGTTGCCACAACGACGCTGGCGCCCTGGGTGAACGGCGCTGCCAGTTTCGCTCAACTCAATGTTCCAGAGCGGGTTGTGAACGGTTCTGGCGAGCATCGCATCGACCTGGGGTTCACCCGCCCCGCCGGGTGGCGTTTACGCGACGGCAGCACACTGACGCTCGACGTGGAAGTGACCCCGGCAGTGCGCCGTGAAACGTCCTGGATTGCCGCCAGCGTCAATGGCATCGATCTGGGAGCGCAGCCGCTGCGGTTCGACACGGATCGCCCTCAGCGGTATTCGTTCGCCCTGCCTGCCGATCTGCTCACCACAACCCTCGACGGCAGATCGATGCGCACCCTCGACCTGACCGTGCGCCTGTTTCTCGATCCGCCTGAGGAGGGGTGCGTTGTCGTCGATGGCGATAGTCTGCGCGCGACGTTGCTCCCCACCTCGGCGTGGCGTCTGCCGCACGACGTTATTTCGACGCTCGATCTCGGTCGGTTTCCCACACCCATGCTGAGCATCGATTCCCGTCTGCCGCTGACCGTGGTGTTGCCGCAACAACCCAACACAGCGGAGTATGCCGCAGCGTTGCGCCTGATAGCGGCATCAGGTCGATGGGCGGACACCGACAGCATACCGGCGCCACAGCTGACCACTGCCGATCGTCTGGAAGAGCGCAGTGGGCGGCATCTCGTCCTGATTGGCAGTGCGGAACGCAATCCTATCAGCGCCGAAGCAATAGCCCGCCAACCAAATCGCCTAGCGCTACTCCAGGCTGTCGTCTACCGTCCCGACGACAATGGGCAGTGTCGCCTGCTGCTCACCCCTTCGCCCTGGCAACGCGACGCTGCGCTGCTCCTGATCGACGGTGCAACGCCGGAGGATCTGACCATCGGGGTTGCTGCGTTTGAACGCCGTGAAACCATCGAGCGTCTGCGCGGTCCGCTTGCGCTGATTCGCATCAATGCACTGCCCCAGAACAGTGCTGGTGCATCAGATGTCGCTCCTCCGCCGATCAGTCTCATACCGCAGATCGAAACACCGCTGCTAGAGCGATTACCCGGCTGGCAGATCACAGGCGCCGTGTTACTCGGTGCGTTTTTGAGCGCACTTGTTATTCTGCTAACCATTCAGGTGCGACAACGAACGCGACGGAAAACGCCATGAATGAGTCCACCGCAAAAAGGCTACATTACCGCAGAGTAACTGTGTTGCTTGTCAAGGGGCGCTCGTATGCACAGCCGGATCCCAGGGCTTTTGCTGACGCAATATTGCGCCGAGAATAGTCAGCAGCTTGCGCATCGCAGCGACGATGGCGAC
>Ga0308415_1000057_pt1 | contig 42089 bp, 60 predicted proteins | sample HotsprSampleOS55_FD_203465 | JGI IMG/M metagenome (GOLD analysis project Ga0308415, IMG submission 203465) | Hot spring phototrophic mat microbial communities from Octopus Spring, Yellowstone National Park, Wyoming, United States - 20090730_OS55 ... | reverse complement strand
TGGGGACAACGTGACGATGCGGGTGAAGCTGATTGCGCCGGTGGCGCTGGAGCAAGGCTCGCGCTTCGCCATCCGCGAGGGCGGCTTGACCGTCGGCGCAGGCACCATCACCAAGGTGTTCGAGTAATCCGCGCAGAAGTCGGTCGAGAGTGACCTATGGCCAAGCAACGCCTTCGCATCCGGTTGAAAGCCTACGACCATCGCGCCCTTGACCGCTCAGCGCGCCAGATCGTTGAGACGGCTGAGCGCACCGGTGCAACCGTCGTCGGTCCCGTCCCGCTGCCGGTCAAGATCGAACGCTATACGGTGCGTCGTTCGCCCTTCATTGACAAAGACTCGCACGAGCATTTTGAGATCCGCACCCATAAGCGCCTGATAGATGTCATCGATCCTGATCCTAAGACGATTGAGATGCTGATGCGGCTCAACTTGCCGGCTGGCGTGGATATCGAGATTAAGTTGTGAACTGACTGATAACTATCACGCTCCTGCGCGAAGCAGCCCGTCAGGCTAGGGAGCCAATGATGAACCATGAGGAAGCTAATCGGACGCAAAGTAGGGATGACGCAGCTCTTCGACGAGAAGGGCAACGTTACCGGCGTGACGGTCATCGAAGCCGGCCCAAACTACGTGACGCAGGTGAAGACCGTTGAGCGAGATGGCTACAGCGCTGTGCAGCTCGGCTTCGGCGAAGTGAAGCCCAAAAAGCTCACCCGCGGCGAATTGGGCCACCTCGGCCTGCTCAAGCCGGATGACAAGCACCCGAACCGCCGCAAGCTAGAGGGCGTGCCGCCGTTGATGTATCTGGAGGAAGTCCGCATGGCCGAAGTGCCTTACCGCGAGGGCGACGTCATCAAGGCCGATCTCTTCGCGGTGGGCGACCGCGTGAGTGTGACCGGCACGATGAAGGGCCGAGGCTTTGCCGGCAACATCAAGCGACATGGCTTTCATCGCCAGAGAAAGACCCACGGCGCTTCAGATCGTGAGCGTGCGCCGGGTTCGATCGGCGCAGGGACGACCCCCGGCCATGTCCCGAAGGGCCGGCGCATGGCCGGACACTACGGCAACGTGCGCGCCACCGTTACTAACTTAAAGGTGGTGATGGTTGATCCAGAGCGCAACCTTATCGCTGTTGCCGGGTCGGTCCCCGGACCGAAAGGTGGCATCGTTGTCATCAAGGATTCGCATAAGAGTGGGAAGCGGTGAATGACTATGAAAGTCCCGATGAAGAACTTAAAGGGCGAAGTGGTGGGCGAGGTGGAGCTGCCTGATAGCATCTTCGCCGCGCGCATCAGCCATCCGCTGATGCATCAGGCGTTGCTTCGCCAGAACGCCAACGCACACCTGGGGACGCACAAGGTGAAGACGCGCGCCGAGGTGAACCGCACCACCAAGAAAGTGTATCGCCAAAAAGGGACAGGTAATGCGCGCCAAGGCAGCCGCAAAGCGCCACACTGGGTGGGCGGCGGCGTGGCGTTTGGCCCACAGCCGCGCAGCTACTACCAAGATATGCCGAAGAAGATGCGGCGGGCCGCGATCCGCAGCGCGCTCTCCCAGAAGGCCGCAGATCAACAGATCGTGGTGGTGGACAAGCTAGATTTTGCTTCGCCTAAGACGAAGGAGTTCGCAGCAGCCATGCAGGCCCTGGGAGTGACCAAAGGCCTGGTGCTGTTGCCCGGTCGGCGCGAAGCCGTCGAAAAGTCCGCCAGGAACTTGCCTTACGTGAAGACGCTGCACGCCAGCTATCTGAATATCCGCGACATCTTTAAGTATGACCAGTTGGTCATGCCGTTGGACGCGCTAGAGGTCATCAAGGCCTGGCTGGGCTAGGAGGAAGTGCGATGCATCCATACGAGGTTCTCAAGCGACCGATTATCACAGAGAAGACGCAGTGGCAGGCAGGTTACGCGAAGCCGCAATATGTCTTCGAGGTGGACATGCGGGCGAACAAACACCAGATCAAAGAAGCGGTTGAGCTGGCGTTCAACGTGAAGGTGACACGGGTGAACGTCATCGTCATGCCGGCCAAGCGCCGCCGCAGCCCGCGCAGCCGGATCATCGGTCGCAAGGCCAAGAGCATCCAGCGCGCGCCGCAATGGAAGAAGGCGATTGTCCAGGTGAGCGAGAAGGATCGCATTCCGATCTTTGAGGGAGTTGCGTAATGGGAGTCAAGACCTTTAAGCCAGTCACGCCCAGCCGCCGCGGGATGACCGTGAGCGACTTCTCTGAGATCACCGCGCGAGAGCCAGAGAAGTCGCTGGTCGTCGGTTTGCGCAAGAGCGGAGGGCGCAATATGCGCGGCAAGGTGACTACGCGCCATCGCGGCGGCGGCGCCAAGCGCGCTTATCGAATCATCGATTTCAAGCGCGACAAGTTCGGTGTGCCGGCGCGCGTGGCCACAATTGAATACGATCCTAACCGCTCGGCGCGCATCGCCCTCTTGCACTATGCTGACGGGGAGAAGCGCTATATCCTCGCCCCCGTCGGCCTACAAGTGGGCGACGAGGTGATGAGCGGTCCGGATGCCGAGGTGCGTCCTGGCAACGCGCTCCCGCTCGCCAATATTCCCATCGGCACTACGGTGCACAACGTGGAACTCTATCCGGGGCGAGGTGGTCAGATGGTTCGCTCCGCCGGCGCGGGTGCTCAGTTGCTGGCCAAAGAAGGAAACTACGCGACGCTGCGCTTGCCAAGCGGCGAGATGCGCATGGTGTTGCAAGCCTGCATGGCGACCGTGGGTCAAGTGGGCAACGTAGATCACAGCAACATCAAGCTCGGCAAGGCCGGACGAAAGCGCTGGCTGGGCATCCGTCCGACGGTGCGTGGCTCGGCCATGTCCCCGCGTGACCATCCTCATGGTGGTGGCGAAGGGCGATCGCCGATCGGCAAAGACGCTCCACGCACGCCCTGGGGCAAGAAGGCCCTGGGCGTTAAGACGCGACGCAACAAACGCACCAACGCGTTGATCGTCCGTCGGCGCGAGAAGAAGAATAAGTGAGTGCTCATACGACAACTCTACAGTAGCTATGTCTAGATCACTGAAGAAAGGACCATATGTCCATCCGAAATTGCTAAAGCGGATTGAGGAGATGAACAAGCGCGGCGAGAAGCGGGTCATCAAGACCTGGTCGCGCGCGTCAACCATCTTCCCGCAGATGGTTGGCCACACGATCGCCGTGCACGACGGCCGCCGGCACATTCCCATTTACATCACCGAGAACATGGTGGGGCACAAGCTGGGTGAATTCGCCCCTACCCGCACCTTCCGTGGGCACATTGCCAAGGAAGAAGAGAAGAAGTGAGGGTTAAAAGATGGCGCAGTTGGCAGAGAACGAGGTGCGCGCAGTCGCGCGCTACGTGAGGATGTCTCCACAAAAGGTTCGCCTGGTCGCCAATCTGGTGCGCGGCAAGAACGCTAAAGAAGCGCTTGAGTTGCTGCGCTTCACGCCCAAAGCAGCCGCAGAGCCGGTGAGCAAGGTGATCGCGTCGGCGATTGCTAACGCGGTCGAGAACAAGCGACTTTCCGAATCCGATCTGGTGATCAGCCAAATCTATGTAGATGGCGGGCCAATCCGCCATTGGCGGCGCTTCGCTGCACGTGGCCGCGTTCGCCCTATCCAGCGCAAGAGCGCGCACATCACTGTTGTCCTCAGGGAAGCAGCCGAGTCTGGTAACGCATAAGGGTAGCACTGATGGGACGCAAGGTTCATCCATACGGCTTTCGGCTGGGCATTATCCGCGACTGGAAGAGCAAGTGGTATGCGCCGAAGCGCGAATACACGCGCCTGCTGCTGGAAGATCTTCAGCTGCGCACATATTTGCGGGAGAAGATGAACGCGGAGAACGCGGGCGTGGCTGACATCACCATTGAGCGCTTTCCGCCGAATCAGTTGCACGTTGTGGTGCATACGGCGCGGCCCGGCGTTGTAATCGGTCGCAAGGGCGCAGCGGTGAAGGAAATCCGCGAGACCATCGAGAAGATGACCGGCAAGCGGGTGAAGCTCGATATCGCCGAGATCGTCAAACCGGACTTGGTGGCCCAGTTGGTGGCGGAGAACATCGCCCAACAGATCGAGCGGCGCATTCCGCACAACCGGGCCATGAAGCGGGCAATTCAGAATGCCATGCAGCGCGGGGCGTTGGGCATCCGGATCGAATGTGCCGGTCGGCTCAACGGCAGCGAGATGAAGCGCACCGACAAGATGATGGAAGGCCGCATCCCGCGCAATACCCTGCGCGCCGATATTGACTTCGCCAAGGCCGAGGCCAGCACCACGTACGGAAAGATCGGGGTAAAAGTCTGGATCTACAAGGGCGACGTGCTGCGCGATATGCCTCAAGAGGAGGTCACGCGCCCTTCGCGCACCCAGCAACCTGGGCCGAGCGCGCGGCGCGAGCGGCGCGGTGGCCGTGGTGGGCGTCGCAGTGATGCCGAACGCGCAGCCTCTTCTGCCAACGGCGAAGCAGAGAGCTAGCCCGATGCTGTGAAGAAACACAACGAGGTAGAGCGCTATGTTAATGCCTAAGAGGGTGAAATATCGCAAGCAGATGCGCGGGCGGATGAAGGGAAAGGCCAGCCGGGGCGTGACCATTGATGCCGGCGAATTTGGTTTGCAAGCGCTGGAACCGGCGTGGGTTACCGCTCGGCAGATCGAGGCTGTGCGCCGCGTGCTCGTCCGCGAGATGAAGCGACGCGGCAAGATCTGGATTCGCATCTTCCCAGATAAGCCGGTGACGGCCAAGCCAGCAGAGACGCGCATGGGCAAGGGCAAAGGCGCAGTGGACCACTGGGTCGCCGTGGTTAAACCCGGCCGCATCATGTTTGAGGTGGCCGGCGTGCCGGAGAACATCGCGCGCGCCGCGCTGGCCCAGGCGGCCTACAAGTTGCCCATGCGCACTCAGATCGTGGCTGAATCGCAAATGGAAGGATGAGGACTATGCGAGCGCGAGAACTGATTAACCTGCCTACAGCCGACTTGAAGGCGAAGCTGGACGATGCCTATCGCGAGCTGTTCAACCTTCGCTTTCAGAAAGCGCAGGGCAACCTGGCAGACGTCAATAGCATTAAGCGGGTGCGACACGACATCGCGCGCATCAAGACGGTGCTGCGCCAGCGCGAGTTGGCGGCCCAGATCGCCGCGCGGCGCGAGAGCGAGGTGAAGGAGTGATGGCAGAGGAACGACGCCGCCGGCTGATCGGCACTGTCGTAAGCGACAAGATGCAGAAGACCATCGTGGTGCGCGTGGAGCGCACGCTACGCCACCCGCTCTACAAGAAGGTGCTGACGCGCAGCAAGAAATACAAGGCCCACGACGAGAACGAATTGGCGCGCGAGGGCGACATCGTCCAGATCGTGGAACACCGTCCGATCAGCAAAACCAAGCGCTGGATGCTGGAGCAGATCATTCAGCGCAAGGAGGGCTGACCTATGATTCAGCAGGAGACGCGATTGCAAGTTGCAGACAACACCGGTGCAAAAGAGCTGTTGTGCATTCATATTCATGGTGGACACCGCCGGCGCTATGGGCGCGTGGGCGACATCATCACCGCAACAGTGAAATCGGCCAGCCCAACCGCCGACGTCAAGAAGAGCAGCGTCGTCAAGGCTGTGATCGTGCGGGTGGCCAAGGAATATCGCCGCCCGGACGGCTCCTACATCCGTTTCGACGACAATGCCGCAGTGATCCTGAGCGACGACGAGGTGAACCCGCGCGGCACGCGCATCTTCGGCCCCGTGGCCCGCGAACTGCGCGATAAGGGGTTCATGAAAATCATCTCGTTAGCGCCGGAGGTGCTGTAGCTCCGATCGCTGCTGGACTGTGCGGCGGCTCAGGAGGAGAGAGCGATGAAGATCAAAAAAGGTGACATGGTGCTTGTGATCGCCGGCGACTACAAAGGCAAGCGCGGCGAGGTCATACGCGCGCTGCCCAAGGAGCAGAAGGTCGTCGTCAAGGGCGTGAACATTGCCAAGAAGCACGCTAAGCCGCGCCGCGCCGGCCGCCGCGTGGCGCAGGCCGGCATCATCGAGGTGGAGATGCCGATCCACGTCTCCAACGTCAAGTTGATCGCGCCGAGCGGCAACCCCACGCGGGTGAACTACCGCATCGTGGATGGGGTCAAGAAGCGTTATTCGAACAAGCTAGACGAGGTGTTGGACTGAGATGGCTGACCTGGGCAAGCAATACCTCGAAGAGATCCGCCCTGCACTGATGAAGGAGTTTGGTTACAAGAACATCATGCAGGTGCCGAAGATCGAGAAGATCGTGATCAACGTCGGCGTGGGGCGCGAGTCGGCCGACAACCCGAAGGCCGTTGACGCTGCTGTCAACGACATCATGATGATCACGGGCCAAAAGCCCATCGTCACGCGCGCGCGCAAGTCAATTGCCGGCTTTAAGCTGCGCGAGGGCCGCCCGATCGGCGTCAAAGTCACGCTGCGCGGCAAGCGCATGTATGACTTTCTCTATCGCTTGATCCATTTGGCCCTGCCGCGCGTGCGCGACTTTCGCGGTGTATCGCCGGATGCTTTCGATGGTCGCGGCAACTACACCCTCGGCCTGCGCGAACAGATCATCTTTCCAGAGATCGATTACGACAAAATCGATAAGGTGCGCGGCCTGGAGGTAACTATCGTCACTACCGCACGAACCGATGAGGAAGGTCGGTCGCTGCTCCGCGCCTTCGGCATGCCGTTCAGCAAGCTAGGCGCGAAGCGGTGAATCTCGTCTTAAGGAGGGATGACTGATGGCAAAGATGCCGAGAGTTGCGATGATGTATCGGGAGAAACGCCGCAAATATAAGGTGCGTGTGCGCAACCGCTGCGCTGTGAGCGGCCGCGCGCGCGGCTATATGCGCAAGTTCGGCGTGTCACGCATCGTCTTTCGTGAGATGGCCTTGCGCGGCGAGATCCCCGGCGTGCGCAAAGCATCGTGGTAGCACAGAGGAGAAACTATGTCGAACGATACCCTGGGTGATATGCTCACGCGCATCCGCAACGCGGCCGCGGTCGGTCATAGCACCGTGGCCGTGCGGGCTTCGAACCTAAACGTGCGCGTGGCCGAGATACTGAAAGAAGAAGGCTACCTGGATTCCTTTGAAGTAGTGGAGGTGGGTAGCAAGCGCATGTTGAACTTGACCATCCGCTATAGCGGCGAGCGGCGCTTTCGCAAGCCGGTCATCAGCGGTCTTGAGCGGGTGAGCCGTCCCGGCAAGCGCATCTACGTGCGCAAGAGCGAGATTCCCCACGTGCTTAGCGGGATCGGTGTCGCCATCCTCTCAACGCCGAAGGGCGTGATCACCGGCAAGCAGGCGCGCCGGCTGGGCGTAGGCGGCGAAGTGTTGTGTTACGTCTATTGATTCAGCCATGTCTCGAATAGGAAAGAAACCCATCCCACTGCCTGCCGGCGTTGACGTTGTGATCAACAACAGCATGGTCATCGTCAAGGGACCGAAGGGCGAGCTAAAGCGCCCCATCCCGCCATATATTCACGTGGTGAAAGAAGGCGCTCAACTGCTCGTGCGATGCGAAAGCAGTGAGGACGACGCGCGCGCGATGCATGGTCTGATGCGCGCGTTGATCGCAAACATGGTCACCGGCGTCTCCAGCGGTTTCTCAAAGGTGTTGGAGATAGGCGCCGAGAGCGTCGGATACCGCGCCGAGATGAGCGGAAATAAGCTGATGCTCTACCTCGGCTACTCACATCCCATCGAATTTGCGCCGCCACCTGGGATCACGTTTGCTACCGACGCGAAGACCCGCACCATCACCGTCAGCGGCATTGACAAAGAGTTGGTCGGTGAGGTGGCTGCCCAGGTGCGCAGGCTGCGCCCACCGGAACCCTACAAGGGCAAGGGCATCCGTTACCAGGGAGAGGTCATCCGGCGCAAGGCCGGTAAAGCTGGCAAGACCGGCAAAGGGAAGTAATCTGTCGTCGGCAGGCGTCTGCGGGTTGGATCCCCATGAACGGGCTGCCGGTGTTGGAGTATGAGTGATGAAGCTAGATCGCAAAGAAGCAAGGGAGCGACGTAGACGGCGAGTGCGCGCCAAGATTTATGGCACGGCGGATCGCCCTCGGCTCAACGTCTTTCGCAGCCTCAACCACATCTACGCACAGTTGATTGACGACGAGGCCGGACATACGCTTGCGGCCGCTTCCACGCTGGAGAAAGCTGTGCGGGCCCAAACAGGCCTGAAGAAGACCGAGGCGGCCGCCTTGGTCGGCAAGCTCATCGCACAGCGCGCCCTTGAACGACAGATTAAGCGCGTCGTCTTCGACCGCGCGGGGTATCGCTATCACGGGCGCGTCAAGGCGGTGGCCGATGGTGCCCGAGAGGCTGGTCTGGAGTTTTAGCGAGCCATGGCAAATCAGAATCAGCAGCGACGCGAACGCGAATCTAAGCGAGGCGCCTCGCCTCATCCGGAAGGGGAGGTCACGACGCTGGACACGCGCGTGATAGACGTTACGCGCGTGGCCAAAGTGATACAGGGCGGACGGCGCTTTGCCTTTCGTGCGTTGATCGTAGTCGGCGACCACAATGGGCGCGTTGGTGTGGGCGTAGGTAAGGCCCGCACCGTGCAGGATGCTATACGCAAAGCGACCGAGCGAGCGCGCGCCAGAATGCAGCGCATCGAGATCGTCGGCTCGACCATCCCGCATCAGGTCATCCAGAAATATGGCGCGGCCAAGGTGATGCTGAAGCCGGCGTCGCCGGGCACCGGCGTCATCGCCGGCGGCGGCGTGCGCGCCGTGTTAGAGGTGGCCGGCGTGAAAGATGTGCTCACGAAGTCGCTTGGCTCGCAGAGCAAGATCAACAACACCTACGCGACCTTTATGGGCTTGCTCTCGCTGAAGAACATTCGCGAAGAGGCGAAGCGCAGAGGAAAGAGCATCGCAGATGTTTCACCTTTCTGGAGTCGCAGCCATGACCATCCAGCATGATTCAAGTGAGGCGCATCCTAAGCGCATCACTGTAAAGTGGGTGAAGAGCGCGATTGGCTATAGCCAGCGTCAAAAGCGCACGTTGCGCGCGCTGGGCTTCAGCCGTCTGGGTCAAGAAGTTCAACACGATGACACGCCGCAGATTCGCGGCATGCTCAACGTCGTAAAGCATCTGGTGGAAGTCCGATGAAACTACACGAGATCAAGCCTGCTCCTGGCTCGCGCAAGCGTAAAAAGCGCAAGGGGATCGGCATCGCCGCCGGGCAGGGCAAAACGGCTGGACGCGGCCAAAAGGGCCAAGCTGCGCGCACCGGCGGCGTGAAAGGGCCCTACTTCGAGGGCGGCCAGTTCCCAATGGTGCGCAAATTGCCCTTTATGCGTGGCGTCGGGTTCAACAACCCTTATCGCATCGTCTATCGCCCGATCAACGTTGGCATCCTGGCGAAGAAGTTCGCGCCGGGCAGTGAGGTCAACCCGCAAACGCTGATAGAGGCCGGCCTGGCTCGGCGCAGCGACAAATATATCGCCATCCTCGGCGTCGGCGAGCTGAACGTGCCGCTGAAGGTCGTTGCCCATAAGTTCTCCGAGTCAGCGCGGCAAAAGATCGAGCAGGCCGGGGGCACAGTGGTCAAGTTGGAAGTCAAGCGCGGCGGCTATCGCACGCGCTGATTCAGGAAATTCTGATGCTACAGGTACTGCGCAACGCTATTGCACTGCCGGAGATCAGGAACAGGATCATCTTTACCTTATTCATCCTGGTGATTTATCGCTTGGTCTCGCACGTGCCGGTGCCCGGCGTGAATCCAGAGGTGCTGCAGCAGATTCGCACCGCTGTAGAGCAGGGGCAGGCCGGCGGGTTGGGCAGCATCGTCGGGCTGCTCAGCTTGCTGTCAGGTGGGGCAGTCTTCAATTTCTCAGTGTTGGCCATGGGGGTTTATCCCTACGTCACGGCTTCCCTCATCCTGCAGTTGCTGATTCCCGTGATCCCGCGCCTGGAGGAGCTGGCGAAGGAGGGCGACCAGGGTCGCCGGAAGATCAACCGCTTGACCTACTACCTGACGGTGCCGATGGCTGCTCTGAACGCGATTGGCCAGGTCAATATCTTCGAGAGCATTGGCGCACAGGTGACTGGTGGCGAGCGCGTGCTGCCGCAGTGGGGGCTGGACCGCCCGGAGTTCATCTTGCCGACCCTTGTCACCATCGTGACGATGACTGCGGGGACGATGTTCGCCGTCTGGCTGGGCGAGCTGATCACCGAACAGGGCATTGGTCAGGGCTTATCTTTGATCATCTTCGGGGGGATCGTGGCCCGCGTGCCGAGCAACGTGGCTCAGATCGCCGCCACCAACACAGCCATCGCCACCTTGCTGGCCTTCGTCGTGATCACGGTCATCATGGTGCTGGGCATCGTCTACATCCAGGAAGGCGAGCGACGCATCCCCGTGCAATATGGTCGGCGCGTGCGTGGCCGACGCGTCGTAGGCGGCGTGGGCACCCACATCCCGCTCAAGGTCAACACCGCCGGCATGATCCCGCTGATCTTCGCGCAGGCCATGCTGGTCTTCCCCGCCATCATCGCTGGCTTCTTCGTCAACAGCAGCGATGCAGGTGTGCAACGCTTCGCCCAGGATGTGGTCAGCCTGTTCAGCGCCGGCCAAACCAGCACAGACACGCTCTCCTGGACGCTGGTCTTCTACACGGTGATGTATTTCCTGCTGGTCATCGGCTTCACCTACTTCTACACAGATGTGATGATGCAGCAGCAGAACCTGGCGGAGAATCTTCAGAAGCAAGGTGGTTTTATCCCCGGCATTCGCCCCGGCAAGACAACCGATGTCTTCATCACCAAAGTGACCCGTCGGCTGACGCTGGTGGGGGCGCTCTTCTTGGGCTTCTTGGCCATCTTGCCGTATCTCCTGAACTTCCTCTCGCATGTGCCGGGGTTTATCTTCCTGCGGCCCGTGGGGAACAATAACCTGCTGCTATCTGGAGCAGGGTTGCTGATCGTGGTCGGCGTGGTGCTGGATACGATGCGCCAGCTCGAGGCACAGTTCCTGATGCGCAACTACGAAGGGTTTATCAAGTAGCGAAGCTGCTTGAGCTCCTCGGCTGTGCATAGCGATGAAGACGTTGGGCATTGTGCTGCTCGGCGCCCCTGGCGCCGGCAAAGGTACGCAGGCTGTATTGCTCTCCAAGGATCTGGGTATCCCGCACATCTCCAGCGGCGACCTCTTTCGTGAGCACGTTAAGAACCAGACAGAGCTGGGCAAGCTCGCGCAGCAGTATCTCGACCGCGGCGAGCTGGTCCCGGATGAGATCACCGTTGCCATGGTGCGAGAGCGGCTGAGCCGGCCAGATACGGCGCGAGGCTTCATCCTGGATGGCTTCCCGCGCACCATCGCGCAGGCCGAAGCCTTGGAGCAACTGCTCCGCGAACTGGGCAAGTGCATCACGCTCGTGCCGTATATCCGCGTCCGTGAACACATGCTCATGGAGCGACTATCGCATCGCTGGACGTGTCGTGATTGTGGCGCGGTGTTCAGCTATGAATCCTTGCCGCCACGCGAGGGGTGCAAAAAGGACGTATGCACCGGCGAACTTTATAAGCGCTCCGACGATAACCCAGAAACACAGGCGCGCCGCATCCGCATCTATCAAGAGCAGACTGCGCCGTTGGTGGACTACTACAGGGAGAAGGGGCTGTTGCGCGAGGTCAACGGCGAGCACACCATCCCATACGTCAATCATTTGCTCCGCCAGTTGATCCAAACCAGCCATTGGTGCGATTAGGCGAGCACGGCGCGAATCAAATTTTCTATGGTAGTGCTGAAGACGGCGCAGGAGATCGCACTGATGAGACAGGCTGGCCGCGTAGTGGCAACCGTGTTGGCTGAGTTAAAAGCGCGCGTCGCCCCGGGCGTCAGCTTGATGGCGCTCGACCAATTGGCGGAGAAGATCATCCTGCAGCACGGCGCGCTGCCCTCCTTCAAGAACTATCAGCCAAAAGGCGCACCCTATCCATTCCCGGCTTCCATCTGCGCCTCGGTGAACGAGGAGGTGGTGCATGGCATCCCTGGCCCGCGCAAGCTCAAAGAAGGAGAGATCGTCAAACTTGACGTTGGGGCATGTTACAAGGGGTACCACGCCGACTCGGCTATCACTGTGGGCGTGGGAAACATCTCGCCGCGCGCGCAGCGGTTGATCGACGCCGCTCAGGAGTGCCTGACTGCGGCCATCGCGGCAGCGCGCAAAGGGAATCGCTTCGGCGACATTGGCGCAGCCATCCAGCGCGTGGCCGAATCCAAAGGCTATTCAGTGGTTCACCAATACACAAGTCACGGCGTTGGCCGGGAGCTCCACGAAGGCTTTGGCTTGCCCAATACGGGACAAGCCGAGCGCGGCATGTTGCTGCGCCCGGGTCTGACCATCGCGCTCGAGCCGATGATCAACGAGGGGCGAGCGGAGACAAAGGTAAAAAAAGACGGCTGGACAGTTGTCACAATTGATGGTAAACTATCAGCCCAATTTGAGCACACCGTCGCCATCACGGATGGCGAAGCAGAGATTCTGACCAGGCTCGACTAGGTTGTCTCGTCGAGCAGCTCCGGCTCGCGTGTCGCGCGCGGGTCGGATTTTGCGTGCATGCCGAACGGTTGATCGAAAAAAACAAACGCGAGGTGAGCCATGAAAGTATCTGCATCTGTTAAGCGCCGCTGCCCGAAGTGCAAGATCATCAGGCGACGTGGGCGCGTCTATGTCACTTGCGAGAACCCGAAGCACAAACAAAGACAAGGCTAGGAGAGCAGCATGACCCGAATTGCCGGAGTGGACCTGCCGCGCAACAAACGCATTGATATCGGCTTAACATATATTTACGGCATCGGCCGGACGCTGGCCAAGCAGATCCTGGCGCGCACCAACATTGATCCAGCGACGCGCGTCAAGGACTTGACCGAGGCGCAGGCAGCTATCCTGCGCGAGATCATCGAGAAGGAGTATAAGGTCGAGGGCGACTTGCGCCGCGAAGTGCAGCTGAATATCAAGCGACTGATAGAGATCGGCTGTTACCGCGGGCTTCGCCACAAGCGCAACCTGCCGGTGCGCGGACAGCGCACGCGCACCAACGCACGCACGCGCAAGGGCGTGAGAAAGACGGTGGCCGGTCGCGGTCGCCGGCGCGGCGCGAAGAAGAAGTAATGACATCTCCTTGCTCATCCTTTGGTTTCTGAAGAGGTTTGACACGACATGGGCAAAGCAGGTACGACCCGCAGTGGACGCCGCCAGACAAATCCGCGCCGCGCCCGCAAGAACGTGGCCCAGGGCGTGGTGCATATCCACGCGATGTTCAACAACACGATCATCACGATCACCGACAAGGCCGGCAACACGATCTGTTGGAGCAGCGCCGGCGCTTCTGGCTTTCGGGGCAACCGCAAGAGCACGCCCTTCGCAGCGCGCATCGCCGCGCAGAATGCCTATCGCGCGGCGGTGGAGAACGGCATGCAAGAGGTGGACGTTTACGTGAAAGGTCCTGGGCCCGGACGTGAATCGGCCATCCGCGCATTGCAGGGGTCCGGGCTGCGCGTCAAGTCAATCGCCGACGTCACGCCCGTACCCCATAACGGCTGCCGACCAAAGAAGCGCCGCCGAATCTAGGTGAACTGGTCATCCGATGTTGCGCTGATTTGGAGGAAGACGGCCCGTCGTAAACAAATCAGCCGATGTTTATTTAAGGACGAACGATGGCGAGATACATTGAACCCGTATGCAGACTCTGTCGTCGAGAGGGCGAGAAACTCTTTCTGAAGGGCGCACGTTGTCTGACGCCTAAGTGCGCTTTGGAACGCCGCGGCACGCTCCCTGGCCAGCACGGGCCAAGCATGCGTGACCGCCGGTCCAAAGCGAGCGATTATTCGCTGCAGCTGCGCGAGAAACAGAAGATGCGTCGCATCTATGGCGTGTTGGAATCCCAGTTCCGGCGCTACTTTCGCGAGGCGTTAAAGCGGCGCGGCGTGACCGGCGCTGAATTGCTCATCCTCTTGGAGCGACGGCTCGATAACGTCGTTTACAGGCTGGGCTTTGCGCCGTCGCGCGCCGCGGCACGCCAGCTCATCACCCACGCGCACCTAAACGTCAACGATCATCCGATCAATATCCCATCTTATCTGGTGAAGCCGGGCGACAAGATATCGGTGCGCGAAGCCAGTCGCAAGCTGAAATACTTTAAGGAGCTGGCCGCCGATAAAGAGGACGTCCAGACGCCGAACTGGTTGACCGTTGACCGAGCTACGCTCACGGGGTTTGTGAACGCCCTGCCGAAGCGAGAAGACATTGATGTGCGGTTAAACGAACAACTCGTCGTCGAGTATTACTCTCGATAGCCGTTGATACTTTGGACATCCAATAAGAGAGCGCAGTATGCCATCCGCACTTGTCCTCCCGAAGATCGAAAGCGATGCCTTGACCCGTGACTACGGCCGCTTCATCATCGGCGCGCTGGAACACGGCTTTGGCGTCACGTTGGGCAACGCGCTGCGCCGCGTGCTGTTAAGTTCACTGCCCGGCGCGGCGATCACCTCCATGCGCATCACGGACGTGTATCACGAGTTCTCCGACATCCCCAACGTGCGCGAAGATGTCACGCAGTTGATGCTGAACGTCAAGCAGATACGTCTGCGCATGCGAGGCGAAGGCCCGCTGCGGATGCGATTGGAGGTGCGGGGCGAGGGCGTGGTCACTGCCGGCGACATTCAGGCGCCCCCCGAGATCGAGATCGTCAACCCTGATCTCTATCTGTTGACCACCGACTCGAACAAGGCGCGCCTGGATATCGAGTTCCAGGTCGAGACAGGGCGAGGCTATTCGCCAGCTGAGCAGCGCGATCGCCTGCCGATCGGCGAGCTGCCCGTGGACGCCTTGTATAGCCCTGTGCGTCGCGTGAGCTTCTCGGTCGAGCCGGCGCGCATCGGAAACATCACCAACTACGACCGGCTCATCATGGAGATATGGACAGACGGGACCATTCGCCCGCAGGAAGCGCTGGCCCAAGCCGCGCACATCCTGGTCGATCACTTGACCCTCATCGGCAGCATCAGCGTTGAGGAGCCTCCGCTTGAGATCAGCGCGCCCAGCACCAGGAAGAGCCTGCCCAGCGAATGGCAGAGCAGGCCAATTGATGACTTGGACTTGAGCGTGCGCGTCTATAACGCGCTCAAGCGCACCGGCATCAGCACCGTTGGGGAGCTGCTCGAGATGATGGAGAGGAGCGGCGGAGACCTGACGAATCTGCGCAACTTCGGCGAGAAGTCCATGACCGAACTTCGAGAGAAGCTGCGCGCCCGTGGCCTGCTGCCCCAAGAAGAGGCAAAAGAGGTGTGATCCTATGAGGCATAGGGTATCCGGTTATAAGCTCAATCGCTCGTCCGGCCATCGCACGGCGCTGCGCCGCACGTTGGTGACCGAGCTCATTGAGCACGGCCGCATCCAGACGACGGAGACCAAGTGCAAGGCCATCCGCGACCAGGCCGAGAAGCTGATCACCATCGCAAAGGCCGGCCTGGCGACTGAGGATAAGGCAAAGCAGGTCTATGCCCGGCGGTTGGTCGCTGCTCGCGTGAACGGCGGTCCAGCCACGGTGCGCAAGGTGTTCGAGGTGATCGCCCCGCGCTACCTGGAGCGCAAGGGCGGCTATACGCGGATCACTAAGCTCGGGCCGCGCAAGGGCGACAACGCGCCGATGGCGATCATCGAGTGGGTCTGAGGATTCGCGCACAGGTGGCCTACGACGGGACGGACTTCGTCGGCTTTCAGCGCCAGCCCGATGGCCATGGCAGAACCGTTCAGGGAGAGCTGGAGGCAGCGCTTGCCAAAGTCTGCGGCGTGCGCTGCACGGTCATCGGTGCCGGGCGCACCGATGCCGGCGTGCACGCCACCGGCCAGGTCGTGGCTTTTGACGTTGAGTGGAGGCATTCGCTGGACGCGCTCCAGCGGGCGTTGAACGCCACCTTGCCCGACGATATAGCGATGAACGCTTTGGCAGTGTGCGAGAGCGATTTTCACCCGCGCTACAGCGCGAAGAGCCGGACGTACGAATACACCGCCTACGTCAGCGCGGTGCGCCGGCCGATGCTGCGCCGCTTCGCTTGGCAATTGGAGCGCAGGCCGGACCTGGACGCGATGAACGAAGCAGCGCGCATGCTCATCGGCGTGCATGACTTCGCGGCCTTCGGCAGCCCGCCTTCCGGCCGGCCGGAAGAGAGCACCGTGCGCGAGGTGCTGAGGGCCGGCTGGCAAGATCTGGGCGATTGCTTGCGCTTCACCATAGAGGCAAACGCCTTCCTGTTTCGCATGGTGCGGCGGATCGTGATGGCGCTGGTGCGGGTGGGGTGGCACGAGTATCCACCTGAAGAAATCGGTCGCATCCTTGAGCACAAGGATGCGCAGCGCGTGAAGGGGTTGGCCCCCGCGTGTGGTCTGTGCTTAGTAGAGGTGAAGTATTAGCTATGAAGACAATCCGAACGTACATGGCGACGCCGCAAGAGGCCATCAACAGCCGACGATGGTATGTGGTGGACGCCACAGGGGTAACACTTGGCCGGCTGGCCAGCCAGATCGCCCGAATCATCGAGGGCAAGCATAAGCCTATTTACTCACCGCACGTGGACTGCGGCGACTACGTGATCGTAGTGAACGCGCAGAAGATTCGGGTCACTGGCGATAAGATGACGGAGAAGAAGTATCGGCGACATTCGACCTATCCAGGCGGCTTTAAGGAGGAGAACCTGCGCGACCTGTTGGCGCGCCGGCCAGAGCGCGTGATTCGCCTGGCGGTCTGGGGAATGCTCCCCCATAGCCGGCTGGGCCGCAAGATGATCAAAAAGCTGAAGGTCTATGGTGGCCCTGAGCACGAGCACGCAGCTCAGAAGCCACAGCCGCTGAAGATCGAGGGTTAACGACCGCCAGAAAGGACGAGACGATGGCAGAAACACAGCAGTACTTCGAGGGCGTTGGGCGGCGCAAGGAGGCGACCGCTCGTGCCAGGTTATATGTACCGGGCAGCGGTCGCGTGCTGGTGAATGATAGGACGGTAGAAGAATACTTTGGCCGTGAGATCGACCGCATCGCCGTCTATGCACCGCTTAAGCTCACCGGCACAGAATCCCGCTTTAACGTCAGCATCAAGGTCAACGGCGGCGGCGTGGCGGGGCAGGCCATCGCTGCGCGCATGGCCATCGCCCGCGCTCTGCTGGAAGTCGATCCGGAGTATCGTTCAACGCTGAAAGCAGCCGGCTACCTCACACGCGATGCGCGCGAGAAAGAGCGCAAGAAGCCCGGCTTGAAGCGCGCGCGCAAGCGTCCAACCTATACCAAGCGCTAGAGGGAATTATGAACCTCGTCGAGTCTTTGGAGAAGAGCTTACAGCCTAATCCCAACATTCCACCGCTGCAGCCCGGCGATCAGGTGCGCGTGCATCAGAAGATCATCGAGGGCGATCGCGAGCGCATTCAGGTGTTCCAGGGCACCGTGATTCGCCTGCGCAAGGGTGGCGCAAATGCGAGCTTTACCGTGCGCCGGATTGCCAGCAACAACATCGGCGTCGAGCGAACGTATTTGCTCCACTCCCCGCGCATCGAAAAGGTGGAGGTGCTCCGCCGTTCCAAGGTGCGTCGCGCGCAGCTCTACTACTTCCGCAACTTGCGCGGCAAGTCGGCTCGCCTGCGCGAGCGCCTGCCCACCAACAAGGCCAAGGCCAAGGCCGACGCCTCGGTTGAATCAGCACCCTCGGAATCCTAGACGCACGTTGGGTGATGACCAGCCCGCGCGTCCTTATTCCACTGCCAATTCAGGACAGTGAGCAGCGCCGCTTTTCGTTGGGCAAGAACTATGTCAATCACCTGATCGCGGCAGGCGGCCTGCCGATTCTGCTGCCGACGACGGCGAATGCGCTTGATGACTGGCGAGCGTTATACGTGTATGCAGATGGTGTGATGCTCACCGGTGGCGGGGACGTTGACCCCTCTCTGTTCGGCGAGGAGGCGCACCCAGCCACGTATGGCATTGACCGGCAGCGGGACGAGATGGAGATCGCGCTGGCGCGCTGGGCTCTGCAGGATGACAAGCCGCTGTTTGCGATTTGCCGCGGAATCCAGGTCATGAATGTCGCCCTCGGCGGCTCGCTCATCCAGGACTTGCCCACCCAGTGGGCCGGCGCACTCCCTCATAGCGGCAGCCAACACGGCCTGGAGAGGCATGAAGCAGCGCACAGTATCTCCGTCGAGCCGGGGACGCGCCTTGCGCACGTGCTGGGCGCTGCGCATGTGCAAGTCAATAGCTTTCATCATCAAGCGATCAACCGACTGGCCGAAGGATTGCGCATCGCTGCGCGCGCAGCCGATGGCGTCATCGAGGCCGTGGAGTTCCCCAATAAGCGCTACTACCTCGGCGTTCAGTGGCATCCAGAGGACATGGCAGCACAGCGCGCGGATATGATGCGCCTGTTCAGCGCGTTTGTCGCTGCCTGCCGCGCGTAGAATATGGTGGCCTTATGAGAACCCTGAGAGCCTTGTGCGTGAGCATTGGCGCGTTTGCCATGACCATCTGGTTGGCGAGACCTGTCTACTCCGCTGGTTCACATCAGCTCCCGCCAACCAGCGCGGTGCTCGACAATGTGATTTTTGTGGTGATCGGCGGGATAGCGTTGGCGCTGCTGGCCAGCGTGGCCGGCGGCGTGGTGATCGCAATCCTCGCCAACAGCGTCAGCCAGTTTTTGCGGCGCAACCTGCCCACGGATGAGGAGATGGCCGAGTTGCGTCAGGAACTGCGCGCCGTCGAGCAGCGCAAATTTCAACTCCCGCGCATTGAGATCGGCCCGAACGCTGAGCCGTTCGTGCTCTCGGCAGTTGGTTTTATCCTCTCCCTTATCATCTTCGCGCTGGTGTTGAACGCGATGCCGCAGCCCGTGCGGAGCGAAGCTGTGCCGCACAGTGAAGGCGCGGCACCCGCCGAGACGTTGCCCAAAGAGGGCGATCTGGGGCGGATCACCGATGGGTTGCCTGAAGGCAATCCCGAACGTGGTGCTCAGCTCTTCAACACCGCCGGCTGCGTCGGTTGTCATAGCCAGAAGAAAGGTGAACGCCTGGTCGGTCCATCCTTCTATAACTTATGGGATATCGCTGCGACGCGCGTTCCGGGCATGAGCGCTCGCGAGTATCTCTACCAGAGCATCGTTGACCCCAATGCCTACATCGTCGAGGGGTACCAGGCCGGGCTGATGCAGCAGAACTACGCAGCACTCCTCAGCCCGCAGCAGATGGCCGACATTTTGGCCTGGATCGAGCAGCGCCACAGCGGTGAACCATGACGCCGTGAGCGCTTCTGAGCTGATCGCAGAAATCGAACGGGAACGCGCCGCTCTGAGCGCGCTGCTCCGCCGCTTGACTCCCGCACAGATGAGCGCGCCGGGTGTGGTGGGCGAACGCTCGGTCAAAGACGTGCTCTCACATATCGCGCTTTGGTATTCACATGCGATTACGCTGCTCTTTCGGGCCGAGCGCGGCCAGTCGCTCCACCTGCTCTCGCCGCCCGATGCTCACGCCCTTCAAGCTGACCCGCGCCCGCTTGAGAACGTCTGGGCCGATTTTGAGGGTTCGCATCGCCAGCTCGTGAAAAGATTGGCGGCATGGCGCGACGAAGCAGCGCTGTTCGACGAGAAGCGCTATCCGGCGCTGCGCGGTCATGCGCTCGCCGCAGTGATCCGACAATATACGGTCGCTCTTTCTGCCCAAAGTCGCCGACGACTGGAGGATTGGCTGACTGGCGAGTGGGCGGCGCGCTGATCCTGCCGTGCTGTTATTTGACCTGTCCTCTGTCTTTAGCCGTATTCGCCTGCTGGGCAGCGGCCGATTGGACTTCCTGCATCGCATCTCTACGGCTGATCTGCGCGCGCTCCGCGCTGGCGAGGGCAAGCCCGCCGTGTTGACGACCCCAATTGGGCGTATGGTGGATTACCTGATCGTCCTAGCCTTTGAAGCGTCGGCGCTGCTGCTCGGCGGCGGCGGCAATCAGGAGAAGGTGGTGCGTTGGTTGAGGAAATACATCTTCTTCAACGACGATGTTCAGGTGGATGACGAGTCGGCGCAGGGCCAGCTATGGGGGATGGACGATCAGACAGCCAGGGCGCTCTGTGCGCGCTGGGGCGTGGACGCGCCGGCTCATGACCTGCCCGAATATTTCCATCGGACCTTGTATCTGCCCGCTGGTGGTTCGCTCACCTTTCTGCGCGCGCCGCGCGCCCTGGGCCTGGAGTGGTTATTGCTGGCGCAAAGTCAGACCGTGACTCTAGAGGCGCGCCCTGCTCAGGACTTCGACGCTTGGCGAATCGCGCGCGGATACCCGCTCTTCCCAAACGAGATCAACGAGGACTATCTCCCGCTGGAAGCTGGTCTATGGAGCGCAGTGAGCTTCGCCAAGGGGTGCTATACCGGCCAAGAGGTGCTCGCCCGCATGGAAAGCCGCGGGCAGATCGCCAGGCGGCTGGTGCGCTTGACGAGCGATGCGCCGATCGTCGCCGGCGCGCCGTTATGCGATGAGCATGGTGAGCGGGTCGGCCAGGTCACCAGCGCCGCGCCTGGTGTCGCGCTCGCTTACGTTCGGAGCGCGTTCGCCCAGGTAGGTCGTGAACTCTACGCTTCCTCGGAGTGCGCCTCTCGCGTGGCGGAGGTCGTGCGGCTTTAGGGTAGAATGCTTTGCCCAAAATCGCATGTTCGAGGCATTGAGCGACAAATTACAGGCTATCTTTGACCGGCTCGGCAAGCGCGGCATCCTCACCGAGCAGGATGTGGATGCTGCGCTGCGCGAGGTGCGCGTGGCACTCCTGGAAGCCGACGTGAACTTCCGCGTGGTCAAGGACTTCCTCGCGCGCGTGCGCGAGCGCGCCGTCGGCGCGGAGGTGCATAAGAGCCTGACGCCCGGCCAGGCAGTCGTCAAGATCGTGCATGAAGAGTTGCTGCGCACGCTGGGTGAGGGAGGCAAACTCGACCTGGGCGGCCCCTCGCCACACGTCATCCTGCTGGTGGGCTTGCAGGGGTCTGGTAAGACGACGACCGCAGCAAAGTTGGCCTTGCGTTTGCGCAATAGCGGCAGGCGGCCATTGCTCGTCGCGGCGGACATCTACCGCCCGGCCGCGATCACCCAGCTCGAAACCCTGGGCAAACAAATTGGCATCCCAGTCTTCTCCGAAGGCACGCAGACGCCCCCGCAGCAGGTGGTGCAGCACGCGCTCCAAACGGCGGTGCAAAAGGCGCTCGACGTGGTGATCATTGACACGGCTGGCCGCCTGCAAATTGACGACGCAATGATGCGCGAGGTAGAGGAGATCAAGGCCATCACCAAGCCGGCGGAGGTCTTGCTCGTGGCCGACGCGATGACCGGCCAAGAGGCGGTGAACATCGCCGATACGTTTAATAAGCGCGTCGGCCTCACCGGCCTCATCCTGACCAAAGTGGATGGCGACGCGCGCGGCGGCGCGGCCATCTCCATGCGCGCCGTGACCAACGTGCCGATCAAGTTTCTCTGCACCGGTGAGAAGCCGGACGCCATCGAGCCCTTCCATCCCGACCGGCTGGCCTCGCGCATCCTGGGCATGGGCGATGTGCTCACCTTGATCGAGAAGGCCCAACAGCAATTCGATGAGCGCGAGGCGGCCAAAGCAGCCGAGAAGATGCTCTCGGCCAGCTTCGACCTGGAGGACTTCCTCTTTCAGATGCGGCAGATCAAGAAGATGGGCCCGCTGAACGAGCTGCTGGCGCTCATCCCCGGCTTCAAAGACCTGACCAAGCAGATCTCCCCCGAGATGACCGAGCGTCAATTTAAGCGCGTAGAGGCGATGATTTGCTCGATGACGCCGGCGGAGCGCCGCAACCCAAACATCCTGAACGCCTCGCGTAAGCGGCGCATCGCCAAGGGCAGCGGCACGACCGTCCAAGAGTTGAACCAGCTGCTCACCCAATTCCGCGAGGCCCAGCGCATGATGAAGCAACTAGCGAACAACCCGCGCCTGCGCATGATGAGCGGACTGATGGGGATCAAGAAGAAATAAAAAAGGAGAACAAGATGGTTCGAATTCGACTACGCCGAATGGGTTCTAAGAAGCAACCGACATATCGCATCGTGGTGTGTGACAAGGAGGAATCACGCGATGGCGCGTTCATAGAGATCATCGGCCGATACAATCCGCGCACGCAGCCGGAGACCGTGCTCGTCAATGAAGAACGGGCCTGGTACTGGCTGAGGGTGGGTGCGCAGCCCAGCGACGCCGTCAAGCAGCTATTTGGCAAAACCGGCACGCTGGCGCGCTTCGAGCGGCTCAAGAAGGGCGAGTCGCCAGAGGTGCTCTTGGCCGAAGCCCGGTCCTGGGCTGAATCAGCCGCTGCCATCAGCCCAAGAACGCGCATCGGCATTCAGCCTGCCCCTAAGCCGAAGAAAGCCCAGCCCGCCGAGGTGACCTCTGAATGAGGCGCGCGCCGAAGAACAACGATGTGACTCGATCGCTGGCCGACTTGGTGGAATACGTCGCCCGAGGGATCGTTGATCATCCTGACGCCGTGCAGGTTACGTCATCCGCCGACCGCAGCACGGTGTTTCTGGAATTGCGCGTCTCGCCCGAAGATATGGGGCGGATGATCGGGCGCGAGGGCAGGCTGGCAAACGCGCTGCGCGTCCTTTTGCGGATCGCCGCGTCGCGCTCGCGCCGGCGCGTCGTGCTGGACATTGCTGAAGCCCAGCGCCCTGGCTGATCTGTGTCGTCTGCGCAGAAGCTCCTCGCTGTAGGCAAAGTCGTGCGCCCCCACGGCATCGCCGGCGAGATCAAAGTTCAACCTACGCCTGGCTACGAGGACCTTCTGCTCATCGTCGGGCGTGTGTATCTGGGCAATAGCCGGCGGTCATATCGCGTTCTCGCACGCCGACCGCATCAGGGTGCGTTATTGCTCCGGCTGGAGCGCGTCGCCAGCCGAAACGAGGCCGAGGCGCTGCGCGGCGCTGCCGTCATGGTCGCGCACACGGACTTGCCCGAATTGCCTTCTGGGGAGTATTACCCTCACCAATTGATCGGCCTGCGGGTGTTGCGCGTTTCGGGAGAGGAAATCGGCCGCCTGAGCGAAATCCTGCACACGGGCAGCAACGATGTGTATGTCGTGCAAAGGGCTGCTGGTCAACTGTTGTTGCCTGCGCTGCGCGAGGTCGTTCGCGCTGTGGACCTGGTGGCCGGCACGATGATCGTTGATGTGCCGGCTGGTTTGGAGTAGCGATGGGCGGTGAGGGAATCGAACCCCCGGCCTTCCGCGTGTAAGGCGGACGCTCTAACCAGCTGAGCTAACCGCCCAGGCGAAACCGCATTCTAACACTTACAGCGTTGACTGCCGGCCCTCTTGGGCTTTACTTGCCGAGCCAACTCAGCAGCATATAGAACCGCTGCTTGCACAGCTTCCCGGCTCAAAGATGGGTCACTACGCAACGCTTCATCAAAGGAGAGGCCGGCAGCTAGGTTGTCTAGCCCAATTGACACCTGGATGCGCGTGCCCTTTACGCTGGATCACCCTGCACGCGCTCAACCAAAGGAACGGGCTGCGAATAACTTATCAGACGCTCAAGCCGTCTTGCTAGCATCCTCTCCCGTGGCTACCGACGATTGTGTTGGCATTATCCGGCTGGAGCACGTGACAAAGGCCTACGAAGAGGCCGGCAAGCAGCGCATCGTGCTGAACGACGTGAGCCTCTCGTTCGGCTGTGGCGAGTTCGTGGTGCTGCTGGGCAAGAGCGGCAGCGGCAAGAGCACGCTGCTCAACTTGATCGGCGGCATTGACACGCCGACCGCCGGCGATGTCTGGATTGACGGCCAGCCCATCACGCGGATGAACGATACCGAGCGCACGCTCTTCCGCCGCCGGAACATCGGCTTTGTCTTCCAGGCATTCAACCTCATCCCTACCTTGACCGTGCGCGAGAACGTGATGCTGCCGCTGGAGCTGGCCGGCCGCCCCGCTGCCCACGTCCGCCGGCGGGCTGAGGAATTGCTTGAGCAGGTAGGCTTGAGCCACCGCATTGATGCCTTTCCAGACCGCCTCAGCGGCGGTGAGCAGCAGCGGGTGGCGATTGCCCGCGCCTTGATCAACGATCCGCTGGTGGTGCTGGCCGACGAACCCACCGGCAACCTGGACTACGAGACCGGCAAACAGGTGCTCGAGTTGCTCGATACGCTCACCCGCCGCGCCGGAAAGAACCTGGTCATGGTCACCCATAGCGAGGAGGTGGTCGGCGTGGCCGACCGCGTCTTCCGATTGCGCGACGGCAAGTTGCTCGAGGATCACCTGCCGCTTGCTCATTCGCTGACGTCCACCGCATAACTGAACGGCGCTTTGATCCTGGCCACGCTGCCGTTGGCCGTCCGCTCGAGGGTGAACGTGCCGCGCAGGTCTTCCTGCACCAGCGTGTTGACGATGCTCAGCCCGAGGCTGGTCGGCCCATGGGCGTCTCCGGCTGCCTCGCCCAGGCCATCATCTTTCACCTCAACTTCTAACGTCCCGCCGCAGTCTATGAGCTGGATCACGATCTCACCTTTGTCGCGGCCAGTAAATGCGTGCTCGATCGCGTTCTGCAACAGCTCATTGATGCACAGCGCGAGCGCAGTGGCCGCTCGCGTGTGCATGCGGATCGGGTCGCCGATCACGTGAATGGTCAGGTCGAGGTCGGGCCGCGTCATGTTGGCCCGCGTGAGGCCGGCGACGCGCGTGACGACCTCGCGCACGTCCACCAGCCGGAACCCCTCCTGCGCCAGGACGTCGTGCACCGCTGCGATGCTCATGATGCGGTTGATGCTCTCGTGCAGTACCTCTCTGGCCGTCAGCCTATCGCCGGCCTGGTTCAGTTGCATCTGGAGCAGCATGACCACGTTTTGCAGGTTGTTCTTCACCCGATGGTTCATCTCTTTGACGATGGCCGCGTTGCCGATCAGGTGGGCGTTCTCGATGGCGAGCGCGATCTGATTCGCCAGCGTGGTGCATAGTTCCACTTGCGCTTCGCTGAACTCCCCCGCGTCCGCCGTCCACATGTTCAGCAGGCCGATCACACGGTCGCGCAGCTTCATCGGCACGCACATCAGTCCAAGCAGCGCAGCCTGGCTGGCCCACTGGGCGTGGGTTGGCTGTAGCTCGTAGTCCGCCCGATGCACCACCACGGGCTGGCTGAGTTGTTCAATCGTCAGCAACGGGAGCGCGTCCCTCGGCCAGGGCGGTTCAGGGGGCACATGAGGGTGTAGGTCATAGCTGGCGCGCGGCGTGAAGGCGTTGAGCGCCTCGTCCAGCAGCAGCACTGAGCAATGGCGGGCGTTCACGGCGCGCGCGCCCATCTCGGCCACCACGCGCAGCATTTCATCTAAATAAAGCGGCGAGATCGCGGCGCGGCTGACCTCGGCCACGGCCTGCATCTCGCGCACTTTGCGCTCGCTCTCCTCCTGCAAGATCGCCCGCTCCAGGATGCCGGCCACGACCTCGCCGATCAGCGAGACGAACTCGATCTCCCCAGGCGTCCAGGTATGCCGGCGGTAGGTCTGCACGTTCATCGCGCCGACCACCCGATCCTGGCTGACGAGCGGCACGGCCATCAGCGAGCGGAAGGCGCGTTCGCGCGTGTTGGGCACCTCGCAAAAGCGCGGGTCGCGCTGCGCGTCGCGCACAGCCACCACCTGCCGATGCTGCGCGGCCCAGCCGGTCAGCCCCTCGCCCATCTTCAGGTAACCATGGTCCACCGCCTGGGGGAAGAGGCCGGTCGTCGCTTTGAGGATCAGGCGCTGCGATCCGCCATCGAGCAGATAGATGGAGGTTGAGTTCACGCCCATCACGCGCGTGGTCGTCCGTGCGATGCCGTTGAGGATCGAGCGCAGGTCCGACGTGGCGTTGATGGACAACAGGATCTCGCGGATTGCTGATAGCTCTTTTGTCTTGCGCTTGAGCGCGCTGCGCAGCGCGCTCAAGCTATCGGCGGCCTGCCTGCGATTGGCGACTTGGCGGGGCATGGGCGCATTTTATCGGCAGCACTGCGCGACCAGCCGCTCTCGATCGGCCTGCTGTTGGACGTCGAAGGACGCCGCGATCGGCAACACGGCGCGCGCCGTCTCGAGCAGCTCCGGGCGCACCACGACGACGGCAACGCGGTATGGCCCTGTGCGCAGGGCAACCAGGCCGTTTGTCCAACCATCGCCCTGCACCAGCTCCAACGGGCCCACCTCGTCCACGATAAGCAGGTCGCAGGGACAGCAACAGCTCAATATCTGGTTCGCCCAGGCCAGCGCTGATGGGTTGACGAACCAGCGGCCCAGGCTCAGGCTGAACCCCGGTTGCGGCGATGCCCGACCGAGGCCGCGGCGCGCGCCGCTGCGAATATCCTCCACGTCGAAGCCGGCCCGCTGGCCGTCCATGATGACCGCTGGCGAGATCACGCCGGCCACATCGCATCCGGCGCGCTTGGCCTGCGCGATCAGGCGCTGGCAAAGCGTGGTCTTGCCGGCGCCGCGCGGGCCGGTGAGCGCATAGAGGGTCATGTCCATATCGCGTGTCGCCGCCCGTCTATCTCCACCAGCCGGATTGGCAACTGGTAGATGCGCCGAAGCGCGGCCTCTGTGAAGACCTGTTCTGCCGGCCCGGACAACGCCGGTTGGCCAGCGGCCATCAACAGCACGTCATCGGCCACGGCCAAGACGACCTCCGGCTCGTGGTTGGTCATCATCACGGCCAAGCCCTGGGCGCGCAGCGCGCGGACGATCTCGATCAGGCGCACCTTATTGTGTAAATCCAAGTGAGCGGTCGGCTCGTCCAGCAGCAGGACTTTGGGTTGCTGGGCGAGCGCGCGCGCCAGGAGCATGAGTTGACGTTCCCCTCCGCTCAGCGTGGGCACGGCGTGATCGGCCAGCGCAGCGATGCCGACCTGTTCCAGCGCACGCATGGCAATCCGATAGTCTTCTGGGCCGGGGATGCCCAGCGGGGGTAAGTGCGGCGCGCGGCCCATCAACACATATTCCAGCACCGTGTAGTCGAAGGGGGTGTGCTCGCTCTGGGGCACGATCGCCAGCCAGCGCCCGCGCGCGTCGCGGGGGTAGGTGCGAATGGGCCGCCCATTCAGCCAGACCTCGCCGCGCCATGGCCGCAGCCAGCCTAGGGCGATGGCCAACAGCGTGGTCTTGCCCGCGCCGTTCGGCCCAACCACAGCGAGCACCCGGCCGGCATGTAGCGCAAAGCTCACCTCGCGCAGGATGGGTGGGTGATCGCGCCGGTAGCCAAACGTGACCGCGTCGAAGCACAATACTGCGTCGCTCATGGCCGGGCGCGGATTTGCTGGGCCATCATCAACCCCAAGAAGATCAGCGCACCCAACAGCGAGGTCAGGATGCCGAGCGGGATCTCGCCGGCCAGCAGCGTGCGGGCAGCGTTGTCGCAGGCGACGGTGAAGATGCCGCCGATAAGGATCGCCGCCGGCATGCCAAAGCGCGTATCGGCGTTGAAGATGCGACGGGCGATGTGCGGCACGATCAGCCCTATCCAGCCCACGATCCCGCTGATGGCGATCATGGCTGCCGTGGGCACGACAGCAGCGACGATCAACACCAGGCGCTCGCGTCCAGGCGCGCTGCCCAACGAGAAGGCGGTTTGCTCGCTCAGCGAGAGCACGTTCAGCCGCCAGCGCAGCAGCAGCAGGATGGTCAAGCCGGCCAACACCGCGGGCAGCGCATTAAGCAGGCGCGGCCAGGTGATGCTCGCCAGGCTACCCAGCAGCCAAAACGTGATCTCCGGCAATTGGGTGAGCGGGTCGGCGATGTACTTGAGCAGCCCCACGCCCGCCGAGAAGAGGGCCGAGACGGCAATGCCCGCCAGCACCAAGCGCAGCACCCAGCCCCCGAACCGCAAACGGCGCGCGAGCGCATACGAAAGCCCCAAGCCAGCCAACGCAAACGCCGCGGCGCTGGCCTGGGTGACCAGCGCCGTGCTGCTCAGGAAGACGATCGCAAACGCGGCGCCAAACGCTGCCCCCTGCGAAACGCCCAGGAAGCCGGGTTCGACCAGCGGGTTGCCGAACAGCGACTGGAGGACCAAGCCCGCTGCCGAGAGCGTCATGCCCAGGAGCAGCGCGGCCAACAGGCGTGGGATGCGCAGGTTGAATACCAGCCGGAGGGCCAAATCATCCTCGGCCAGCCGCCACCAGGGCAACACGCCGGGTTGAGGATAACGGCCGACCAGGATCGAAACGGCGAAGAGGGCGATCAGGCCGGCGAGGAGCGCCCAGAGCAGGCGCGCCCGTCGCGCGTCCTGCGCCAGCGCAGCCCGCAGCGCAGCGTCGCTCAAGGCAGGTCACCTTGGAAGGTGGGCCGGATTTGGGCCATGAAGAAGGCCTCGTCCAGGCCGTAAAGCTCGCGGTAAAACGCCTTTGCCTCCGCCTCCATGTCCAGCCCTGGGAAGCGCTCTGGGTGCAGCCGACCCGCTAGCCAGGTCAGCCCCAGGATCCAGCGCGTATCCGGCTGGTCCCAGCTATAGAGGTCAGCAGGGAAGGCAAACAGCCGGCCCTCGCGCGTTGCGCGCAACGCCTGCCAGTTAGGGTCTGCCTTCAGCGCGCTGACGACCTCGGACGGGTTCTTGAAGTAAGACACCACGAAAATGAAGTCAGCATCCCAGGCCGCGATCTGCTCCAGCGTAACTTGCGTCCACCCTTTGCCGAGCTTGGCGTCGGACCACACCGGCTGGCCGCCGGCGATCTGCACCATCGTCGTCTGAATCCAGTTGAGCGGGGGGACGTTGAATGCGACGCTGCCGTCGCGGTCGTTGTAGTAGAGCAGAAGGGCGCGCGGGCGCGGCGCACCTGCCACGGCCTGCTCGATCTGCGCGATCTTGCGCCGATAAAAGTCGGCCACGGCCTGGGCGCGCGTTGGGTTGCCGAACACCTGGCCAAGGGTAGCCAGGTCGCGGAAGTACTGCTCCGGCGTCTCGAAGTCCACATAGAGGACCGGGATACCCAACGCTTCGATGGGCTTGCCGGTGGTCTCGGCGGCAGTGCTCTTGAGGATGACCAGGTCGGGCTGGAGGGCGGCCACCTGTTCGGCGCCGGCGTCGCGTTCCAACACCGCTTTGGCGGCGTAATTTGGGTCAATCAGCTTGATGAAGTTGCCGCTGCCTTGGGCGGTTTGGCCCATGCCGACGATGCGCTGGCTGGCCTCTGGGAAGGTGTAGATGGCGTCGGCGATCATGAAGAGCGCGCGACCTGTGAGCACGATGCGCTGTGGCAGGGCAGGCAGGGTCACTTCGCGCCCCAGCGCGTCCACGACCGTCACGCCAGCTTGTGGGGTGGGGCTGGTGACTGCAACGGACGTAGTATCTGCCCGCGTCGGCGGGGGAGCGGGAAGTGGCGCGGCACAGGCGATGAGGGTGAGACTGAGCGCAGTCAGCAGGGCGAAAGTTAGGGTTCTGTGCTTCATCCTCTCTCTTCTCCAGTTAGGGATTCCAGCGCGATCAAAGGGTGCTCGCGGCAGTGCTCCAGCCATTCCAAAGCTGCTTGCACTTGGCGCACGCGAAAGTCGCAGATCAGCCAGCGATAGCTATTTGGATGCGCTGCCGCCCGCTGGTTGGTGAGGCGCTCCAGCTCGGCGCGGCACGCAGCCTGTTGACGCGCGATCAGGTCGGCGGCTGCTTGCTGGCCACGGCGCAGGGCGAAATACAGCTTGGGCGGGAACTCAAGCCGCATATCGCGCATCGTCTGACTGGGTGCGCGCATCCAGGCTTGGAACAGTCGCCGACCTTTGGGGGTGAGGCGATACACATGGCGCAGCGGTCGGTTGCCGACCTGTTCGCAACGGCTCTGGATGAAACCGCGACTTTCCATCTCGCCCAGCAAGGCGTAGAGGCGGTTCATCTTGATGCGCCATACGCCGGCCAGCTCGTCGCGAATGCGAGTGAAGAGCGCGTAGCCGTGGAGCGGCGCTTCGCTCAGCAGGCCGAGCACGATCGGCTCGCCGAACGGCGAGCGCTGGATGGAGCGCGTGTGCACACCGGATCGCATTCGATATACTCACAAAGTGAGTATACGCATTCTACCAGTTACAAGTGCATCCGGGTGTGTTCACCGACGAGGGCAAAGCGATCTCCGGCGACGTGTTGGCCTAGGGGCGTTCTCCCGCAAGCTACGCAGCCTGTGGGAGGCTCGAGGAGCGCATCTGTCATGCGAGGGCAGAGCGCTTGGTGGCTTCCACAGCGCTCATCATGACAGGCTGGCGCGGTGGCAGAACGATGTTCGTGCTGAGCGTGAACACCCTATTGAAAGGTCACGTTCAGTTGGCGCAGCATCTTGAAGGTGTCTATGTAAGGCACCTGGAAAGCCTGGCATGCGCTGGGGATGGGGATTTTGCGGCGCATGTTGGGGTTGTCTTTCTCCAGCGTCACCAGGACGCAGCACTTGGCTTTGGCATACGCGATGAGCCACGGGTCGGCGTTGTCGGCCTCGGCGAACTCGCGCCGAGCCTGGCTGGTGAAGTGGCTTTGGCGCTGCCCCCAGCGCATGAGCTGGGCGTAAACCTCGAGCACGCTGCGGTCGCCGGTGGACCGAAAGTAGTCTTTCAGGTTGTTCTGCACCCACTTGAATAATCGGTCTTTGCCGCGCGCCAGCTCGTCGAAGACGCGGTCAACGCTGATGATGTGGCCGGCCTCGGCGTACTTCAGCAGCGCCTGCCAAAATCCGGGCGCAATATCGAAGGCGTAGTAGCGCTTGGCCGCCTCGATGAAGACGTTTGTATCGAGGAGGAAGACGACCGATGTGCTCATGCGTTCCCTCCGAGCAGATGCGCGACGTATTTGTCGAAGGCAGCGCCGTGCAGGCCGGTGAGTCGGTAGGCTTCGCGGTAGGTCAGCGAGCCTTCTTGGACGGCGCGGGCGACCGCTTCGCCGAAGCGCCGGCTGAGCCTGAGGTTTTGTGTGGCGAAGAAGTCCCCGCCGCTCGCGCTCGGTCGCTTGGCCCGTTGCTGAGCGCGGTAGGCTTCGTAGAAGCGCAGAAATGCGTCGCGCGCGATCACTTTGAGGTCAAGCGCGCGGCGCGCCGCGACGATCTCGCTCACCTTAAAGTAGCGAGCGAGCTTTTGGAAGCGATCTGCGTCAGCTTGCACCTGCGGCCAGACCTCCATGAAGGCGGCTGTGGGGACGAGAAACTCAGCCGCGATGCGGTTGCACGCTTCCTCGACCTCGTCACGCGCGGGTTGTAGCGCGCGCAGGTCAAACGCGGCGCTTCTGCCCAACCACACATGGGCCAGCTCGTGGGCGAGGGTGAACATCTGAGCAGCTTTGCCATCAGCGCCGTTGATGAACACCAGCGGCGCATACTCATCCACCAGGACGAATCCGCGAAATTCGTCCACCGAGAGCCTGCGCCGCGCGTTGTTGCCGACGATGCTGCTGATAACGACCAAGATGCCGACCGATTCTGCGCGCGTTCGCAAGGCGCGCAGCGCCTCGCTCCAGGTGCGCTGGCTGGCTGCCCACTTGGCGTCTATGCCCAGCGTGCGGCGGATCTCCTGGGCGACCTGCGCCGGCGCATCGTAGATGCTGGCTGAGCCGACGAAGGTGAGGGGCTTATCGCCGCGCTCGATCAAATATTCGCGCATCCAGCTCTGGCGTTGTTCCATCACTCGGACGGTCTCCAGCAAGTCCGCGCTGGCGGGTTGGTCTGGGGCGTCGGGCAGTGTGCGAAAGTGGGGGATGGGGATGCTTTCCACCGGCGGCGCGTCGAGGAAGAAGTAGCCCAGCGGCACGGCAACTGCTCTGGCGAACGCTTCGAGCTGGCGCAGGGTGGGCTGCGCTTCCCCAGATAGCCATTTGTTCAGTTGTCGGAACTTGGCCGTCAGGTTGGCCGGCGCGCGCTGCAGCGCCCAAGAGAGCACGCTGCGATTAGGTTGAACGCGGATAGAACTCATGGGATTTACCTCATCAGCCTGATTTGGTTTTTTACATACAGACCCAGCGCTGCTCAGCCAGCCGGCGCACCCAGCGGCTGTCTGGAACAGGGCCTCTTTGTATTACACGATGCGTTACATCTTCCAGTGTTGCGCAAAGTCTGGATCGATGCGCTTGAGCGAGTACTGGATCGCGGTGACCACGCCGATGTCCAGGTTAATCATCAGTTTGGTAAGCAGATCGCCATCAATTAAGAACACGCGCGCAGATTTAACCTGAGCCACATAATCTTTAGCTTCTCGGGTAAAGTGAGCAGTGGTGATGAAGATGCCCTTGCGCGCGCCATGGGCCTGGAGCGCGCCGACGAACTGTTGGACGTGCGGGCGGCCGACGGCACTCGACCAGCGCTTTGCCTGGATATAGATCGCCTCTAGGCCGAGCGGGTCCTCTTCGATGATGCCATCAATGCCCCCATCGCCGCTCTTGCCGACCACCCGGCCGGCGTTGGCCCGGAAGTTGCCGTAGCCCATCTTCGAGAGCAGATGCACCGATAGGCGCTCAAAGGCATCGGGCGGCATCTTCCTCACGAGCTGAAGGAGGTCTGCCGCCAGCGAGCGCTGATAGTCATGGTAGAGCTTCTCCATCTGCTCGAGCAGACCATTCTGCAGAGAGCTCGTGTGAGCAGGCTTGACCATCTTGCTATCAGAGCTAGTGAAGAAAGCTCTTAGAAACTTACGATCTTCTCTTAGGTCAAGCGCTTCAGGTATTGACTTCTTATATCTAGATTTACTTACCTTCTTGGCCATAAAGTATGCTCCTTATAGTTATAATTATAGCATGCTTTCAAAAGCTGTCAAGCAGGGGCGTCCCATACCGATCTGGCCTGAAATCTTTAGTATCGCCGCTGCAGCGCTCATGTTTGGAGGCTCCCCCTATATACGCTGCTCAGTACTGAGCGTGGACGGCAGGCAGACAGCGATTTGGTAAATATTTGATAAAGGCGCGGTCATGCGCGGTGCATACTCCGGGGCTTGACCCTATAATCTCACATGACGAGCTTTCCCACTGCTCTCAGAGGTTAGGAGGTGTAAAGGGATGATGGACATCATGCAAACGAGCGTTGAGCGATCGAAGCCGCGACTGCTGCGCCGGCGCGCTTTTATGCGCTTATTGGGCTTGGCGTTTGGTCTGACGGCGACCGGCGCACTCGCGGCGTGCGCGCCTGCGACCGGCGAGCCCGAGATACGGTTTATCTATCCTCAGCAAGGGGTGCGCGTGCCGAGCACGCAGTTCACCGTCCAGTTGGCGGTGCGCAACTTTCGCCTCGTGCGCCCTGCCGCACCGCGACCGGGGGAAGGTCATTTACATCTCTTCATCAACGTGCCAGCCAGCGATATTCCCGATGGCCAGATCATCCCGCTCGACCAGAAAGATAAATACATTCATCTGGGCGCACCGCCGTTCACTTCGCGCGTCCTCACATTGCCACCAGGCGTGCACACCTTGACTGCGGTAATGGCCGACGGCTTGCATGCCAAACTCGCTGTTCCTGCGCCGGTGAGCGTCACCTTCTTGGTGCAGCCTTAATCATCACCTGCGCCAACACGCGCGCATCAAGCATGTATGCCTAGAGAGAGCGGGCAAAGGCATCGCCTTCGCCCGCTCTTCTTTTGTTGTGTTCACGCAGAAGGGCAATTGCTCGGCGGCAAAAGCTGGGCCGCAGCAGATGGACAGTGGCAACCCTATCGCCCATCCAAGGTTCTGCCTCTAGCGATGAACGCGCCTGTCGGCGCTTGCTAAGCTAAGCTTGAGATAATCCGTTGCGTTGATGACCACTCGCCTCGGGGCTAGGGAGTTCGAGGCGCTCTGCCGGCTGGGCATCGCTGCGCTGATCGCCGGTCTGCCATTGCTGTGCCTGGCCTATTGCGAGGCCGCAGTGAGCGCCCCTCTCGATTGGCGTGCGCGCATCGCGCATCACCATCATCCCGCTATGCCCCAGGATAAGCACGAGCCGTTGCTCGACGCGCTGCAAGCATTGCTAAGGGCAACGGTCGAGTGCCTACCGACGGGCGATGGCTGGTGTGCTGCGCTGAGCATGACGACCTTGAGCGTGGCGCACTTGCCCAAGCTAACGCGCACGAACCCGCGACCGCCCGTTCCGCCCCCGCGCCGCGCTTGATCCTAATCATCCTTCGTGTAACGAATGACCTGCTGAATTCGACGCGCGCGGGAGCAGCCGCTGCGCGCGTCCTAGACCGACGGCTGCGACAACGGAATGAGGAGCAGAGAGATGCGAAAGGTTCTGTTTATCGGCTTGCTGATGACGGCGTTGATTGCGTGCGCTGCGCCGGCTCAGAACGCGGGCAGCGGGCAAAGCGAGATCGTGGTGCGGGATGCCTGGGCGCGTCCGACGATGAGCATGCATGGCGGCGGGCATGGCGGCGGCCAGGTCAGCGCAGCGTACATGGTGATCGAGAACAAGGGCAGCGCCCCTGACCGCCTGATCAGCGCGGCCGGCGACGTCGCTGGCATGATCGAGGTGCACCAGACCACGCAGAAGGACGGCATGATGATGATGGAGGAGATGAAGGATGGCCTGGAAGTGCCGGCCAATGGGTCGGTGGAGCTGAAGCCGGCCGGCTATCACATCATGCTGATGGACCTCAAGCGTGACCTCAAGCCGGGCGACGCCTTCAAGCTCACCTTGAAGTTCCAATCAGGCAAGACGATTGACGTGAACGTGACCGTGCGCGAGCCATAAGCGCCGGCGCCCAGGGCCGTTCTGGGCGCTTCTGCGCGAGCGCTCAGAACGGCCTTCCAGCCTGGTTCTAAGTTGATGCGCGATACTTCTAGACATGAAACAGTTACAGGGCGAGGGCTTTAAAGTCTTCCTGGGCATCCTGGCGAGCTTGGTCCTCATTGTCGCCTTTGGGTTGCTGCTGAGCTACGCACCAGAGCTTGCGCGCGGGCCGCTCCCCACTCCTACGCCCGGCGGGGTCGCCATTAGCCAGTACCGCGCCATCTCCAACCACGCGTTGGTGAATCACGAAAACCAGCGCATGTCGCTGGCCGACCTGCGCGGCAAGCCCACCCTACTGGTGTTTGGATACACCTTCTGCCCAGATGTGTGTCCGCTCTCCATGTATGACCTGCGGCGGGTGAAGCAGGCGCTGGGCAAGGCCGGCGATGACGTGAACTATGTCTTCGTCACCGTTGACCCTGAGCGTGACACGCCTGAGGTGCTACGGCGCTACGTCGCCGCGTTTGACCCCGCCTTTATCGGCTTAACCGGCGACGAGGCCACCCTGCGCAAGATGATCTACGAGTTTGACGGGATGTTCGAGAAGCAACCACCTAGGCCGGATAATCCGAAGAGCTACGTCGTGGCTCACACCAGCTTCACCTATCTGCTGGATGCGAGCGGTCGCTGGCGGATGATGTATTCCTTTGGCACACCGATAGACATCATCGCCAGGGACGTGCAAGCGCTGCTGAAGGGCTCCTAAGCCCCTGCGGCTCTTCCAGCACGCGCTCGACGACTTTCACTATCTCGCCGACCGGCACGCCGTCCTGGATAAAGTACAGCAGTCGCCCCTGACGGTCCAGCAAATAGATGAACGGCGCGTGAGGGACCAGCAGTCCCGTCTCATCCTCGGACGTATGGATGCCGAACCGCACGGCCAATTGGCGCATTGCGCTGCGCTCGGCGGTGAGACCGATGAAGGTTGGGTCAAACTGTGCGAGGTGTTGTTTGAGCGCTGCCGGCGAATCAGCCTCTCGGTCGGCGCCGACCATGACGAAGACGACCTCGGCGCTGCGCGCCCCCAGCGCCTGCTTAATCGCCAGGAACTTGGGGAGCGCGTCCACGCAAGGAGACTCGCGACACTGGATGTTGCCAAAGAAGATGAGCACGACGCGCCCGCGAAAGCGGCTCAGCGCGGCTGGCTGGCCGTCCTGATCCAGCATGGGCACGTCCGGCGGGACGATCGGATACTCCACGCGGATTGCGCGCGGCGCGAGGGTTGGTTCGGGCGCTTCGGTCGGTGCACACGCACACAGCAGCGCGCCAACCGCGATGAACGCCGCGCCGCATGCCACGTGACACGCAATACGGAATACGGAATACGCAATACGGAATACGAAATACGTATTGCGTAGTGCGTAGTGCGTATTGCGTATTCCGTAGCGCGTAGAGCGTGGAGCGTCTTCTAGGTGCGCTGAAACACGGACGCGCATCACGCGGCGGCCTGCTTTAACATCTCGCGCAGCACGGCGTGTAGGATGCCGCCATGTTTGTAGTAGTGGATCTCAACCGGCGTGTCGAGGCGGGCGATGACCTCGAAGGAGAAGCCCGTCCCGTCCTCGCGGGTGACCTGTATGGACAGCTTCGGGCGGGGTTGGGATAGTGCCGCGTCGCTCAACGGGATGGTGAATATCTCGCGGCCGGTGAGGCCCAGCGCGTCGGCATTCTGCCCGGACAGGAATTGCAAGGGCAGCACGCCCATGCCCACCAGGTTGCTGCGGTGGATGCGCTCAAAGCTCTCGGCGATCACGGCGCGCACCCCAAGCAACAAGCTGCCCTTGGCCGCCCAATCACGCGACGAGCCAGTGCCGTATTCCTTGCCGGCGATCACGATCAGCGGCACGCCTTCTTGCTTATAGGCCATCGCTGCATCGTAGATGTCCATCACCTGCCCGTCAGGGAAGTGCACGGTCACGCCGCCCTCGACGCCGGGGACGAGCAGGTTCTTCAAGCGGATGTTGGCGAAGGTGCCGCGGGTCATCACGCGGTCGTTGCCGCGCCGCGTGCCGTACTGGTTAAAGTCCTCGGGCTTCACCCCTTGCGCCAGCAGATAGCGCCCGGCCGGTGAGTTGGGTGGGATGTCGCCGGCGGGCGAGATGTGATCTGTGGTGATGGAGTCGCCGAATAGCCCAAGCACCCGCGCGCCGACGATCGGCTGGATCGGCGGTGGTTGGAGCGAGAAGCCTTCAAAGTAGGGCGGCTCTTGGATGTAGGTGCTGCGCGCGTCCCAGGGATAGAGGTCGCCGTCTACGCCGGTGATGGCCTGCCATTGTTCGCTGCCTTGATCTATCACTGCGTATTGTTTGTGGAACAGTTCAGGCCGCACCGTCTCTCGAATGGCGGCTTCGATCTCCTGCTGAGTTGGCCAAATATCCTTAAGGTAAACCGGCTGGCCATCGTTGCCGATCCCCAGCGGCTCGCTGGTCAGGTCAATATCCACGCGGCCGGCGATGGCATATGCAACCACCAGCGGCGGGGAAGCCAGGTAGTTGGCCCGGACGAAGGGATTGATGCGCCCCTCGAAGTTGCGGTTGCCGCTGAGCACGGCAGCGGCGACCAGGTTATGGCTCTGCACAGCCTCCGCCACAGCCTGGGGTAGCGGGCCGCTGTTGCCGATGCAAGTGGTGCATCCATAGCCCACCACGCTGAAGCCGAGCGCCTCCAGCGCCTGGAGCACGCCGGCTTCGGCCAGGTAGTCGGTGACCACCTTTGAGCCGGGAGCCAGCGAGGTCTTCACGTAAGGCGGCACGCGCAGCCCCTTCTCGACCGCTTTGCGGGCCAGCAAGCCGGCGCCCAGCATCACGCTGGGGTTGCTGGTGTTGGTGCAAGAGGTGATCGCTGCGATCACCACCGCGCCGTGGCCGAGCGTTTCCTGGTGGCCGTTTAAGCGCACCGTGGCTGTGCGACCCAGCTCGTCGGGCCGCAGGCCGAACCCGTGCTCTTTGGGCGATGCGGTCAGCGCAGCACGAAAGGCGGCCTTAGCCTGCGTGAGCGGCACGCGGTCCTGGGGGCGCTTCGGGCCAGCGATGCTCGGCTCAACCGTCGCCAGGTCTAGCTCAAGCGTGTCAGTAAAGAGCGGATCCGGCGTCTCGTCGGTGCGGAAGATCCCTTGCGCCTTGGCATAGCGCTCGACCAACGCGCACAGCGCCTCGTCGCGCCCGGTGCGCCGCAGGTATTCGATGCTCTGGGCGTCGATCGGGAAGTAGCCCATCGTCGCGCCGTATTCCGGGGCCATGTTGGCGATCGTGGCGCGGTCGGCAAGGGTGATATTGCTCAGGCCGGCCCCATAGAACTCGACGAACTTATCCACCACGCCCTTCTTGCGCAGCATCTGCACAATTGTCAGCGTCAGATCGGTGGCGGTCACGCCCTCGCGCAGCGCGCCGTAGAGCTTGAAGCCGATCACCTCTGGCATGACGATATAGAGCGGCTGACCGAGCATCACCGCCTCGGCTTCGATGCCGCCTACGCCCCAGCCCACCACGCCCAGACCATTGATCATCGTGGTGTGACTGTCGGTGCCTACGACGGTGTCGGGATAGGCCAGACCGTCTTTTAGCCATACCACGCGGGCCAAGTATTCCAGGTTGACCTGGTGGATAATCCCGCTGCCAGGCGGCACGACGCTGAAGTTGCGAAAGGCCTTTTGGCCCCAACGGGCGAACTGGTAGCGTTCCAGGTTGCGCTCGAACTCCTTGGCGATGTTCAGGCGCAGTGCGTCCGGCGAACCGTAGTAGTCCACCTGCACGGAGTGGTCAATCACCATGTCCACCGGCACGACCGGGTTGATGCGCCGCGGGTCGCCGCCCAGGCGGGCCACTGCGCTGCGCATGGCGGCCAGGTCTACCAGGCAGGGAATGCCGCTGTAGTCTTGTAGGATGACCCGCGCTGGCTTGAAGGGCAGCTCGGCGGTCTGGCGCTGGGTTGGCTGCCACTGTGCCAGGCGCACCACGTCGTCTTCGGTGATGGTGAAGCCATCGCACTGGCGAAGCGCCTGCTCCAACATGATTTTGATCGAGAACGGCAATCGGCTGATCTGGCCGATGCCTTGTTTCTCTAGGGCCTCCAGGCTGTAGAAGCGGGCCTTGCCGTCACCTGTCTCGAGTTCGGCGAGCGCGCCGAAGGGGTTCTTCAAGGGTGTGTGCATCGCTTTCGTCTCCTCACAGCGTGAACTCACGCGCGCACGATGAGCGAGCGCGATAGTGATCTTGAGGTTGCCACCGGCCGATCGCCGGCTGGGCGGATAGGGTGACCAAGCACACACATTGTAATGCTGGAGAAATGGGGGAGCGGTGCGTGGGTATATTCAGCAGAACTTTGGGTGGGTGATGCATCCCTGTCGCCACCCTCCGTAGATTGACTTTCGCCAGTGAAACAGCCCGTGAGCGGTTGACCTTCTCCGTAAATGCAGCCACGCAACTAGCGTCTAATCGTGAGTACCTGCCCAGGCCGGATCACGCACTGGGCCGAGAGGCGGTTTTGCGCGATGAGCTGCTCCACAGAGATGCCGAAGCGGGTCGCGATCCCCCAGCACGTATCGCCCTGCTGCACCCTGTAGGTCGTCACCCTGGCGGGTGGCTCAGTCGGGCTGGCGGCAGGCGCGTCCGTAGGGCGCATCACTTCAGTAGGGGTAGGCAGTGGTGTGGGAGTAGGGCTTGGGGTCTCAGTGGGCGTCGGCGAGGGCAAGGGCGTTTCGGTGGGCGTCGGGGAGGGGAGCAGCGTCGTAGTGGGCGTCAGCAAGTCGGTGCTGCTCACTTCGCCGGTGATTTCCAAACGCGGCGCCGTCGCTGCTGTTGGGCGCACAGAGAGCGGCATCGCGCTTTCCTCGGCGATAGAGCGAAAGACCGCCACAGCCAATAGACCGATCGCCGAGAGCGCGGTCAAAGCCAGGAGCGCGGGCAGGCTGATCATCCCGCGCCGATGCGCGGCGGCGCGGTGTGGGCGCTGCTCGGGTGGTGCGTCAGCCTCAACGGCCTGCACCTGCGGGCCGGCCCAATCGGCCGAGTCGGTGATGGCTGTGTGCTGTATCTTTGCGCCGTCGCCAACCGGATGCGCCGGCGTTTCAAGCGCATCGGGCGTGGACGCGGGCGGTTCAGGCGGGTGAGCCGCGGCCGTCTCGCTGCCAACTGTGGCGGCAAAGACGAAGCCGCACACGCAGCAGCTCACTGCATCGGCTGGATTGGTTGACCCACAAGCGGGGCAGCGTCGCTTGGGCTTGCTCATGCCTTGATGCTCCTTTTTCAAGTTCAATATCTCTGGATGCTCCCCTCGCCTCTATCTGGGAGCGACAGTTGGCGTCGCCGGCAGGGGCCGGCGCCAGACGAACGACCGTGCCACGCTGGGCGGGCTGAGTTCGGCGTACACGCGCTGATTGGTGAGCGGGTCCACGCCCATCAGGCGCTTTACCTGCACCCACCAAACTATCTGACCCTCCGTGCGCTCGCCCAAGATGTCCTGGCTGATCTTCAGCGAAGTTGCTCTCGTCTCAAAGATCGGCACAGTGATCGCGCCGTTCGGCTGCACCTGGACCACATACCACTCCTCAGGGCCAAGTAGTCCCACAGTGAGCCACTGCAGGGTCACGGTGCGTTGGGATTCGCTGATCTGCGCGCTGTCAGCAGGGGCAATCAGGATCGGTGCGTCGTAGCCGGCGCGCGGCGTCGGCGTCTGGGCAACGATGGGGGTTGGGCTTTGCACTGGCGTGGGCGTGGCGAAGGTGATCGTCAACACTTGCCCCACACGGATGAGGCAGTTGGCGTCCAGGCCGTTTTGCGCGACCAGTATGTTCAGCGGCACGTTCAGCTTCTGGGCGATGCCGCTGCACGTATCGCCGGTTTGTACGGTATAGACGATCTGGGCAGGTCGGTCGGCAGGTGGCGGCAGGTTGACAAACGAGGGCGCGTTGGGGTCAGGCGTCGGTAAAGGGATCACCAGGCGGTCGCCCACCCGTATCAAGCAGGAGTTTGGGTCGAGGTTGTTGGCTGCTATGAGGGCGGCCAGCGGCACGCCGAAGCGCAGGGCGATGCCGCCACACGTATCGCCGGTCTGGACGGTGTATTCCAGCGGCGGCGGGGGCGTCGGGGTGGGCAGCAGCGGCGGGGGGGTAGGCGAGGGCGTCGCTGGCGCTTCGGCGATTGACTCGTTGACGATCATCGGCGAGAGCGCGCTGATTTCCATCGTCGGCTCGATGGTTGCCGGAGCCGGCTGGCCGGTGGGCAACACGAGGAACGCGCCGAGCATGACCAAGGCGACCGCTGCCAGCACGCCGATCACGCCCCATGGAAGGCGAGGGCGCGCTGTAGCGAGCGGCGTCTGTGCCCGTCTGCCCGCTGCTGCGGCCAAGCGCACCTTGGGGATGGCTTCGGTCGTCCCGAACTCGTGACCACAGACCGGGCAGATCGGTGCGCTCTCGGCGACTTGCGACCGGCACGCCGGGCAGCGCTTATACCCTGGCCTGACGGAACTACTCCTCATCCCGACCTATCGTGCGCCGTCCAGGCCAAGCATGGCCGCATGGGCTTGCATCGCAGCCAGGACGATGCTGATGTGCTCATCCAGAGGTACGCCGAGCGCCGCAGCAGCGCGCTCGATCTCGTCGCGGCGCACGCCGGCTGCGAAGGCCCTCTCCTTCCACTTTTTCTTAATAGAGGAGAGTTGCACGTCGGCGATGTTCCGGCTGGGCCGCACAAAAGTCACTGCTGCGATGAAGCCGGTCAGCTCATCCACGGCAACCAACGCCTTCTCCATCTCGCTCTCTGGATGCACGCCGGTCAGCTCCGGTGCGTGGGCGGCGATGCCGCGCAGGATCACCTCTGGCCAACCTTGTGCACGCAGATAAGCGATGCCGACGTTGGGATGGCCTTGGCCGTCCAGGTTCGGATGGCGCTGATAGTCAAAATCGTGGATCAGGCCAAGGATGCCCCACAACTCTGGGTCGCCGCCGAAGCGCGGCGCGTAGGCGCGCATGGCCACTTCGACGGAGAGCATGTGCCGGATCAGCGCAGGGTCGGTGGTCCATTCGGTGACGATGGCCCAAGCAGCGTCGCGGGTGCAAAGGGGTTGTTCAGCCATAGTCAGCGCGTTCAGTGTAGCAGATCAGCCGGCCAACCGCTCGACGCCCAACCGAATTAGGGCGTTGAGCGTTGCTCCCCACTCGCGCACCTGAAACCAGGCCATGCCGCGATAGGCGCGTCGGTCGGCTGGATAGCCCACCGCGTCCAGCCCGAACGCTCTGCAGGTGAAGATAGCGCGGTCAAGATGATAGCGCTGGGTCACCAACACCACATCGCGCAGGTTGAACACCTCGCCGGCGCGTCGGCACGTGTCATACGTGCTGTAGCCGGCCGGGTCTGTAAGGATGGCCGAGGGGGGCAC
>Ga0308415_1000055_pt1 | contig 42495 bp, 38 predicted proteins | sample HotsprSampleOS55_FD_203465 | JGI IMG/M metagenome (GOLD analysis project Ga0308415, IMG submission 203465) | Hot spring phototrophic mat microbial communities from Octopus Spring, Yellowstone National Park, Wyoming, United States - 20090730_OS55 ... | reverse complement strand
ACCACCGACGGAACCGATCACGAAAGCGAGGACCGTCTCGACCAAAGTAATCCAAAGGTGCCGCCAAATCACTCCGGAAACGAAGTCATTCCAAGTTCTGGCCATGACATCCCAAGGACGAAAGAAAAAGAAAGAATCCAGGTATCCCAAAACGGCGCCGAGATGCCAAAAGATGAGAAAAGTGAGGATAACGAAGATCTGAAGGAAAGTGAGCGCAAACCGTGATCTCAATCGATCTCCTCCCCTCTCTGGTAGCCTTTGATCACCTCAGCCCGGAGTTCGTGCCAAAGGGTTCGATGGATGTCGAGGAAGGCCGATGTCAAGCGAACTTCGTGGATGTCGCGCGGCCGCGGAATCGGTACCGGATGATCACCGATGATGCGAGCCTCGGGCCCGGCCGACATGATCACGACCCGGTCAGCCAGAGCGATTGCTTCCTCGAGGTCATGCGTGACGAAAAGGACGGCCTTTCGGGCGGCGCCCCAGAGCTCGAGCAAGAGGTCGCCCATGATCGCTCGTTTCTGGGCGTCGAGTGGCCCGAACGGCTCGTCCATGAGCAGGATGGCCGGATCGCGGCACAGGACTTGGGCCAGACCGACCCGCTTTTTTGACCGCCGGAAAGCTGGTGCGGATACCGGTCGGCGAAGCCACCGAGACCGACCCGTTCGAGCCAGAACTGCGCCCGTCTCCGGGCCTCGGTTTTCGGAATCCCGCGGAGCTCGAGCCCCACGCTCACGTTGTCGAGAGCCGTCTTCCACGGGAACAAGGCTTCCTGCTGGAAAAGATAACCGGCACGCTGGTTGATGCCCGTGAGGGCGACGCCTTCGATCCACACCCGTCCCGTCGAGGGTGAGACGAGGCCGGCCACGACGTTGAGCAGGGTCGATTTCCCGCAGCCGGTCGGATCGACCAGAGCCACGAACTCACCCGCCGCGACGCCCAAATCGACCGGGGCCACGGCAGGATAACGGGTCCCGTCGGCGAGCTGGTAGCTGATCGCCACGCGTTCCAGCCAGACCGCTGCGGTGGTTTTGCTCGGCTCCGCCACCTGACGTTCCGTCAATAGCCTCGGGACGGATCGACCAGGTGGAGAAGTGGCTGGCCCCGCTCCAAACGCCGCAATTGTTCGACGATGACGTTGGTCGCGGTACGTGGGTTCGTGATCCCGGCCGTGTGCGGTGTCACGAAAATCTTGGGGTGCCGCCAGAGTGGGGAGCTCCTGGGTAGAGGCTCGTGGGCGAACACGTCGAGCATGGCCCCTTCGAGCCGACCACTTTCCAGTGCGGCCAAAAGGTGGGGCACCACGAGGTGCTCGCCGCGAGCGGCATTGACCAGGTAACTGCCGTGCGGAAGTTGCTCGAAGAGACTTCGATCGAGAATGCTCGCGGTTTCGGCGGTCAGCGGCAGGAGACAGATCAAGATGCGCGTTCGCGCCAAAAAAGCAGGGAGACCCTCTGCACCGACGAAGACGGGCACTTCGGCCTCGGGGTGGGCAGAACGGGCCCAGGCCGCTACATTGTATCCCAGCTGGCGCAGCAGCCGGACCGTAGCGCTGCCGATCGCGCCGAGACCCATCACCCCGACCCCGATTTCCGCCGGATCGGGATGCTGGTGTCGTTCCCAGCGGGCTTGCGCCAGTTGGCGCTCGTAAAGATCGAACCGGCGATGGAAACGGAGGGTGGCGTAGAGGCAATATTCGGCCATCCGCCGCGACATGACGGGATCGACGAGGCGGGCCACGGGTACCGAGGGCAGTTGCGGGTGGAACCGTAAAAGACCGTCGACCCCAGCTCCCAGAACCTGGATCAGGCGCAAGTTGCGCATCCCGATGAAAAGGTCCGGCGGTGGCTGCCAACACAGCACGACGTCGATTTCGGCCGGATCGCCGATCTCCGGCCAGACCCGGACGTCCAAGTCTGGAGCTTGGCGGAGGAGCTCGGCGCGCCAGGCTGCCGTCGTGTTCCAAGTGGTCTGCAGGACGACCTTCATATCCTCCCCCCGGCCCCGGCCCGTGAGCTTTGCCCTCCGGTTCGAGGATCGGCAAGCCCGGGATGCCGGCGCAGGAGGCACATCGGGCTGCTTCCGGCCGTACTCACGACTCGCCAGCCGTCACGCCGCTCACGAGATTGACGGACAGCAGGAAGGTCGGATCCACGCGGCCGCCACGGCGGAGAGGCGCGAGCGAAGCTCGTGCTTTCTCGATCGCACAACGCGTTTCGGCTCGCGCACGAAGGGCCTCCTCGAAACTCACGGCGCGGAACCGGACGATGCCACCAGCAGGAATTTGCGCGAGGCGCCCGATATCCGCACTGATCACGGTTCCGATCTTGGGATAGCCCCCAGTGGTCTGACGATCGGCCATCAAAACAATCGGCTGGCCGGACCCCGGCACTTGGATCGCTCCCGTGACGATCCCGTCGGATACGATGTTGGGTGACCGGGCATGCTCGATCCGCGGACCTTCCAGGCGATAGCCCATGCGGTCGCTTCGGGGCGAAACCCGCCAGGTGGTAGCGAGCAGCGCGGCGACGCCCGCTTCGGTGAACCACGCTTGTTGTGGTCCGAGTAGAATGCGAATTGGCCCCGGTGGCTCGACCGGAGGCTCGGCCAGAGCGAAATCGGGGAGATCCGGCACGATTGGGGAATCCGCGAGTGGTAGGCGGTCTCCGCCGCGCAGCGGTCGACCCTCGAGCCCCCCGAGCCTGGTCAAGGTGTGCGTCGCGCGGCTGCCCATGACCGGTTGAACAGCGAGCCCCCCGGCGATTGCGAGATACGACCAGACACCCCGAACGGCCGGGCCGATCTCGATCCGCTGGCCGCCGCCTGAGCTGACAACCGACCACCAGGGTACCGCTCGACCATCGACCGCGACCGGTCGCTCGGCGCCGGCGAGCGCAATTCTGACACGCTCCGCCTCCACACGGAGAACGAGGCTTCCCGGGCCGAGCTCGACTCCGACCTCATGGTCGTTCTGATCGAGCATTCGGTTGGCAAGCCGGAACGCCCATGGATCCATGGGCCCGGCCGGCGTCACGCCGAAGCGCTGATAGCTGTACCGACCGCCGTCTTGGACGGTCGTCAGCGGACCGCAGCGCTCGACGACCAGCGCAGGTGGGGTCTCGCTCATCCAGGTTCGGGTGCGATGAGGGGGTCGTGCATCGCAGCGCGGCGATCGAGCTCGACGAACCTTGCCGGGTCGATCGGGACGAACCGGACGCGATCGCCCGGCTCCAACAAGACCGGCGGCGTGCGCTCGGGATCGAAGGTTCGGACCGGGGTGCGGCCGAGGAGATGCCAACCCGACGGTATCTCGACCGACGCGATCCCGGCTTGGATACCGCCGATCGAGATGCTCCCGGCCGGTGTTCGCTGCCGCGGATCCTCCAGGCGGGGGGTATGCAGGCGCGGATCGAGACCACCCAAATAAGTGAAGCCCGGAACGAAACCGACCATGTAAACGCGGTAGGTCGGTCTCGTGTGAAGCCTGACGACCTCTTCTGTAGAGAGGCCGTGGCGACGGGCAACTGCTTCGAGGTCGATCCCGAATTCGCCCCCATAGGTTACGGGGACGGTCCAAAGCCGTCCCTCCGTCGCCGGTTCTTCGACATCGATCCGGAGCTTGGCAAGCTGTGCGAGGAGGGCACGGCCGTCGACTCGGTCCGGGTCGTAATGGACGAGAAGGGATCGGTAGGTCGGCACGAGGTCGACGACGCCCTCGATGGCCATGGCTCGTATTCGCCGATCGAGAGTGATGACGGCGGCGTTTATCTTTGAGTCGATCGTCTCACCGAACTCGATTAGTATCGCCGTATCACCGACCGGAACGATCCGAGGTAGGACAGTGTCGCTGGACGGCTCGTGCATGGGCAAAGAGTTAGTGCGCTCGAGTCGCTACGTCAGCGTCGGTCCGACTTGCTCGAGCGGATCGAAAGGCTACGCTTCGCAAGAGGTGGGTGGAAGGGTGTCCGATGCAAGCGACCGTCGACCTCAATAGTGATCTCGGAGAGAGCTTCGGAGCGTGGCGGATGGGCGACGACGAGGCGATGCTGCGCATCGTGAGCTCGGCCAACGTTGCGTGCGGATTCCACGCGGGCGATCCCCTCGTGATGTGGCAGACCTGTGAGCTCGCCAAAGCCAACGGCGTCGCAATAGGTGCGCACCCGTCGTTCCAAGACCTTTGGGGGTTCGGGCGGCGGCCGATCCAGGGCGAGCGACCCGAGGACGTCAAGCGGCAATGCGTCTACCAGATCGGTGCTCTGCAGGCGGTAGCAGAGGCGGTCGGCCACCAGGTGACCCACGTGAAACCGCATGGGGCGCTCGGCAACATGGCAGCCGAAGACGAAGGGCTTGCCACCGCAGTGGCGGAGGCGACTTGGGCCTGTGGGCGTGAGCTCATCCTCGTGGCGATGCCGGGGAGTGCTCTCGAGCGCGCCGGCGAACGCAAGGGTCTGCGGGTCGCGCGCGAAGTGTTCGCCGATCGTGCGTACGACGATCGCGGCATGCTCGTGAGCCGCAAGCTTCAGGGAGCGGTACTACACGATCCGGAAGAGGTTGTTCGTCGGATCCTTGTGATGCTCGACGAGCAGGCCATCACGAGCCAATCGGGCAAGAAGATCCCGGTTCGGATCGATTCGATCTGCGTGCACGGCGACAATCCGGCAGCCGTGGCCATGGCACGCGCACTTCGCCTCGAACTCGAGCGGGCGGGTGTTTCCATCCGGCCGTTTCGCGACCGCCTCGGCTGAGCGACTCTCGGCTTGGTCGCGGGCGTTCAGGCGCGGCCCGTCAGCCCTGCGACCTCGAGCGCACGTGCTTGTCGAGCCGTTACCGCCTCGACGTCGAAGCCTTCGATCAGGCTCATGAACAGCTCGTACCAATTGACCTCAGCAGCGAGGTGGAGAAAAACCGATCCCAAGCCGATGGCAGCTCGGTCCATGAAGACGAATTCGCGAGGAACCGTTACGCCGCCTACCTCACGCAGTCTCCGGTGAACGTGCTCGACGACTTTTCGACCGACTTCACCAACGTTGGTATCGTTGATTTTTCGTGTCCGATTTTCCATGAGTGGTCCGTACAGGAACCTGGCCCATTCGTTCAGTACCTCGATGAGCTCGCGGGTCAGACCAGAGAAGCCCCAGCTCTCGTAGGCTGCAACGGCCAAATCGTGGTCGTCACGGACGAGTGCCCAGTAAAGGTCGATCACGCCTTTGACGAAGCTCGGGGGAAAAATGCGCACACATCCGAAATCGAGGAGGTTGATCGACAAATCGGGTCGCACCGTGTAGTTGCCGAGATGTGGATCGCCGTGGATGACGCCGTACTGGTAAAACGGCACGTACCACGCCCGGAACATGCCGAGTGCGAGCCCGTTTCGGGTCTGCTGATCCGCCGTTCTGAACGCCATGAGGGGCTGCCCAGCGAGCCAACTCATGGTGAGGAGTCGTCGGGTCGACAGCTCCGGAATAGGTTCGGGTACATGCACGCAAGGCTCGGAGGCGAGCATGTAACCGTAAAGCCGCATGTGCTTGGCTTCGAGCGTGTAGTCGAGCTCCTCCCGTAACCTTGTCGAGATCTCCTCGTAAATTCGGCTCGTGTCGATCGCGTTGTCGAAGCGACGCCAGATCGAGAGGATGATACCGAGCTGGGAGAGATCGGCCTCGACTGCCGATTCGATGTCCGGATATTGCAGCTTACAGGCGACGATCCGACCGTCGCGGAGCCGCGCACGATGAACTTGCCCCAAGGACGCCGCCGCCGCGGGCTCCAAAGGGAACTCGGCGAAATGGCGCTGCCAATCGGGACCGAGCTCCGCCGCCATACGCCGACGGACGAACGGCTTGACCATAGGTGGGGCGTTCGCTTGAAGCTGTGCGAGCTCGGCGGCGTATTCCGCGGGAAGGGCGTCGGGAATGGTCGCCATCATCTGGGCGACCTTCATCAAAGGTCCCTTGAGAACGCCGAGTGCTGCTTTGAGTTCGGCTGCGTGCGCACTGCGGTCGAAGCCTCCCATGAGCCGTGCGCCGGCGAGCTTAGCCGCCTGACCGGCAACCGTGGTGCCGACCTGTGCGTAACGGCGCACGCGACCTGCGAGCCGGTTCTCGCTGCGGGTTCCGGGGCCAGTCATCGACTCTCTCTCACAAGTGGCGAAAGCTCGGCTTCGAGGCGGTCGATCAACCGCTCCAAGAGACCGAGACCCTTGGCCCAAAAGGCGGGATCGGATGCGTCGAGGCCGAACGGCGCCAGCAACTCCCGGTGCTGCAACGTCCCGCCTGCACGCAACAAGCCGATATACTTCTCCTCGAAGCCTGCAGGCTCTTGTTCGTAAACCGCATAAAGCGAGCTCGCCAAGCAATCCCCGAATGCATAAGCATAGACGTAAAATGGTACATGAAAAAAGTGTGGGATATAGGACCAGTAGACGCGATAATCGTCCCGAAACTCAAATGCTGGGCCCAGACTCTCGGTCTGTACGGCAATCCAGATGTCGCCGAGTTCGTCAGGCGTGAGCTCGCCTTGTCGACGACGATCATGAACCCGGCGTTCGAACTCGCAGAAGGCGATCTGCCGAACCACCGTGTTGATCTTGTCCTCGATCTTCGCGGCCAAGAGCACACGCCGACGGGCAGGATCGTGTTCGTGATCGAGCAGAGCCTCGAAGGTGAGCTGCTCGCCGAATACCGAGGCGGTTTCCGCGAGCGTGAGCGGCGTCCCCGACATGAGAAGACCTTGCTCGGCGGCCAGCGTCTGGTGGACGCCGTGGCCCAACTCGTGCGCGAGGGTCATGACGTCGCGCGTTTTCCCGTGATAGTTCATGAGCACGAAGGGGTGTACCGAGGGCACGGTCGGATGGCAGAACGCGCCACTGTCTTTACCTGGCCGGACCTCCGCGTCGATCCAACCTTCGCGAAAGAACCGTTCAGCGATCGAGGCGAGCCTCGGTGAAAATCGACGGTAAGCGTCGAGCACCACAGCTTCGGCATCTCGCCATGGGCGGCGTCGATCGTCGTCCTCGGGAAGCGGAGCATTTCGGTCCCAGTACTGCAATTTGTCGAGACCGAGCCAGCGCGCCTTCAGAATGTAGTAACGGTGAGACAGTTTCGGATATGCATCTCGCACGGCGGCGATCAGAGCCTCGACGACTTCGTCCTCTACGTGATTAGCGAGATTGCGTGAACTTATGGGACAGGGAAACTTACGCCAATCATCTTCGATCTGTTTATCTTTGACGAGTGTGTTCATGATTCGAGAAAAGAGTTTGATGTTGGTACTGAGGACTTTACCGATCGAGCTGGCTGCCGCCTCACGCTGAGCACGGTCTTTCGCCGACAAAAGATCGAAGGCCTGCTGCGCGGTGAGCTCACGCCCGTCGAGCGGGAACCGGAGAGCTGCGAGGGTCTCGTCGAACAAGCGAACCCACGCGGCTCGCGCGATGATGTTTTTTTCGTGGAGCACCCTTTCGATGTCGTCCGCGAGCTGATGCGGACGGAAAGCACGTACGTTACGGATCCAAGGGCGATATCGGGAGATTGAGGCGCTCTCTTCGAGCTTCTCGTCGAGCGCCCGGTCATCGAGTTTGTTGAGCTCGAGGGTCACGAACAACAAGCGGGTCTCGATCTCGTTCACCCGCTCTTCGACGTTCTGATAGAAGCGGCCCACCTCGACGTCGTCCCGGTGCGCAGCGAACAGCAGCGACGCGTAACTCGAAACGCGCCCGAGCTTCTCCTCGATCGCCTCGTAAGCTCGCACCAAGGATGCGAGCTCGTCACCGGAGAGGCCCGCGAGTTTCCCTCGGTAGTTTTCTTCGAGACGGGCAGCCTCTGCCGCTGCCTCGTCCAAGATCCGTTTCGTACGTGGGTCGTCGGGACCCGCGAAAAGGTCGGAAAGATTCCAGCGGGGGGCTTCGTACCTGAGCTCCTCGGTGGTAGGCGCGAGCATGGCTGCCCCGGCGATCATCGACGGACTCCAACCTTCCAGCTACTGCTCATATATCCCCGCGGCGGCCCCGATCCAGGCGGCGGGTCGCCCGCCGGGGAGAGTGGACGTGGCAGCACCCTATCTCGGCGACAATCTCTGGCAGATGTTCGTGCGGAGCGCCCAGCGCGGCGGCGATCACCCCTTTCTGGCGCGGCGCGAGCGCGGAACTTGGCGTTTCCGCTCTTGGAGCGAGATCCGCGCGCAGGCCATTGCCTTGGCGCGGTGTCTCGTGGCGCACGGAGTTCGGCCCGGCGATCGGGTCGCGATCGTCGCCGAGAACCGACCGGAATGGTGCGTCGCCGACCTCGCCTGCATGGCGCTCGGCGCAGTGACCGTGCCGGCTTACGCGACATGGACGGCCGAAGATCACGCCTACCTGATCGGCCACGCCGAGGCTGTTGCGGTGATCGTAGGGGGTGGTCCGATCGCGGACCGGATCGAGTCTGCATTAAGGGGACATCCACCTCGCCGCTTGGTGGTAGCCTTGGAGCGACGGCCCGACGTACCGGTGGGAACGCCTCTCCTCTCTTGGCACGAAGCGCTCGCCCTGGGCCGAGATAGCGGTGCGGAGCTGGCCGGTGAGCGAGCCTCGACCGACGATCTCGCCTGCTTCATTTACACGTCGGGAACCGGTGGTCGGCCCAAGGCCGTGATGCTAACTCACGGGAGTATCATGGCCAACCTCGAGGGGGCGTGGAGTCTTCTCGAAGAGGTCGGTATCGGCGACGATGTCTTTCTGTCGTTTCTTCCGCTGAGCCACGCCTTCGAGCACACCGTTGGCCAGTTCCTCCCGATCGCCGTGGGAGCCCAGATTTGGTACGCGGACGGGGCCGAGCGGTTGTCTCAAGACCTCCTAGAGGCTCGGCCCACGATCTTCACCTGCGTGCCACGCCTTCTCGAGGTGATGCGCCAGCGGATCATTGCCCAGGTCGAGCGCCAGGGACACGTGCGAGGGAAACTCTTCCGAGCTACCCTGGCCCTCGGGCTGCGACGGCTGGCGCTCGGCGGCCTCGATCCGGTGCGTGCTCTGGTCGATAGCTTGCTCGACCGTCTGGTTCGCACGCAGGTACGAGCGCGCTTTGGTGGTCGCCTCAAAGCGATGGTCTCGGGCGGTGCCCCTTTGAACCCCGAGGTCGGCCGGTTCTTCCTGGCCCTCGGCGTCCCACTTCTGCAAGGCTACGGACAGACCGAGGCGAGCCCAGTGATAAGTGCGAATCGACCTCGCCGCAACAAAGTCGAAACGGTCGGCCTGCCGCTTGAAGGTGTTGAAGTGCGGATCGCGGAGGACGGCGAAATCCTGGTTCGTGGTAAGCTCGTGATGAAGGGTTACTTCAAGGATCCCGAGTCGACCGCGGCCACCTTGCGCGACGGTTGGCTGCATACCGGCGACATCGGCCAAATCGATGGCGATGGTTTTCTCTCGATCACTGATCGCAAGAAAGACATCATCGTGCTTTCGGGCGGGGACAACGTGGCGCCCCAAAAAGTCGAAAGCATACTCACACTAGAGCCGGAAATCGACCAGGTTCTCGTCTATGGGGATCGGCGCCCGCACCTGGTTGCTCTGGTAGTCCCATCCAAAGAGCTCTTGACCGCGGCGGCAGCTCGAATTGGCGCCCCAATGGGCAGCCCACAACTCGCCTCGGACCCTGAGCTCAAGCGAGCCGTGGAGGAAGCTGTTGCCAGAGCGAACGCCAAGCTTTCCCCTATCGAAAGGATCCGGCGCGTCGAACTCGTCTGCGAGCCTTTCACGGTCGAGAACGGCTTTTTGACGCCGACGTTGAAGCTGCGCCGCGGGCGTATCGTGGAGCGACACGGCACGGCGATCGAGCGGCTCTACACCGGTTCCCATTGAAAGCCCCGGCCCGAAAAAATTACCGCCCTGGGGGCGGCTCAAGGGAGGGACTTCGATCCGAGGCCGGCAGGGGCGCCAGCATTTTCATGGGCAAGGGAACGTCGGTCCGCGAAAACCGCGTCACATTCGTGCACGCGCAGCCGTGTCGGCTCGGCTGCGGACCTTTCCTTGTGGTTCTCCTCGCCGCGATATCCTCACAAGATTTCGGGCGAGTCAACCGTCCTGGACACAAGCTCTAGGACTTATCCACTGAAAGTTGCGCGTGTGGTGAGGCGACTTCGGTCTCGCGGCGAGCTCGATCATATGCGAGACCGAAGTCGATCACTCGAGCGGCACCAGAGCCCGTCCGGCTAGCGTCACCAACCGGTTCGCTTCAAGGGGCTACAGGCCTGGTGGAAGCGGGGGACTCGACGCAGCCGCCTCTCCATCCGGAGTTGAAAACTTCGACGAAAAGGTGTCGTCCCTTCTCCTCGACGATAGGGTCGGCAACAACGGCGGGAGATCGAGACAGCGAGGGCCTCGCCAGGATTTTCCCACGAGAGTGACCGTGAACGTCGAGCAAGCCTGCTCGACATCGATAGGCGGCCTCTTCGTAGGCACAGTGATCTGGGTCGCTTCGCTGTACCTGCCGGTCGCGCGGCCAGCGCGCTGCGAGACTGAGAGTGGGACCGGGCGGAAGCAATACGATCAGTCTGCGTCGGCATGCCCAATGAGGCAACGTACTCCCCTGCGTGGTTCTCGAGCGATGACCGGTGGACACTTTCGCTGCGCTCAAACACCGGTCCGGCGGCGCGCGCGGACATTACGAGCCGCCTCAGCCTTTCGGCGCTTCTCTTCACGAATGTTCCGCCGCTGCGGGGAAAGGGTAGGCCCTTGCGAGGGTGTTCGGACGGGAATTCCCAGCTCCAATTGCTCGAGGCGGCGGATCTCGTCCCTCAGGCGTGCTGCCTCCTCGAACTCCAGTTCGGCCGCAGCCTCGCGCATCTTTCGCTCGAGTTCATCGATATAGGCTGCCAAATCCTTTCCGACGAGGCTCTTCGGTGCGCCCGGCCCGATATCTACGGTGACGTAATCGCGCTCGGCGACAGAGCCCAGGATGTCGGCGATTTGCTTTTTGACCGACTGCGGGGTGATGCCATGCGCTTCGTTCCAGGCGATCTGCTTGGCACGGCGCCGATTGGTCTCGCGGATCGCGGCCTCGAGCGAGCGGGTCATGGTATCGGCGTAGAGAATGACGCGGCCTTCGGCGTTACGCGCGGCGCGTCCGATCGTCTGGACGAGGGAAGTCTCGGAGCGGAGATAGCCCTCCTTGTCGGCGTCCAGGATCGCCACGAGCCCACATTCCGGGATGTCGAGCCCCTCACGCAGCAGATTGATACCGACGAGCACGTCAAACTTCCCAAGCCGCAAGTCTCGAACGATCTCGATGCGCTCGATGGTATCGATATCCGAGTGCATGTACCGGACACGTACACCCTGCTCGTGAAGATATTCGGAGAGATCTTCAGCCATACGTTTGGTGAGAGTGGTGACGAGGACGCGGAAGCCTTTTTCGCGCGCTTTGCGGCATTCGGCTAGCAAGTCGTCGACTTGATGCTCGACGGGCCGCACGATGCACTCGGGATCGACGAGGCCGGTCGGCCGGATAACCTGCTCGACGAACACACCACCAGTTCGCGATAGCTCGAACGGCCCGGGTGTGGCCGAGACGAAGATCGTCTGCGGTCGCATCGCATCCCACTCCTCGAACTTGAGCGGCCGGTTGTCGCAGCAGGAGGGTAGACGAAAACCGTACTCGGCGAGGGTCGATTTGCGATGCCAGTCGCCCCGGAACATACCACCGACCTGAGGCACCGTGACGTGGCTCTCGTCGACGATCAGTAAAGCGTTTTTCGGAAGGTACTCGAAAAGCGTCGGCGGCGGCTCACCAGGCTTTCGTCCTGTCAAATATCGAGAGTAGTTCTCGATACCCGGGCAGGAGCCCGTGGTCAGTATCATTTCGACATCGGCATTGGTCCGTTGCTCCAAGCGCTCGGCTTCGAGCAGCTTGCCTTGCGCGCGAAATTCGGCCAGACGATCGGCCAGCTCCTGCTTGATCGCCTCGACGGCCTGCTGGAGTGTGGGCCGTGGCGTGACATAATGGCTGTTCGGATAGAGACGCACCTGCTCGAGCTTGGCCGTCCGCTCGCCGGTCAGAGGATCGACTTCCACGATCCGCTCGACCACGTCGCCGAACAGCGTGATTCGCCAAGCTCGGTCCTCGAGATGCGACGGAAAGATCTCGATGACGTCGCCCTTGGCGCGGAACGTACCGCGGGAAAACTCGTGGTCGCTGCGGCGATATTGCAGCTCGACCAAAGCCCGTAGGAGGTTCTGTCGTTCGGCGCGCTGACCTTCCCGAAAGGTCAGTGTCATGCGCGAATACACTTCAGGTGAGCCGATACCGTAAATGCAGGACACCGAAGCCACGATGATCACGTCGTCGCGCTCGAAGAGAGCTCGCGTGGCGCTGTGCCGCATCCGGTCGATTTGCTCGTTGATGCTGGCTGTCTTTTCGATGTACAGGTCCGTTCTCGGAACGTACGCTTCTGGCTGGTAATAATCATAATAGGATACGAAATACTCAACGGCGTTGTTCGGAAAAAAGCTTTTCATCTCACCATACAGCTGGGCAGCAAGAATTTTGTTCGGGGCCAGGATCAGTGTCGGTCGTTGAACCCGGGCGATGACGTTCGCCATCGTGAAGGTCTTGCCCGAACCGGTGACTCCGAGCAGGACTTGGTCACGATCGCCTCGCTCGATTCCCTCCACGAGTGCGGCGATCGCCTGCGGCTGATCGCCTGCCGGCGCGTAATCCGACACCAACTCGAACCGTCGTCCGCTCTCCGGTCGCGCGACTGACCCCGGCGGGTCCAACGAGCCCGTCAGTCGATCGAGTATGTCGAGTGCCTCGCTCCGCATCGCCGCTCCAACTTCCGCGAGCCGCGAAGATGGCCCGCGTCGGTCGTCGGCTCAAGATCACGGCGCGAGACGAAAGTCGGACTCGGCCGCGGCGGCGATCGGAGATGAGACGGAGCGGCTCCCGGCCCCGGTTACCAGAGCCAACCGACGAGTGCGAAGATACCGCTCCAGAGCAGCGCCGAACTCGCCACGACGAAGAGCGCTGTCTTGTAAAGGGGCCAGCGGACTTCGTCGTCCCGCTCCGCCGAGTGCCACTCGGTCGTCCGACCGACGTCGACGGTGTTCGTGATCTGTGCCATCGCCTATCTCCGAGGCGCCGCCGGAGCTGTTCCGGTGCGCGCTACCTCAGAGGGTAGGCCGCACCCGTTAAAAGACCCTTGAGACCCGGCGCGTCGTTGTCGCCGTCAGCCACGTCCACGATAGGGCGGCACGCCTTGATCGGGGAGCCACAAGCCAGATGGCGGCACTCCGGTCTGCCAAAAGACGTCGATGGGAATTCCCCCGCGCGGATACCAATAACCACCGATGCGCAGCCAGCGCGGCGCCGCGGCCGCCACTAAACGACGGCCGATCAAGAGTGTACATGCTTCGTGAAAGTCACGATGATCGCGGAAGCTGGCGAGAAAAAGCTTCAGCGACTTGCTCTCGACGAGTCGACGGTCCGGAACGTAATCGATGACGAGATGGGCGAAATCCGGCTGGCTTGTGATGGGGCAGAGTGTGGTGAATTCGGGGCAGGTGAAGCGCACGAGATAGACGGCCCCCGGATCCGGGTTCGGCACCGTCTCGATGACCGCCGCTTCCGGGGAAGCTGGGACGGGTACCGTGCTTCCGAGCAGTTGGAGGTCAGTTTCCGACGTCATCGATCCGTTCGATCCCAGCAGGCTACGAAGGATCTAGCGCGGTCGCCCTCGAGGCGTCGAGACATGCAGGCTCGAGATTGCGACGGATCGTCGCGGATTGCCTGACGGCGCGGCTACGGAGCACGAACTGCGGTTGGGCGCTCGCTACGGGAGCTGGGGTTTGGTCGATCAAGAGCATGTCCTGGCGTTTCTGGAGGGGGGTGGGCTCGGCGGACCGGTCGAGCGGATAGAGACTCATGCCGCGATTGTTTTCCTGGTCGGCGACCGCGCCTTCAAGCTGAAACGTGCTGTGCGCTACAGTTTTTTGGATTTTTCGACTTTGGCTCGGCGGCGCGCAGCCCTCGAAGCGGAGTTACGGCTCAACCGCCGTACTGCGCCCGGTCTCTACAAACGGCTGGTTCCTGTGACCCTCGGGCCCGAAGGTGAACTCGAGCTCGGTGGCAGGGGCGATATCGTCGAGTGGCTTTTGGAAATGGTGCGCTTTCCAGCCGAGGCGAGGCTCGACGTCGTGGCCGCGCGTGGTGCTCTGGATCACCGGTTGGCCGAACGTCTCGGCGAGACGGTGGCACGCTTCCACGACGGACTTCCGCCGGAGCGTGATCGTGGAGGTGCTGAGGCCTTGCGATCGGTGATTCTCGGCAATACGAACGATCTTCGATCCCTCGTTCCTGATGTCTTCGAGGAAGCGGCGGTCGAGCGGGTGATCGAGCGGATCGAAAACGCGTACGCCGCGGCTGTCCGCTCGCTCGATGCGCGCCGGGCAGCGGGCCTCGTACGGCACGGCCACGGTGATCTCCACCTCGCGAACATCGTGCTGTTGGATGGCGAGCCCGTTCCATTCGACTGCCTGGAGTTCGATCGCGATCTCGCCATCACCGACGTGCTCTACGACCTGAGCTTTTTGATCATGGACCTTTCGGCACGAGGCGCGAAGGAAGCGGCTTGCGCCGCACTTCAGGCCTGGGTCGACGCGCGGCTGGAAGACGAGGACCTGGCCCTGCTGCCGCTGTTCGCCGCGGTTCGCGCCACCATACGAGCCAAGGTCGAAGGGTTCACCGCACGTGCGACCGCGGCCGGACCGAATGCCGACGCGCGACGCGCCGTTGCCAGCCGATATCTCGAGTTCGCGGGTCGCCTCCTCGATCGTAGCCCGGCTCAGCTGATCGCCGTGGGAGGACGCTCCGGTACGGGAAAATCGAGCCTCGCCCGCGCTCTCGCGCCGGATTTCGGAGCTGCTCCCGGTGCGCTAATCTTGCGCAGCGACGTAATCCGCAAACGTTTGCATGGTCGTCAGCTCGATCAACGGCTTCCCGAGGAGGCTTACGCTCCCGAGGTGTCGGAACGGGTCTTCGAAGCGCTGGCGTTGCGCGCCCGCGGTATTCTGCGGGCGGGATATACCGTCATCTGTGACGCCGTGTACGGGCTGCCCTCCCAAAGAGCACGGCTCGCCGAGGTGGCTCGGGTTGAAAATGTGCCCTTCAAGGGCGTTTGGCTCGAAGCTCCTCAAGAGCTTTTGGAACTTCGGGTTCAGCGTCGGCCCGGCGACGTCTCGGATGCCGACGCCGACATCGTCCGCCGCCAGGCGGGCCATGTCCGGCCACCGAGCCGAGCAGAGGGCTGGGAACACGTGTCGGCGGCCGAAGACTTCTCGACCGTTTCGGCACGGGTTCGTGCGGTGCTCGCAGGGCTTTCGTGAGATGTGTGGACGTTTCGCGTTTGCCATCGGCCCGACGCGGCTGGCCGCGATTCTCGGCGTCGAACCCCCGCGGGAACACCGGCCGTGCTGGAACGTCGCGCCGGACATGAAGATCCTGATCGTTCGACGTTCGCCCGAGGGGCTGGAGGCTGTGCTGGCCCGGTGGGGCTTTCTCGCACCTTGGATGAGCGACCCGAACGATCCGGGCCGCCAGATCAATGCCCGGCTCGAGACTGCCGCACAAAAGCCGATGTTCAGGTCGGCATTGGTCAAGGGTCGCTGCATCGTTCCCGCCGACGGCTTCTTCGAATGGCAGAAGCAGCCGGAGGGCCCGAGCCGGCCGTTTTTTGTTCGCCCTGCCGATCACGAGCTCCTGCTCATGGCCGGGCTTTGGCGACGCAATCGTCTGGAGGACGGCATTCTCATCGACACTGTTGCGATTTTGACCCGCCCCGCGGGCGCGACGCTCCACGCGATCCATCCGCGGATGCCAGTCCTTTTGCCGGAACGACTTGTCGACCCGTGGCTCGCTACGAAACCAGCCTCTACCAACCTCCTTCGAGAGCTGCTCGATGGCTCACACGACGCCCCGCGGCTCGACGTCCGCGTCGTCGGTCGCGCGATCAACGACCCGCGGAACGACACTCCCTCGGTGATCGAGCCCATAACCGTCGATTTCCAGCCCGATCTCTTTTGACGTCCAGGAAACTGTTCAATTGACGTAATATCGTTGATACTTTCCATAATATTGTCCTACATCGCCATAACCATACATCGCATGCCGCTTGATGTCGACTTGAGTGAGCACGGCGCCCGCGATCTTGGCGCGAGCGTTTGTTAGTTGCTGAAGACCATTGCGCGCGGTTTCGACATTGGTCTTTTCCCACTGCGCTACAAAAAGAACCTTGTCAGCCAACGATGCAGCAACTTTGCTGTCGGTTACTCCAAGTAGGGGTGCAGAGTCGATCACCACGAAATCGTAAGACGCCCGCAACTCGGCCATCAGCGAACGCATTTTTTGGCTGCCCAAAATGTCGGTCGGATTGGCCGTCTGCTTTTTCACCGGTAGAAGATGGACGCCCGACTCGTCGTCGCGAACGATGACTTCGTCGATCGTCGCCTCGCCTGCCATGAGCTCGACGAACCCGACAATTGGCTTGAGATCGACGTCGCGATGAATGCTCGGATGCCGCAAATCGAGGTCGAGCAAGAGTACTTTTTGACTAGATTGAGCGGCGAAAGTCGCCAGCGAGAGAGCGAGTGTGGTTTTGCCTTCCTGCGGAAGCGACGATGTTACGAGAACGACTTTCGGAGGGTCGTCGACGTTCGAGAGGCGAAGCGATGTGAAAATCGCACGAATACTTTCGGCATAGGCCGACAAAGGTTTGGCGATCAAATATTGATGAGGGTGTTGGTGGCGCTTCAGTCGCTCCAGTTTCGGAACGAGGCCAAGTGCCGGGATGCCGAGTGTCTCTTCGATTTGGCGGCCGGATCGCAGACCACTGTCGAGGCGCTCGAGGAGCAGGGCGAGAAGGGAGCCGAGCATAAGCGATGCTGTGAAACCAACAGCGCCGAAGAGGATAGGACCGGGCGAGCTCGGTTTTTCTGGCGGTGCCGCGATAGAGATGAGACGCGCATCCGACTCTACGATACCCTGCTGTTCGTTCGTCTCTTTGAAGCGATGCAGGAAATTTTCGTAAAGTTGACGGCTCGCTTCGGCTTCACGCTCGAGCTGGCGGAGCTGCACGGCGAGCTCGCGCTGCTCGGCGGTCCGAGCGCCGAGGGCAGCGGTTTCCCGTTCAAGGGTTGCCACCCGCGAGGCGGCGACTTTCACATCGTTTTCGAGGTTTTTGATGATACGGTCGACTTCGGTGCGAATTTTCGCCTGCAAGTTGGCCTTTTCATTGACGAGATTCAGCATCTTGGGATGACGCTCGCCGTAGAACGTTTTGAGCTCGGACTCTTCGCGAACGAGCTGGGCCTCCTGACGGCGCAAATCGACGATCACGGGCGAATGCAAAACGTCGGCGACCGAAGAAAGCTCCTCGCCACGATCGCGGAGCTCGCGCACGAGCCTAAGCTTGGCCTGCGTTTCGGCGAGGGTAGCGCGAGCCGTGACGAGCTCGCGCGAGAGGTCGGCGAGCTGAGATTCGTTGAGGGAGGCGCCTTTCGCATCGACGAGCTTGTGGGTTTTCCGGAACTCCGCGACGGCGGCTTCCGCTCTTTGGACGTCGGCCTTCAAAGCATCGAGCCGGCTGCCGAGAAAGTCGGAGGCGCGGACGGTCGCATCGAGTTTGAGGCGACGCTGACCCTCGACATAGAGTTCGGCAGCCCGGTTCGCGACCTGCGCTGCCTTTTTCGGGTCGATCGAAGTGAAGCTCACGCCGATTACGTAGGATCGGCCTTCCTGAGTAACTTTGTAGCGTTCGTCGAAGCGCTCGATCGCAGCGTCCCGGATGATTTCCAGCTGTCGCAGGGAGTCTGCGGGATAGGGCTCCTCGGCGAGGCCCGTCGCGATCAGCCACTCGTCTGGAAGCCAGGCCGCCAAAACTTCGCCGAGCGTGCCGAGCTTAAAGGCGAAGGATGGCCTTCCGTCTTTGCGGGTCGGGTTGAACTCGGGATCGTCGAACAGCCCGAGGCTTTCCATCACCTGCTCGATGTGATTTCGCGATTTCAGCACTTTGACCTGGGTTTCTACGGTCGGGGCATCCGTTCCGAGCCCCTGGAGGACAGCCTGCAGGTCGACGATCTTCGCTTGACGTGGGTCGATCATCACCAAAGCTTTGGCTGTGTACTTCGGTGTGATTTGAAATCCGATGATCACCGCGAGGGCGGTGAGGATCGAGATCGTTCCGAGGATCACGCCACGGCGTCGACGAAAGATCGCTACGAGCTCCTTGACGTCGACGCCTCCGGGTTCGCCCGACACCATGTTCGAAACACCGGTGCTCGAAGCATCCATACCGGCCATCGCTCCAATCCCTTGCCCGCCGCAGGGAGCGCTTCCTGCAACCCAGCGTAGAGAGCCTCAGCCCCGGGTCTCCTCATACCTCAGTCCCTGGCACTCGCGGAAGTAGCAAAACATGCCTCCTTCGCCTCCCAAGGTTGACGGGTGGTCGCGACGGGGCTTGCGACGCAGGATGCTCTGGCTTCCAACGGGCCGATCACCGAGACTGGGTTCGCGGTGTACGACCTGGACGAGCGTAGCATGCAATCGGGAAAGCCCGCGTCGCTGATCGATGGATTCTCCCCGGTGGACGAGGCAACGTGGCGAGCGCTCGCTACGCGCGCGGCTGGCCCGGCCGGCGTCGAAGGCTTGCGTTCTCGCACCGACGACGGCATCGAAATCGACCCACTCTACGCGCCGCCACTTCACAACGCGATCGCCGATCGAGCCGCGTCCTCGGGTTGGCCAGTCGCTTGGGAGATCGTCCAGGCGCATCATCATCCGGCCCCCGAGGAAGCTGGCAGGCAGGCTCAGGAGGATCTCGAAGGAGGCGCGAGCTCGGTCCTCTTCCGCCTCGATCGTGGGCTGGCACGAGGGGCCGATCGTCCGGACGGGGTGCTGGTTTACGACCGAGCGACGTTCGAGCGTTTGCTCGACACCCTGTCACCCGAGACCACCGTGATTCGGATCGATGCCGGTCCCTGGGCACTCGATCGGCTCGCGGACGTGGAAGTTTTGCAGGAAGCGGGCCGATGTCCGCCCGTACGCGCCGTGCGGGTTCTCGCGGACCCTGTGAGCGACGCACTCGAAGGTGCCGCGCCGGACCCTGGAGAGCGTATTTCCGAAATCGTCGCCTCGATCGCGGAGCGGCCACACCTGCATCTCGTGGCGGACGGGCGCCCGTGGCACGAGGCGGGGGCTAGCGAGGCGCAGGAGCTCGCTGCCATGCTGTCTTCGGCGCTGCATTGGTTGCGCACTGCGGAAGCAGCCTGCCTTCCGTTGGAAACCTTGCTCTCCCGTCTGGAACTGGTCGTCGCCGTCGATGCCGACTTCTTCTTGTCGCTCGCCAAGCTTCGCGCAGCTCGTCTTTGCTTCGAGCGGATCCTCGAGGTTTCGAGTCTCGAGCGATGTCGGTCGTCCGTGCGGATCCGCGCGGAAACGAGTTGTCGGATGCTCTCGCGCGTCGACCCTTGGGTAAACATCGTGCGAGCCACGGTCGCGGCCCTCGCCGCTGTCGCGGGCGGGGCCGATGCCGTGACCGTGGCTCCATTCGACCGAGCGCTCGGACAGGCGAGCCCTCTCGCACGGAGGATCGCTCGGAACATCCAGCTCATCCTCCGCGAAGAGGCCGGGCTCGGGCGGGTACGCGATCCCGCCGCGGGCTCTTGGTACGTCGCTCATCTGACCCGCGCGCTGGCGGAGCGAGCGTGGGAGCGCGTGCAGGCGATCGAAGCCGCGGGTGGTCTTCTTTCTTCGCTCGCTTCGGGGCAGCTGCAGGCGGAAGTCGAGGCGACGCGACGGGTTCGAGAACAGCGAGTAGCGCGCGGGCGCGACCTGCTCGTCGGGGTTTCGGCCTTTCCGAGCCTGGAGGATAAGCTACCACCCGAGGTCCGTTTCGATGCCGTTCCCGCGATCGAGGCGGCGCGTGCCGCCCTGAGGGCTCGACCTGGTCCAAAGCTCGTCACACCCTTTGCGCCTCTCCGTCCGGTCCGTTGGGCAGAGCCGTTCGAGCGGCTGCGGGCTCGGGCGGCAACGGCGAGGACTGCCTTGGGACAATACCCCCGGTGCCCGGTATTCGAGCTGGGGCGCGCTGCCGAGCTCTACGAATTGAGGACGCGCGTCGAGAACATGCTGGCCGCCGGTGGGATCGGCGCCGAGCGCCGAACCGTCTCGGGTCCCGATGAAGCGGCCGTTTTTTTGCAAGCCAGCGGACGTCGCGCCGCGGTCCTCTGTATCGGCCCGAGCGTCGCTTCGCGGGTGGAGGAAGTCGCGGCTCGCCTGCGTTCGGCTGGCGTGGAACGTCTTTGGCTGGTGGGTTCGGCCGAGCCGCAGCCGCCTGAGGCGACGCCGATCGGCCCGGATTTCGATCTCGTGGCCTTTCTTGAAGAGCTGCACGCTCTTCTCGAGATACCAGGGGCGCGGTCTGGAGGGACGCCGTGAGCAGCCGAATTCCTGATCTTCGTACCGTGGCGCTTTGGTCAGGCGAGGCCGGTGGGCCCGCTCCGGAGGAAGGCGAAGCATTTACCACCGCGGAGGGTATCACAATCCGACGTAACTATACGCCCGCCGACCGGGAAGGTCTCCGTTTCATAGATAGTTTACCGGGCTTTCCCCCCTTCCTCCGAGGTCCTTATCCCACAATGTACACAACGCAGCCATGGACGATCCGGCAATACGCTGGTTTCTCCACGGCTGAAGAGTCGAACGCGTTCTACAAACGTAACCTCGCACAAGGACAGCGCGGCCTGTCGATCGCTTTCGACCTTCCGACCCATCGTGGTTACGACAGTGACCATCCCAGAGTCGTAGCCGATGTCGGGATGGCCGGTGTCGCGATCGACTCGATCCTCGACATGCGCATTCTCTTCGACGGCATTCCACTCGATCGGATCAGCGTCAGCATGACGATGAACGGGGCGGTGCTGCCCGTGCTCGCGCTGTTCGTGGTGGCCGGAGAGGAACAGGGCGTGCCACCGGAAAAACTCTCCGGGACGATCCAGAACGACATTCTCAAAGAATTCATGGTACGCAATACTTATATTTTTCCGCCCGAGCCGTCTCTGCGCATCGTCGGCGACATATTCTCTTGGACATCGAAACACATGCCCAAGTTCAATCCGATCAGCGTCTCCGGCTACCACATGCACGAAGCTGGGGCACCGGCCGATCTGGAACTGGCTTACACGCTGGCCGACGGTATCGAATACGTCCGAACGGGAATACGAGCCGGTCTCGATGTCGACAGCTTCGCCCCGCGCCTCTCGTTCTTTTGGGCGATCGGGATGAATTTTTTCACCGAGATCGCCAAACTCAGGGCCGGTCGCCTGCTCTGGGCTCATTTGATGCAGAAGGTGTTCCGGCCCAAAGATCCGCGATCCTTGATGCTGCGTGCCCACTGCCAGACATCGGGCTGGAGCCTGACCGCCCGCGACGTCTTCAACAACGTGGCTCGAACGACGATCGAAGCGCTGGCAGCAACTCACGGCCACACTCAATCCCTGCACACCAACAGCTTCGACGAGGCGCTGGCGCTGCCCACCGACTTCAGCGCGCGTATCGCGCGCAACACTCAACTCGTGATCCAGCACGAAACGGGCATCACGCGTACGGTCGATCCTTGGGGCGGTAGTTATTTCATTGAGAAGCTGACCGCCGAACTCGCCGATCGGGCCCTCGCGCACGTCGCCGAGATCGAGGCCATGGGGGGAATGGCCGCTGCGATCGCTGCAGGGCTTCCCAAGCTCCGTATCGAGGAGGCGGCTGCGCGTACCCAGGCGCAAATCGACAGCGGCCGGCGGGTGATCGTCGGTGTCAATCGGTGGCAGCCGAGCGAGGAGCCGCCGATCGAGGTGCTCAAAATCGACAATCGGGCGGTGCGCGAGGCCCAGCTGGCACGATTGGCACAGCTCAAGGCGGAACGGGACGAGTTCGCCGTGCGGCGAGCTCTCGATGCCCTCACGCGGGCGGCAGCCACGGGAGAGGGCAATCTTCTCGAGCTGTCGATCGAGGCCGCGCGGCAGAAGGCGACGGTGGGCGAAATGACTGCTGCACTCGAGAAGGTCTGGGGCCGCCACGCGGCGGCAATCCGCGCTGTGACCGGAGTGTACGCGAGCGAGATGGCAAGAGCCGAGAAAGTCCAGAAAGCAAGACGCATGGTAGAGCGTTTCGCAGCGCAAGAAGGGCGTCGGCCTCGGATCCTCGTCGCCAAGATGGGCCAGGATGGTCACGACCGAGGTCAGAAAGTGATCGCTACGGCGTTCGCCGATCTCGGTTTCGACGTGGACATCGGGCCGCTATTCCAGACCCCGGCCGAGGTGGCTCGACAAGCTATCGACAACGACGTTCACATCGTCGGTGTGAGCTCACTGGCTGCCGGTCACCTGACGCTCGTGCCCGAGCTCGTCGCTGCGCTGGAGGCCGAGGGGCGCGGCGATATCCTCGTCACCGTGGGTGGTGTCATTCCACCCCAGGACTTCGCGGCCCTCAAAGCAGCCGGTGCCAGGGCGATCTTCCCGCCCGGTACCGTCATCGCGGACGCTGCCATCGAACTCCTGGAGATCCTGGCTGGTCAGTTGGGCTACGATCTCACTGCCTTAGCGAGCCGTAGCGACCTCACTGCCTGAGCGAGCCGTAGCGACGGTTGTGCTGCTTTGGTTCAGACCCCGAGCACGTCACGCATTCCGTAACGTCCCGGGGCGCGGCCAGAAAGCCAGCGGGCCGCGGCGAGAGCACCGCGGGCATAGATGCGTCTATCGGAGGCAAGGTGCTGGAGCACGAGACGCTCGCCTTCACCAGCGAAAATCACGGCATGATCGCCGACCACGTCTCCACCTCGGAGCGTAGCGAACCCGATCGAACCCCGTGCGCGCGGGCCGGTAAAGCCGTCACGTACACGGACCGCGGCGTCTTCGAGCCGGACGCCGCGACCCGTCGCTGCGGCCCGGCCCAAAGCCAGCGCCGTACCCGACGGGGCGTCCACTTTGCTCCGATGGTGCATCTCGAGGATCTCGATGTCGAAATCGGGCCCGAGTGCTCTGGCGACCTGCTCGGTCAGGGCGAGCAGGAGATTGATGCCGAGGCTCATGTTCGGAGCCAGAAGAAGAGGAAAGCGTTCGGCGAGCTGCGAAAGCTCTCGGTCCTGCTCCGGGGAAAAGCCCGTGGTGCCGATGACGAGTGGTCGGCCTCGCGCGGCGCAGGCACGCGCGTGTTCGAGAGAAGCCTCGGGGGTCGAGAATTCGATCAAGACGTGAGCTCGAGTTAGAAGATCCGAAACGTCGTCGCGCAGGACGAGCCCGCACGCCGTCTCTCCGACGAGGAGTCCGAGGTCACGACCTAGGTCCGGATGATCGGGACGCTCGGCGCCGCCGACCAATTCGAGATCGGGCGCGGCTATGATCTCCCGTAGCACCGTTCGCCCCATCCGCCCCCCACATCCGATGACGCCCACCCGCATGTCCAACCTTCCCCCTTTTGCGGCGTCAGGAGCGCTCAACGGCTCGCGGTGTCAAGCACGGTATTGAAGGATAGACCGGCCCGCCCGATTTATCGCGCATCTGGAGCGTCGCCCAGGAGGGTGAAATGGCGGCGGTCGAGGCGATCGTCGAAGGCCTCAGGCGGGAATTGCCGGTGGAGCTCGTCTCCTATCGTCTCCCGAGCGATGCCGGCCTCGTGATCGTGGACGAAGTCAACGGCTTCTGCGCGGTCGGCGGCGGTAACCTGGCACCTCCGGTGCCGGACGCGCAGATCGCGAAGATGGTCGAACGGACCGACGCGCTAGCCCGTGCCTTCCGCGCCAAAAAACGCCCGGTTCTGGCGTTCCTCGACACCCACGAGCCCGACCGGCCGGAGCCACCCTACCCGCCCCATTGTATCCGCGGGACGGGCGAAGAAAATCTCGTTCCGGAACTCGCCTGGCTCGAGCACGATCCCGACGTGACGCTGATCCGTAAGGATTGTATCAACGGATTCGTCGGGGCGATCGAACCAGCGACTGCCCGCGGCCAGCATGGACTCTCGCACAACAAGCTCTGTGATTGGATTAACCTTCACCGTTTGGAGACCGTCGTCGCCGTCGGCATCTGTACCGACATCTGCGTCATGGACCTCGTTCTGACGCTTGTCTCTGCGCGAAACCACGGGCTCGTTCCCACCTTGCGGGACGTCGTGGTCTACGAGCCGGCGTGCGCAACCTACGATTTACCGCGGGCCGCGGCCGAACGGCTCGGGCTGCCCCCGACGGCGGCGCATCCGAAGTGGCCGGCGCATCACATGGGCCTATATTTCATGGCCTCCCGGGGCGCGATCCTGGCTTCCGAGCTGGATGGCGTGTGAGGCCCTGGCGTTGGCCCGGGTGGCCGTTCGTTCCTTCGCGCTCGCCTGCTCGGAGCACGTTGTAGCCCTAGCGGGCGTGTGGAGGTAGCGAAAGGAGGTGCGCGCCGGCTCTTTGCCGGCCGGCTCGAAGAGTTTGATCGGCGGCTTAAGCTGTTCGACCACTGCGGCATCGAGCGCCGCCGAACCGCGCTTCCTGTTTCGGCCTATTTGGAGCCGATGTGGTTCGGTCGGCGCGACGCACTCTCCAAAATGCGCTCGATCTGCTGGAAGACGCGACCCGTCGCGCGCTGGCCACACCCGGTCTCGAGGCGGAGGCGATCGACGTCGTGAGGACCGTCTGCACGACCGGCATCGCGACCCCCCGTTGGACGCGCGTCTCGCCGAGCGGAGCGGCCTGCGTGACGATGTGATCCGTACGCCACTTTTCGGACCAGGCTGCGCTGGGGCGTCCTCGGTCTCGCGGGCTGCCGATCTCGCCCGCGCCCGGCCGGGATCCAGCGTCCTGTTGGTCGGTGGTCGAGCTCTGCTGGCTCACCCTGCGCTGCTCGGATGCGCGCCTCGCCAATCTGGCGGCTTGCGCGTTGTTCGACGACGGTGTTGCTGCCGCGATCCTCTCGGCCGAGGGTCAGAGCCCGCGGATCGTTGCCACGGGCGAGACTCGGTTTCCTGGCACGCTCGAGGTCATGGACTGGCTACTCGCGGACCACGGACTGCGCATGCTGTTTTGGCCCTCCGTTCCGGACATCGCTCGCGGCCGGCTCGGTAGTGCGCTCTCGCGCTTCCTCGCCCGCCACGGTCTGGATGCCTCCATGCCTCGGAGGTCGATCGTTGGCTCTGTTATCCGGGAGGCACAAAGGTCTTGGCGGCGCCCGAGCGGCCTTGCCGGCACCGCCGGCCTGGAGCACAGTTGAGCGGTTCTGGCCGAGTTCGGCAACATGTCCGCGCCGACGATCCTGTTCGTGTTCGATCGCGCCCTTGCCGAGCCCGGCTGGCGACGGGCAGTCCTGAGCGCGTTGGGCCCAGGCTTCACCGCTGGATTTGCGCTGGTCGAGCGGTGAGCTTCGGAACCGGTCATCTGCTCTTGCTCGTTATCGCCGCGCAGCGATTGGCAGAGCTCGCCTGGTCGCGACGGAGCGCACGCCGCCTCCGCCGTCGAGTACGGAGCGCGCCTCCATCCGGCGATCGTGGCCCTTCACGGAGGTTAACTCGCAGCGCTCTGACCGCCGACTGCGGCCGAGCAGCGTGAGGTGTTGCCCTGGACGCTGGTTAGGCTCCCATGGCAGCCGCTCCGGTTTGGGTGACTGCGAGCCTAGGGGAGCGCTGAACGACGCGGGTGCTGGTTCTTGCCGGCGGTCCGCTCGTCGAGCGGGAGCCCTGCCTCTGGGTGCGGCAGCCCAACAATCACGTCGTGTTCCTCGAGTTGCCGATTCTGGCGCCCGCTTGCGGCGCCTCGACACTCGGGCTTGTTTCCGGTCTTGCCAGTGCCGCACTTCTGGCGCTGCAAATCGCCGTCGAGGATCGGGCGCTCGGCCGGCGACCGGCTCGCCCGAGCCGAGCCGGCGCCGACCGTTGGCCCTGTCCGTTCAACTTTGCGCCATCGCCTCCGCGCGGCGAGCGATCAGATCGTCGATCACGGTCGGATCGGCAAGCGTCGTCGTATCCCCGAGTGCTTTGAACTCGCCCTCGGCGATCTTGCGCAGGATCCTCCGCATGATCTTGCCGGAGCGGGTTTTAGGCAGGCCCGGCGCCCATTGGATAACGTCCGGGGTCGCGATCGGGCCGATCTCCTTGCGGACCCAGGCGATAAGATCCTTTCGAAGTTCGGCCGAAGGTTCGATGTCGGCTTTGAGCGTGACGTAGCAATAGATCCCCTGACCCTTAATGTCGTGCGGGTAACCCACGACGGCAGCCTCGGCGACGGCCGGATGGGCGACGAGGGCGCTTTCGACCTCGGCCGTACCGAGCCGATGACCGGAGACGTTCAGCACGTCATCGACCCGCCCAGTGATCCAATAATAGCCATCCTCGTCCCGTCGTGCTCCGTCACCGGTGAAGTACATGCCCTTGAATGTTGAAAAATAAGTCTGCACGAACCGATCGTGATCGCCGAAAACGGTGCGCATTTGGGAGGGCCAGCTGTCCAGAATAACGAGGTTTCCCTCGCACGGTCCTTCGAGGACCTTGCCTTCGCCGTCAACGATCGCGGGCTTTATCCCGAAGAAAGGAAGAGTCGCCGAGCCGGGCTTGAGATCGGTAGCTCCGGGTAAGGGCGAGATCAGAATCCCACCTGTCTCGGTCTGCCACCACGTGTCGACGATCGGGCAGCGGCCTTCCCCGACGACCCGATGGTACCAGCGCCAGGCCTCGGGGTTGATGGGCTCTCCGACCGAGCCCAGTAAGCGCAACGTCTTGCGCGATGTCGCTTTGACGGGCCCCTCGCCCTTTTGCATGAGAGCTCGGATCGCGGTCGGTGCTGTATAGAAAATTGTCACATGATGCTTGTCGACGACCTCCCAGAACCGCGAAAAGCTCGGATAGTTGGGCACGCCCTCGAACATCAACGTCGTGGCGCCGTTCGCCAAAGGTCCGTATACGATGTAACTGTGCCCCGTGACCCACCCGACGTCCGCGGTGCACCAATAGACATCGCCATCTTTATAGTCGAAAATGTATTGATGCGTCAGAGAGGTATAAACGATGTACCCGCCGCTCGTGTGAAGGGCGCCCTTTGGTTTGCCGGTCGATCCAGAGGTGTACAAGATGAAAAGCGGATCCTCCGCATTCATGACCTCGGGCGGGCAGTGATCCTCCGCTCGTGCCATCAGAGCCCGGGCATCGAAATCGCGACCCTCCACCATGTCCACCGCGAGACCGGTGTGCCGGAACATCAGAACCTTGATGTTCGGATCGCACTTGCGGAGCGCTTCGTCGGCGTTCGCCTTCAACGGCACGACCTTCCCGCCGCGAAGGCCGCCGTCGGCCGTGATCAAGATCTGCGCCTTCGCGTCGTTGATTCTGTCCGCGAGGCTGTCCGGCGAGAACCCGGCGAAGACCACAGAATGAATGGCGCCGATCCTCGCACAGGCGAGCATCGCGTAAGCTGCCTCGGGGATCATCGGCAGATAGATCGTGACCCGGTCACCCTTTTTCACGCCCATACTCTTGAGCACGTTCGCAAGACGGCACACCTTGTCGTACAACTCGCGATAGGTAATTTTTTTGTCGACCGCCGGGTCATCGGCTTCCCAGATGATAGCAACCTGGTTGGAGCGGTGTGGAAGGTGTCGGTCGACGCAATTGTAACAAACGTTGAGCTGGCCATCTTCATACCATTTAATAGATACGTTGTCGTGAAAGCTGGTGTTTTTGATTTTCGTCGGTTTTTTGAACCAGGTGATTCTTTCGGCCATTTCAGCCCAAAAGCTGGCGGGATCTTCGACCGAGCGCCGGTAGAGCTCGAGATACCGCTCGCGATTGCAGTGGGCTGTAGCGGCCCACGTCGGGTCGACCTTGTAAACCTCGCTCATCGATCCCTCCCCGAAAAGCCCCGACGGACTCCTGACCGAACCTACCGCTCGGGGCTTATCCCCGGTTCGATTTCGATCTCAAGCACGTGGGGACGTTATGCCGCAAGAGCGTTCCCGCGAGCTTATCCCCAAAATCGTCAACAGCTTGTGGGCAAGTCTCTGCGCCGGAAGCGGGACGCCATCACAACGGCGCTCAACCTTTCGGTGAAGCGGCGGTCGATCGCAGCCAGCCTCGACGCTCGGCAGAATTCGCGCGACCACGACCTCCACACCGGCTGGGTTCGGGTGGATCCCGTCCCGCTGCAAAAGTTCCGGTCGGTTGACGAGCCCGTCCAAAAAGAAAGGAGAGAACGGCAACCCATAGCGATCCACGACTCGTTGATAGGCCGCGGCGAATTCGGCGCCGTAGTCCGGGCCGAGATTGAGTGGCGCGAGCATGCCGGCGATCATCACGAAAACGCCCGCCTGCCGTGCGGCCAGCGCGATCCGTTCCAGCTTCGTCTAAAGCTGCTCCGGCGGGAGGGCGCGGAGGGCGTCATTCCCGCGGAGTTCGACCAGAAGGTGAGTCGGTCGGTCGGCCGAGACCCAAGCGACCCGAGCTGCGCCCCCGGCACTCTTGTCCCCCGACACACCGGCATCGAGAACCGTGCAAGCGAAGCTGCGGCGCCGCAGTGCCGCCTCGAGACGCGCCGGGAATGCCTTGGCGAGCGCCAGGCCGTAGCCCGCCGTCAGAGAATCCCCGAGGATGGTGATACGACAATCAACCGCTGCCGAGGGCGAGGTCGCTCCGACGCTCAAAACCGCGAGCGACCACAGCACCTGGCGGCGAGAAACCGCGTATTGCATTTCCCGGTTGGCATCCGATCCGCGACCCGGCCTTGCGACCGATGATGGAACTCGACGAGGTCCATCTCACGCTCACGAGCCCGGCCAGCCCCGTCGCCGCTTTGCGCGGGATCCACCTCCTGGTCGAGCCGCAAATGACAGTCGCCATCGTCGGCCCCTCGGGCTCCGGGAAGTCGAGCCTGTTGTCGATCATCGGAGGAATAGAAAGGCCCACTTCGGGTCGCGTCATCGTTTGCGGATGCGATCTCGGAACCTTGGACGAGGACGGTCTGACCCTGTTCCGAAGTCGGCACGTGGGGATCCTGTTCCAGGGGTTCCATCTGGTGCCGTCGATGACCGCGATCGAAAACGTGGCCCTCCCGATGGAACTCGCGCGTCGTCCTGACGCCACGGCGTGGGCTGCGGCGCTCCTCGAAGAGGTCGGCCTCGGGCAGCCACTGAAGCGCTACCCGGGGCAGCTGTCGGGAGGCGAACAACAGCGGGTCGCGCTCGCGCGAGCCCTCGCCAACGAGCCCGATCTTTTGTTGGCCGACGAGCCCACCGGCAATCTCGATGCCGTTACCGCTCGCGAGGTCGTCGATCTACTTTTCGGTGGTTCGAGAACGGCACGACACGACCCTCTTACTTGTGACGCACGATCCGTGGCTCGCTGCGCGCTGCGCGCGCCGAGTGGTAATGGAAGAGGGCCGTGTGGAGCCGAAGTAAACGGCGACGCTCCGCGAGGGCCGACCGACCAAGCCACCGCGAAAACCTGATGGCCGATTTTGCACTCGCCAGGACGATCGCGCGGCGGGAGCTGGCACGGTGCGTTCCGCCCACTTTCCATCCTCGTGCTGTGCCTCGCAATCGGCGTGGCGACGATCGCGGCCGTGGTCATTCCGGCTGAAGCGGTGCGCGAAAGTTCGCGTCGCGACGCACGGGAACTTCTCGTCGGTGATCTCGAGCTCGGTAGCCCGAACCTTGCGCTCGCGCCTTTGGAGCTCCGACGGTTACTCGGCACGGCAGCTCGGCTTTCGACTACGGTGCGGACGACAGCGTTCGTCACGGCCCCCACGGCCGGCGGCTCGGCGTCGCTTTGAAGGGTGTCGACGAGGGTTGGCCGCTCGTCGGTTCGGTCGTCCGCGACCCGGCGATCTCGGTTCGAGAAGCGCTCGCCGAGGATGGCGCGATCGCCGAGCCCTCACTGATGGCGCGCCTCGGTGTCGCGATCGGCGACGGCCTGCAAGTCGGCGAGACGAGCGTGCGCATCACCGCGGCTCTTCTGCGCGAGCCCGATCGTCTCGGGAGCTTCTTCACCTTCGGGCCACGTCTCGTCGTGAGCGACCGAACGGTGGAGAAGGCGGGGTCGACACGCCCCGGGGTATTGTTGCGCTACGAGCATCGTGCGATAGTCCCGCCCGGTGAGCTCGTACAGCTCGTGCAAAAGTTGCGCGAGCTGGAGGCCGAGGCGGATTGGCGGTTGCGGACAGCCGCCGCGGTCGAACCCTCGGTCGGTCGTTTCACGGACCAGCTGGCGAGCTATCTGACGCTCGCCGGCGTCGCTTCTCTCGTCGTTGGCGGGCTCGGTGTCGGCCTGGCCGTTTCGAGCTATCTCGCGAACCGCCGCAACACGATCGCGGTGTTCGCGGTGTTTAAGGTAGTCGGCGCCAAGGCCGCGGAGGTCGACCTGGCGTATCCTTTGCTAATCGGGATCGTTGCTGCGTCGGGCATCGGGCTCGGTCTGGTAGCAGGCGGGCTCCTTCCGTTTTTCCTCGCCGCCGCGTTGTCGGGAAACTTGCCGGTCTCCGTCGAAGCCGGCTTCCATGTGGAGCCGCTTTTGCTCGCCGCGATGACAGGCGCGTTGGCTGCCACCTTGTTCGCAGGTCGGCCGCTCGCAACGGCACACGCGGTGTCGGCCGCAAGCCTCTTGCGCGCCGAGGTCGCGCCGACGCGACGCATCCCAGGAATCGCCCGCCTCGCTACCCTCGGGCTGGTCGCTGTCGCACTCGCGGGTTCGGTCGTCGCAAGCGTCGACCGGCCGTTTCTGGGTCTCGTGTTCGCCGCCGGCACGGTCGTTACGATGGCGTTCCTCGCCGGCCTCGGTAGCTGCCTGTTGGCGCTCGCGGTCCCGGCGTACTCGAACGCGCCTTTGGCCTGGCGGCTCGCTGCCCGGAATCTGTCACGACGGACGAGCGGCGCGCTGCCAGTTCTCGTTGGCCTCGGTGCTGGTCTCGGGACACTCGTCACCATCGGCCTCGTCGAAGCCAACATCGCTCGGGTGCTGACGGTGGAATTGACGCAGCGCGCCCCGAGCCATGTGGTGATCGACATTCAAACCGAACAGTGGGAGCGGTTCAAACGGATCGTCGCTGACATACCGGGGGCGGCACTGCTCCAATCGGCACCGGCGCTTCGCGGCATCGTCACGCGCATCAAAGGAGAGGCCGCCGATCGGGCCCAGGTAGCCGAGCACGTACGCTGGACGATCGATCGTGAGCGGGGTCTCACTTGGCAAGCGACCCCACCGGCCGGGATCGAGCTCCTCGCCGGTTCCTGGTGGCCCGAGAGTTATGCGGGACCGCCGTTGGTTTCCATCGAGGGAAAGGTTGCGCGCGGGTACGGCGTCGATGTCGGCGACATGCCGACCTTCAACGTACTAAGACGGACGATCGAAGCGCGTGTTGCCAACGTGCGCCGTGAGTTAGTTTGGTCGGCTGGACGCTTTCATCTTCGTGCTCAGTCCGGGAGTGATCGACAAGGTGCCTCACGTTCGGATCGCACGTCCTGGACGTGCCGGATATTTCCGTCCCGCGTTTCCTCGACCGGTTGGCTTGCGAACTTCCCAACTTTACCCCGACCGAAATCGGTACCATTCTCGGCGAAGTTCGCGTAACGCTCGAAATGGCCGAGCTTGCGATCCGCGTGGTCGCGGCGATCGCGACGGTCAGCGGCTCGTTGGTCCTCGCGGCTGCACTTACCGCTGCGCATCGTCGTCACCTCTAACAGATCGCGCTTTAGAAGATCGTGGGAGCCACGCGGTCAGAAATTTTATGTATGCTTATGGTCGAACATTTACTCCTCGCGAATATCGCCAAGGTCGCGGGGATTCTCGCCGGAGGTCTCGTCGCCTGGGCGATCGTCGGCTTCGCCATAGGTCTGGAATGGTATCTCGATTTGGCACCCCTGGCGTTCGTTCTCGTCCTCGTGACGTCTCTAACCATGGCCGTTGCCCTATTCGGCAGGTTGCGAGCCCTCGGCTACTCGGTAGCCGTCGCTCTTCGGACCGCATGATCGCTCGGTCGAGCCTACGGAACGATATCGATTTCGGCTTACGAGAGAATGGTGGGCGCTGCTGGTTTCGAACCAGCGACCCCCGCCGTGTGAAGACGGTGCTCTACCGCTGAGCTAAGCGCCCCTCCGCCGCGTGGATCTAGGGAGCCGAGGCGCGGCTTGTCAAGGCGAGCCACTCAGCGCGTAGAGCGCGGGCAGGAGCTCGTCGTAACGGTCGATCACTATATCGGCACCGAGCTTCCACGCCGGAACGCTAGAATAGCCGAAGCTGACCAGGATGCAGGGGACACCGAGCGCTCGGGCGACGAGGACGTCGTTGCGGCTGTCCCCGACCATGACGGCACGGCTCGCCTTCACGCCCAGTGAAGCCAACGTCGCCTCGAGATGACCGGGATCCGGTTTCCGCATCGGCAAGACGTCGCCGCCGGTCACGACCTCCAGCCAGGGCGCGAGCCCGACCGCTTCCAACAATCGCTCACTCGGCGCTTGAGGCTTGTTCGTGCAGACCCCGAGGCGAAACCCGAGGTCGCGCAGACCGCGGAGCGCGTCGGCCACGCCGTCGTATGGCACGCTGAACCGCGCGGGCTCGGCCGTGTATCGTTCGAGGAACCGTTCGTAGAGTGCGTCCAGTCGATCGGCCTCGAGATCCAAACCTTGCCACTCGTGGGCCCGTCGAATGAGCATCTTGGCACCGTCGCCGATCATGTTGCGAACGGCCTCGAGTGGAGGCACGCGAAGACGTTCGGCTTGCAGGAGTTCGGCCAGCACCGCATGGAGATCGGGTGCGGTTTCGACGAGCGTGCCGTCGAGATCGAAAACCACTGCCGCTAAACCCATGGCCCGCTCCTCACCACAACCGGCTGCCGCGTCGATGGCAACAGGGTTGCTCGCGTGCGGCCTCTGGGCGAGAAATAGGCCAACGCTATGGTCAGGCCAGTCCGTGGAGGCCTCGTGTCGCATGCACCGCTCTCGATCGTGGTTCTCGCCGCCGGCAAGGGAACGAGAATGCGAAATGGCCAGCCCAAGGTGCTACATCCGCTGGCGGGCTGGCCTTTGATCCGCCATGTCTTGGTAACCGCACGCAGCCTGGAGCCCGATCGTCTGATCGTCGTCCTCGGGCCGGCCATGGACGAGGTCGCAGCGGAAGTTCGAAGTTCGGCGGCAGACGCGGATATCGTCATCCAAGACCCGCCGCTCGGCACGGGCCACGCCGTAGCCACGGCATGCCCTCAGCTCCCACCCCAGGGGGCGGTGCTCGTGGTCTATGGTGATACCCCGCTTTTGACCCGTTCGACCCTCGAACGGTTGCTTTCGGCACGAGAAAATGCGGGAGCGGCTGTTGCGGTGCTCGCTTTCAGACCTCCCGATCCGACCGGTTACGGTCGGCTGCGGTTCGAGGGTGACGAGCTCGTCGAGCTCGTCGAAGAGCGTCACGCCGACTGTCGCCTCAAGAGCGAGGGACTTTGCAATTCGGGCGTGATGGCTTTCGACGCGACCCGACTGCCGACCCTTGTGGGCGATCTTCCCTTGCGACCCGAGAAAAGAGAATATTACTTGACTGACACCGTTGCCCAGGCGGTCGCGAGGGGTTGGCGCTGTCGAGCTGTCGAAGCGCCGTGGGCCGAAGGGCTCGGCGTCAACAGCCAACGCCAACTCGCCGAGCTGGAGCGGCTTTGGCAACGGCGTCGGCGCGACGAGCTCCTCGACGAAGGTGTTGTGATGCCCGCTCCGGAGACCGTGTTCCTCGCGGCCGATTGTTTTGTCGCTGCGGGTGCGATTATCGAGCCCTATGTGGTGCTGGGGCCGGGCGTGCGAATCGGGAAAGGCGCTGTCATCCACTCGTTCTCGCACCTCGAATCGGCCGTGATCGAAGAGGGGGCGTCGGTCGGACCGTTCGCGCGGCTGCGACCCGGCACGGTTCTCGAGGCGGGTGCGCGCGTTGGAAATTTCGTCGAGACCAAGGCCGCCCGGCTCTGCAGGGGAGCCAAGGCCAACCATTTGAGCTATCTCGGCGATGCGACGATCGGTGCCGGCGCGAACATCGGGGCCGGCACGATCACCTGCAATTACGACGGTTTCGCCAAGCACCGAACCGAGATTGGCGACGGGGCGTTCATCGGTTCCAACACCGCGCTCGTGGCGCCGGTCCGGATCGGTCACGCAGCGATCGTTGCAGCCGGAAGCACGGTGACGGAGGACGTGCCGGACGACGCCCTGGCGATCGCACGGGGGCGGCAGGCAACGAAACCGGGTCGCGCCGCGGAGCTTCGCACTCGCCTTCGTCAGGCTGCGAACGGCCACGGTCGATCGTGAGCACTTTGCCGGGCCGGGAGATCGTGGCATAGGCGCCCAAAACCGAGGAAACGCGATGCTCCGGGCGCTCCTGCTCGCGTATGGTTTGCTCGTAGCTGTCGCCAGCCCCGTGGCGGCCGACCCGCTTGCCGATATACGGGCGGGTAACCAGTCCTTCGCAGAAGGAAAGCTCGAGCAGGCGATCGCAGATTTCAGTCGAGCGATCGAAGGCGGTGGGTTGGATCCGGAAAGTCTCGCTCTTGCATATAACAATCGCGGAGTCGTCTTCGGCGAGCTGGGCGACTTCGACCGAGCTATCCTGGATTACCAACGAGCCCTGGAACTGAAGCCCGGCGATCCGAAGACGGTGCGCAACCTGCGCATCGCCCACACTCGGCGCGGGCTCGCTGCTGCGCGAACCGGGGAGGTGGATCGTGCGCTCGCCGATCTGAGCCGGGCAATCGAACTGGAGCCGGGACATCCCACGGCGTACGTTCGACGGGCGGAGCTTCGACTGGAGCGAGGTGACGTGCAGGCTGCCATCGACGATCTCGAGGCAGCAGTGGGGATCGCACCGGACAACAAGGAGGCGCGAACTCAGCTCGAGCGAGTGCGCGCGGCGCTCGGCAATCGTTTACGGCCGACGGCACCGGCGGAAACCACAGCCTCGGGAGCTGGGCCCGGCATTTCGTCTGCTGCGCCCGCCGCCGGTGTCGCCTCCAGCGAAGGGACGGCAGTCGAGCCTACGCCCCGAGTCGTTGCGGTTCCGAGCGCTTCGGTCAGCGATCGTGAAATGTCCTCTGCGGCGAGTTCGGAGGCTGGTACGTTCGGCTCAAGGCTCCGCATCACGAGCGACGTGTTCGTCCGCGCCGAGCCCACCACTGCCAGTCCCGCCATCGGGTCGCTTCGACGCGGCGCCGAATTCACGACGCGCGGCGAGGAGAAAGGCTGGCTCAAAGTCGAACTGGCCGACGGCAGGACCGGGTGGGTCTATCGGCGCTTCGTGGAGCCCGTGGTCGGGGCTGCACAATAGCGTTTGGGCCCGCGCCTTGGCCCGCGCCCGAAACTCTTGGTTGATGAAACTCGGCAACCCGCTCGCGCCGACGCTCGACACGACCCTCAGTCTCGGTTAAACTAAGGCGGGCAAAAACCGAGTTAACCACTTTCGTGATCTCGGTAACGAGGTCGAAACCCGCGGCCCGCTCAAGGGGGCGAAATGGCGGTGCATCAGCCAGTTTCCGTCTTCGGGTTCCTCGCGACAGTAGCGCTCGCGCTGGCAACGCCAGTAGGAGCACAATCCTTGACCTCAATCGTCGTCGAATATCCGAGCGGCCGAGTTATTTCGGAGTCGGGGGCCGATGTGGTCACTTACCCGGCCTCACTCACGAAGATGATGACATTGTATTTGACGTTCGAGGCGCTGAGGAACGGCCGGATCAACATGGCTACCCGGCTTCCGGTCTCTAAAGAAGCCGCAGGCCAGCCCCCCTCGAAGCTTGGGTTGCGGCCCGGTTCGACGATCCGGGTCGACGAAGCGATCCGCGCGCTGGCCGTCAAGTCGGCCAACGACGTTGCCGTCGTTCTCGCCGAGGGTTTGGCAGGCTCGGAAGCCCGCTTCGCTCAACTCATGACCTACCGAGCGCGTGAGATGGGCATGACCCGAACGCGCTTCGTCAACGCCTCGGGTCTCCCCGACGAAGAGCAGCGTACGACTGCACGAGACATGGCAGTTCTCGCTACTCGCTTATTGATGGACTTCCCAGAATACTATGGGTTTTTTGGATTGGCCAATTTCGTTTGGCGAGGAAGGACCTATTATAATCACAACGCGCTGTTGCACACATACCCTGGCATGGACGGTTTGAAGACGGGCTACACCAGGGCGTCGGGCTACAATCTGGCGGCGTCGGCCGTGCGAAACGGCCGTAGGCTGGTCGCGGTCGTGCTCGGAGGTGCGACATCGGGTGCACGCAACCGGGAAATGGTGCGGTTGCTCGACGAAGGCTTCGCGATCGGTGCGTCTGCGGACAACGGCGCTGCCGAGCGCCAGCCGTCGGCAGGAGAAAGTGGCTCGGCAGCCGGTACCGCACTCAAAACCGGTCGAAGTTCACCGCGTCCGAATGAACCCTGGCTGAAAGGTTCGGCCGGGCTTCGCGAAGGCGCCAACTACACGGTCCAGCTCGGAGTTTTCCCCAGTCGAAGGGTGGCTGCGGAGACGGCGCGACGGACGGCCCGCACGGTGCCGTCTTTGCGAGGTGGCGAAGTTTCGGTCGTACCGCTGGGGTCGCGAACGCGTTCATACGCCGCACGGGTGCAGAGCTTGACCAAAGCGGCAGCTCGGAGTTCTTGCGAGAGTCTTCGCCGTGCGGGAAAACCGTGCCTCATCGTGGCGATTCCGGAACGCGCCGCCGGCTCACGATGACATGACACTCGGCGTCGGTGGTCATCTGGCCGACGGATGATCGGCGCTACAGAGCGCGACGATAAAGTCAGGTCCGACCTTTCCTCGCGCTACTCGTAAGATGGGGTGAGCTCGTTGCTCGTGTGCGCCGTGCGATGGCTCGAGACGGAGACTCCGCTATTTCGGATACAGATGGGCCCTTTTCGATACGAAGAAATCCCGACGTCCAGGAAATGACTCTGTAGCACTCAAAAATGTTGCCATCCGAGGCGATCGAGAACCAGCGGTTCGCCTCGTTCGTCTATTACCTCGAGGCCCGGTTCTTCCCGGGTGGTACCGATCACCGTCAAAGGGATATCCAGCGTCTCGGCAAGTTTCGAAAGCAGGGGTGCTTTGCCGGGCTCGATCGTAAAGAGCAGCTCGTAATCGTCACCTCCGGTCAACGCCCCCAGTCGAGCCCCGGGAAGGCCCCGCGCGGCCTCCGAGAGCGGGACTGCGGCGGCTTCGATTCGCGCGCCCACACCGGACGCGTCGAGAATGTGGCGGAGATCAGCGAGAAGGCCATCCGAGATGTCGATCGCTGCGGTAGCGATGTCCCTGAGCGCCCTACCGAGAGCGATCCGGGGACGAGGTGTTCGATAACGTTCGACGAGAGGCATCGACACGTCTTCGGGAGCGGCCAATCCCCGCAAGATTCGAAGACCCATCGCAGCATCGCCGAGCGTTCCCGAGACGCAGATGAGCTGGCCAGGTCCGGCACCGTCTCTGCGCAGAGCGTGACCGCTGGGCACGAGGCCCAGGATCGTGAGGGTGAGGAAGACGGGTCCAGTGGTCCCGACGGTGTCGCCGCCGATCAGATGGAGCCCGAATGCGGTCTGGTCTCGCTCGAGCCCTCGAACGAATTCCTCGAGCCAGTTTTCGGGAAACTCGGGAGGCCGCGCGATGACGGCCAAATAGGCGAGCGGTTCGGCGCCCATCGCCGCGAGATCGCTGAGATTGACCCGCAACAGCTTGCCCGCGACGAGGTCAGGTGGGTCGTCGTGTAAGAAATGAACGCCGGCTACGAGCGCATCCTTCGCGATCACCAGCTGATGCCCCGGCGGCACGTCGACGAGGGCGGCGTCGTCGCGAAGGTTCAGAGCGCCAGGGAAGCCGACCGCGAGCGGGCGCAGAAGGCGATCGATCAGTTCGAACTCTCCGAGGCTCAAAGTTCACCTCGACCGGCGCGGAACCGGCTGGCGATCCGGTCGAGCACAGCATGCACGAAGCCGGGCTCGCCACCGCTCGAAAAGAGATGGGCAATCTCAACGTATTCGTTAATAGCGACCTTCGTCGGGACCTCCGGCAACGCCGCGAGTTCGAAAGCCCCGGCCCGCAAAATTGCCCGCACCACTGCGCCGCAGCGTGACAGCGTCCAACCCTGGGCCAGGGCGGAGCCAAGCTCGGCGTCGAGGCGAACGCGATTGGCCCAAGCACCTTCCAGAACCTTCCGAAACCACGCCACGTCGAGAGAGGTGCCACCGCCGGTGTCGTTGTCGAGAGCTCGGGCGAGGAACTCTTGGACTACCGCCGAAGGCTCGCCGCCGGCGAGTTCGAGCTGATAAAGCCCCTGCACGGCGGCGAGCCGTGCGGCTCGCCGCCGTGCCATGGCTTCACGCGCGGTGGCTGGCTCTCCGCGACTGCCGCTCACTGCGTCGATCCTTGCAAACGACGGGCGACGGCGACGAGCGAAAGCGCCGCTCGAGCGGCATGCCCGCCCTTGTCCAAACGGCTCGGCTCGGCACGCTCGAGCGCTTGATCGAGGGAGTCGACCGTGAGGATCCCGTTTCCGATGGCGAGTCTCTCGCGAATTCCGAGTTCGACCAGGCCACGGCAGCTTTCTCCCACGACCAGGTCGTAATGCGAGGTTTCCCCCCGGATCACACAGCCCAAGGCTACGAATGCATCGAAGCGGCCGAAGCGCGCGGCAATCGCCACGGCGGGGGGGATCTCGAGAGCGCCGGGTACCTCCACGATCGCGACGGACGCTCCCGCCGAGTGAAGCACTCGTTCCGCACCGGCCAGCAACAGGTCCGTGACCTGCCGATGGTACGGCGCCACGACGATCAGCACCTTGAGCGGACCGAGCCCAGCTGGCACCCCAGGATCATTCGGAGAACCGGCCATCAGGATGGCTCCTCGGAATCGATCGGCCTCGTTTCCACGACGCGCAAGTCGTAACCTTGCAAGCCTACAATAGTGCGTCCGGTATTGGAAAGAAGGATCATGTCGCGAACCCCAAGAGCCTTCAGTATCTGTGCGCCGATACCATAAACTCGCAAGTCCTTTTGATTGTCGGAGCTTAGGTTTTTCAATTCGGCGATTTTTTGCGACACGCTCCGCGGTGAGGGCTCCCGAAGAACCACCACGACGCCCCGACCGGCCCGTCCGATGAGCTCCATGGCCCGGTGCAGCTGATCTCCACGACCGCTCTCGCCGGCCCCCAATAGATCTTCGAGGATGTTGACAGCGTGGACGCGAACGAGAACGGGCTCCGCGCTGGTCACGTCGCCTTTGACCAACGCCACGTGTTCCACGCCGTCGAGGACGTTGGTGAAGATTTCGAGACGGAAGTCCCCGCCCCACCGGCTGTGGAACGGAGCTGCGAACTCTCGCTCCACAAGCCGGTCGTGTCGCAGGCGATAGGCGATGAGGTCCGCGATCCTGCCGATCTTGAGCCCGTGCCTTTGCGCGAAGCGCACGAGGTCGGGAAGGCGGGCCATCGTCCCGTCGTCATTCATGACTTCACAGATGACACCCGACGGATCGAGCCCAGCCAGGCGAGCGATGTCCACAGCCGCTTCGGTGTGGCCAGCTCGGACCAGAACCCCGCCATCCCGCGCCATCAGCGGAAAAATGTGTCCCGGACTGCTGAGATCTTCGCGCCGGGTCGCGGGATCGATCGCGACTTGGACCGTGCGCGCGCGGTCGGCCGCGGAGATCCCGGTCGTTATGCCGTGACGCGCCTCAATGCTGACTGTGAATGCCGTACTGCGCCGCGACTCGTTGCCTTGGGCCATCAAGGGTAAACCGAGATGCTCGCAGCGTTGGCGCGTCAATGCAAGACAAATCAGCCCGCGGCCGTACCGGGCCATGAAATTAATCACTTCCGCGTCGCAGAATTGAGCCGGTATGACGAGGTCGCCTTCATTCTCACGATTTTCATCATCGACAAGTATGACAATACGGCCGCGTCGTGCTTCTTCGATGATTTCTTCGATCGTCACAATAGGCGAGCTTTCGGCGTCTTGTACACCGAGCTCGTGGTCAGTCACGGACGGCTCCCTGACGATGAAGGGCGAGCTGACGGGCAACGTAGCGCGCGAGCATGTCGACTTCCAGGTTGACCCGATCGCCCGGTACCCGCTCGCCGAGTGTGGTGAAGGAACGTGTATGCGGTACGATCACCGTCGCGAAGCGGTCGGCTTTGATTTCCGTGACTGTCAAGGATACTCCGTCGACAGCGATCGAGCCTTTGACTGCAACCAGGGGAGCGAGCTCCGGAGGCAGCGTGAACACCATTCGGTGCCCGCCTGGCTCCTCTTCGATCTCAAGGATCTGGGCAACCCCGTCCACGTGGCCGAAAACGAGATGCCCGCCCAGTTCGTCACCGAGCCGCAGCGAACGCTCGAGGTTGATCCGCCTCCCGCCAGTCGCCGAGCGTGGTTCTGGAAAGGGTCTCAGCCGATGCCTCGACGCGCCAACCATGGGCGGTAAGCTCCACGAGCGTGAGGCAAATTCCCGAGTGAGCGACCGACGCTCCAACCGTCAAGCCGCTCATCGGCGTCATCGGCACGATCTCCAGGGTGCGGCCGGATCCGTCCGCGATCCGATCGACAACGCCGATATGCGTTACGATTCCGGTGAACATCCCTCGTCTCTGATCGGCTCGAATACGAGCATCCGGTCGCTCGAAACGCGCCGTTCCTCGACCAAAGCCAAGCGGGCTGCGGCCTCGGGGCTTCGGATGCCAAGTCCGCCGACTACCGGTATCGCCTCCTCACCGAGGAAAATCGGCGCTTGGAACAGGATCAAGCGATCCACGAAGCCGGCGGTGAGGAAAGCCGTGGCCGTTTGCCTCCCCCCCTCGACCAGCAGGCGGGTGATACCGCGCTCGGCCAAGAGCGCCAAGGCGTCCTGGAGCCGCCCCTCGCCCTCCGGCGGCAACGCCTCGATACGAACGCCCGAGGCTTCCAGCTGGCGCGCAAGAGGAGAATCCACCGATGACCGCGTGAGCACCCACACAGCGTGCTCTCGCGCGCTCCGAACGAGCTGGCTGTCGAGCGGCAAACGCAAACGCCGGTCGAGAACGACGCGCACGGGCGACCGGTCGGAAAGACCCGGTAACCGACAGGTGAGCTCCGGATCGTCGGCGAGGACGGTCCCACTTCCCACCAAAATCGCATCGTGCTCTGCGCGAATTCGGTGCGTCCAGAGGCGAGCCGCTTCACCACTGATCCAGCGCCCGATGCCCGCTCCAGACGCGATCCGGCCGTCGAGACTGATCGCGGCCTTGAGCGTGACCATCGGTCGTCGGCGGCACAATCGGGAGAGGAAGCCGGCATGCGCACGCCGAGCTTCCGCTTCGAGACAGCCAAGCTCGACCGCGAGCCCGGCCTCGCAGAGCACGGCCAACCCACGACCGTCCACCCGTGGATCGGGGTCCCGCATCGCGACGACGACCCGGGCGACCCCCGCGGCGATGAGCGCATCGCAGCATGGGGGTGTGTGACCGTGATGCGCGCAGGGCTCCAACGTGACGTAAGCCGTGGCCCCCCGTGCGGCCGCTCCGGCCCGGGCCAGTGCCATAGTCTCGGCGTGCGGTCTGCCTCCGGCTCCCGTCCAACCTCGTCCGACGATCCGTCCGTCACGAACGATGACGCAACCGACAGCGGGGTTCGGCCAAGCCGATCCCAAAGCGCGCTCGCCCAAAGCCAACGCCACGCGCATGTAATGCGCATCCTCAAGTCTCATCGAGGCCACCTGTGGCCGGCTTCTTATCGGGCAGATCACGAATGAATTCCTCGAAGTCGCGTGCCGTCGCGAAATCTTTGTAAACGCTCGCAAAGCGTACATAGGCGACATGATCGAGGTGGGCCAAGTGGGCCATCGCCAGCTCGCCGATGCGGGTCGACGGAATTTCACTCTCGCCGCTCTGTTCGAGTTCCCGGACGATCTGGTTCACGAGCCGCTCGATCTGGTCGTCGTCGATCCCGCGTTTTCGGGTGGCGATCCGCAAAGACCGGGCGAGCTTGTCCCGATCGAACGGCACTCGGCGACCATCCTTCTTTAACACGACGAGCTCGCGCAGCTGAACGCGCTCTAGCGTGCTGAAGCGGGCGCCGCACTTCGTGCAGTGACGTCGCCGGCGGATCGCGGACCCCTCCTCAACTGGCCGCGAGTCTTTCACTTGCGTGTCCTCGGAACCGCAAAACGGGCAGCGCATGCGCCAATCCGAGCGGCAGCCGTCTCGCCGCGAGCTCTAGACCACCGGAGGGCTCGCGGCAAAGCGGGCTGGGACCAGCCGCCTTCAGCCGAGCTTCGCGACCCGCCTGGCGTGACGGCCACCGGCGAAAGGCGTGTCGAGGAACGTCGCGAGACAGTCGCGCGCCGTGGCTTCACCGACGATGCGTCCGCCGAGAACCAGGACGTTGGCGTCGTTGTGCTCGCGGGCAAGCCGGGCGGTCGTCACGTCGTGGCAAAGGGCCGCGCGGATGTGTCGGTGGCGGTTGGCAGCGATCGCGATCCCGATGCCCGTGCCGCAAACGAGAAC
>Ga0308415_1000051_pt1 | contig 43462 bp, 39 predicted proteins | sample HotsprSampleOS55_FD_203465 | JGI IMG/M metagenome (GOLD analysis project Ga0308415, IMG submission 203465) | Hot spring phototrophic mat microbial communities from Octopus Spring, Yellowstone National Park, Wyoming, United States - 20090730_OS55 ... | reverse complement strand
CGAAGATGTCTGCCTTTTCCCTCAGATACGAACAGGCGCTCCGGTTCGCCGCCCTTGCCCATCGGCAGCAGGTGCGTAAGGGGACTGATATCCCCTACATCGTGCACGCCGTGCATGTTTCTGTCATTCTGCTGCGTCATGGATTCGACGAAGACGTGGTAATCGCCGGGTTGCTGCACGATGTGATCGAAGATTGCGGCGTCTCACCCCAACAACTGGAGACGTTGTTCGGCGCAGAAGTGGCTCGTCTGGTCGAAGCAGTGTCGGAGCGGAAGCGGATCGACAGCGTCGAACGCTCGTGGGAGGAACGCAAGACTGAAGCAATTGCTCATCTCCAGACCAGCGGACCACACGTTGCCGCGCTCAAAACGGCAGATGCGCTGCACAACATCCGGTCGATCAGCGCCGATCTTGCGCTGGTTGGTCCGGCAGTATGGCAGCGCTTCAAGCGCGGCCCTGATCCGACGTTGTGGTACTATCGCGAAATCCTTGCCGCTGTGACGATCAGCCTGGGAGATCATCCGATCGTTGTGGAACTTGCTCACGCATTGTCTGATCTCGAACGCCAGGTTCAAGGGTATAATTGATGCGAGCAAGTGATGTTCGGTCGCAGGGAGCGTCATGCCCGAGATCCGACAGAATCTGGCAACACGCGAGTGGGTTATTATTGCGACTGAGCGGGCACGGCGGCCGGAACAGTTCATTTTGCCATCACGCGGGAGCATCCTCGATCGTCCCGAACACGATCCGAACTGTCCGTTCTGCCCCGGCAACGAAGAACTGGACCTTGAGCGGTTCCGTATGCCGACCAACGGCGACTGGCAGGTGCGTGTGGTGCGCAACCGCTATCCGGCGCTGCTGGAGAATGACCGGTATCAGCGTCACTTTCATGGCATTAATCGGGCGCTGGCAGGGTTTGGCTATCACGACATTGTGGTCGAATCGCGCCGCCATAACACCTGCGCCGCGCTGGAACCGGTTGAGGGTTTGATCAACACGCTCGTCGCGTTTCAAATGTGCGCCACGATCTATCGCAGCGATCCGCGCATCGAGCATATTGTGTTCTTCAAGAACCACGGCGCGACGGCTGGCACCTCCCTGATCCATCCCCACGCGCAGGCTGTTGCGTTGCCGGTCGTCCCGCATGATATTCGGGTGCGCAACGAAGAAGCACGGCGCTACTTTGACGATTACGGCGAGTGCGTCCTCTGCCGTATGCGCGAAGACGAGGAGCGGCAACAGGATCGGGTGATCGTCTCCAGCCGGCACTTTACCGCCTTCATTCCATATGCTGCCTATTCGCCCTTCCACCTCTGGATCGTGCCGCGCCGTCACGCCACCCACTTCCTCGATGCCACCACTGAAGAGATCGAAGACCTGGCGCATGTCCTGCGCGATGTGTTGCGCCGTATCTACTACGGATTGAACGATCCAGACTATAATTACATTATTCGTTCAGCGCCGGAGAGTGAGCGTATGGCGCGCCATCTCCACTGGTACGTTACAGTCATCCCGCGGGTAACCCAAACCGCGGGGTTTGAGATGGGTACCGGCATGTTCATCAATACGGCGCTGCCCGAAGAAAGCGCGCGCTTCCTGCGCAACGTCGTTTTGCCCGACGAGTCGACCAACCATGACAGTGATTAAGTCGTTCGTTGATACCCGCTCACCGACCTTTCGCGCCAACGCTGAGGCATATGCCGTACTGCTCGATGATCTGCGTGCCCGCTTGGAACAGGCGCGTGCTGGCGGTCCTCCAGAAGCGCGGGAACGTCACGTTTCACGCGGCAAATTGCTGGTGCGTGAACGGATTGAACGCCTGCTCGATCCGGCGACTCCCTTCCTCGAAATTGGCGCCCTGGCGGCGCACGAGGTCTACGATGAACCAGTTCCTTCCGCTGGCATTGTCACCGGCATCGGGCGTGTCGCCGGGCGCGAGGTGATGATCGTCGCTAATGATGCAACGGTCAAAGGCGGTACATACTATCCGTTAACGGTGAAAAAGCACCTGCGTGCTCAGGAAATCGCCGAACAGAACTATCTTCCCTGCATCTATCTGGTCGATAGTGGTGGCGCGTTCCTGCCGCTCCAGGCAGACGTCTTCCCTGACCGCGACCACTTCGGACGCATTTTCTACAATCAGGCGCGGATGTCTGCCAAAGGCATCACTCAGATTGCAGCAGTGATGGGATCGTGCACGGCTGGTGGCGCGTATGTGCCAGCGATGAGTGATGAGGTGGTGATCGTTCGCGGCGCTGGCACAATCTTTCTCGGTGGTCCACCGCTGGTCAAGGCAGCGACCGGGGAAGAAGTGAGCGCTGAGGAACTCGGCGGTGCCGTAGTGCATGCCCATACCTCCGGCGTTGCCGACTACCTGGCAGAGAATGATCTTCACGCCCTGGCAATTGTGCGCTCGATCGTGGCGAACCTCGGTCCGCGGCGTCCCGCACCGTGGGAGTGGCGCGAACCGGAAGAACCGCTCTACGATCCGCGCGAGTTGTATGGCATCATTCCACGCGACCCGCGCGCCAGTTACGATGTGCGCGAAGTGATTGCCCGCATTGTCGATGGCAGCCGCATGCACGAGTTCAAGCCGACCTATGGCGAAACGCTTGTGTGCGGCTTTGCACATATTGCTGGTGCACCGGTGGGGATTATCGCCAACAATGGCGTGCTGTTCTCCGAAAGCGCCCTCAAGGGAACGCACTTCATCGAGTTGTGTTGCGCGCGCGGCATTCCGCTCGTCTTCCTGCAAAACATCACCGGTTTCATGGTTGGCAAAGAGTACGAACGGCGCGGCATCGCCAAGGATGGCGCCAAAATGGTGATGGCAGTGGCGAATGCACGTGTACCGAAGTTCACTGTCGTGATCGGCGGATCTTTCGGCGCTGGAAATTATGCCATGTGCGGTCGCGCATATGAGCCACGGCAGCTCTGGATGTGGCCCAACGCCCGTATCTCAGTGATGGGCGGGCAACAGGCAGCCAGCGTACTGCTGACAGTGCGCCTTGATGCGTTGCGCGCGCGTGGCATCGATATGAGCAGTGCCGAGCGCGAGGCGTTTGTGGCGCCAATCCTGGCAACCTATGAACGTGAGGGAAGCCCCTACTACGCCACAGCGCGCTTATGGGACGATGGGGTGATCGACCCCGCCGACACACGCACGGTGCTGGCGCTTGGTCTTGCTGCCGCTGCCAACGCCCCGCTCGAAACAACACAGTTTGGCGTGTTCCGCATGTGACAGGTACAGTATGATAGAAACGCACTCGCCATCATACGACACCATCCAAACCGCGCTAACGCAGTTGACCGGACTAGCGGACCGTGCAGATCTGCCTGCACTGGTCGAGCGCGCACCGATCATTCTGAGCGATGATTTCTTTGCTGCTGCTCAGGCGGCCGCTGCCGATCCCGCTGCCGCTATCCTGCGCGAGCGGTTGCAATGGCTGACAGAACTCCGACAACAGGCAGAGCGGGATGTTCCCGCTGCTGTCCAGGCAGTGCTCGCAGCCACAACTATTGAGGAACTGCGCCAGGTGGCCGACCAGTGGCCCTTGACACTGACCGATGCATTTGTCGAAGCGATTGAACATCTGGCGCAACAGTTCGCCGACGCCGGGCAACTCGAGATTGCTGATAGATTGCGCCAGCGCCTGGTCGGTCTAGCACAACTGCGCATCTACCGCGAAACATGGACTGAAACGCCGCAGGGGAAGGCGATCTTTGCGTTTCTCAACGCCGAAGATGATGCGGCAGCGTTGAGCGTCTTCCATACTCACCGCGATCTGCTCGACCACCCCGAAGCGCAACGAACCCTCGATGATGTCTTGCGCGGCGGCAATCCGGAAAGCCAGCAACGGCTGGAGCGGCGTCGTGCGTTGCTGCGCTACCTGCGCGGCGAGGAGCAACCCCAATGACCCTTCATATCACGCACAACGGTCCGATCACTACGGTCACGCTTGACCGTCCTGACGTGCACAACGCCTTCGACGCCGCCATGATCGCGGAGATACGAGCAGCATTCGACGCCCTCGCTGGCGACGAACATGTGCGTGTCATCGTCCTGACCGGCGCGGGCGAGTCGTTCTGCGCTGGTGGCGATATGCGCTGGATGCAGAGCGCTGTTGGACTGACGTTCGAGGAGAACATTGCCGACGCCGGGGCGCTGGCAGATATGTTTGAAGCGATCTGGACCTGTCCGAAAGTGGTGCTTGGTCGGATCAACGGCGCTGCTATTGGCGGCGGCGCAGGACTGGTCGCCTGCTGCGACCTGGCGATAGCTGCCGACACAGCGCGTTTCGGTTTCGGCGAAGTCAAAATCGGACTGGTACCGGCGGTCATCGCGCAGTACGTTGTTCCCAAGATCGGCGTCAGCCAGGCGCGCGCGCTCTTCGTCTCCGGCGAACGCTTCAGCGCCGAACGCGCCTTCGAGATCGGGTTGATCCACGGCGTCGTGCCGCCGGAAGAACTCGACGCCACGGTGATGGAGATCGCACAGCGCTGCCTGACGAGCGCACCCGACGCCATCACAACTATCAAGCGGCTAGTGGACGTGGTATGGGAGAACGAACGCCTTGCCACACAGCGTTTCGTCGTCGAAATGCTGGCGCGGGTGCGCACCGGCAACGAGGCACGCGAGGGAATCGCTGCCTTCAAAGCGCGACGGCGACCGCCGTGGGCGTGAGAGATGCGTCGCGGCGCTCAGCATGACACAAGGGGCTGTCACTCCGTGCGATGCGAAGGGTCTCGACGCGGACGAGACGCGGCACTGCGCTCAGATACCAAATAGAAGATGATGACCGTGGATGAGCAACGTCAAGCAGTCGGCGCTCTGGACAGTTGCAGCAACTTTGCCTGCACCGTCTCGAGGATGACATCCCGCAGAAACGCGCGGGCATTCATGATTTCAATGCCGATCAACTCACCCTGTTCATTGAGTTCTGCGGTGATGTGCGGACTGATTTCGACGCATCCAGCTTCTGGCTCTGCCGAAAGCGTCAGGTGCAGAATATCCTCCTGCTCGAAATACACCATGCGTAGAAGGTTATTGTTCATAGACGAATCTCTCTGTTCTGAGACGAAAATTGATTTGCTGACGAGTAGTAGTATGGACTGTGATGGGTGTTATTGTGCTTTCGCTCATTTCGTACGGCACTATAACCAGTAGATGATCGTGGCGTCCCACCGCAACCCGACGACCGGTGGCAATAAGTATTGTTCTGGGGAATGCCTCACGATGTCTTCAATCCTGGCAAGATCAAAACCGCGTAGTCCGGCTCTGTATCACATGTACTCTGTCCATACGATGGTGCGTGATGTCGCCATGAACTGACGTTCCCGTGCATACTGTCCGCTTGTACGGCGCAGTGTGCTGCACACGCCATTCACCTGCCAGTATACATCATGCCGTATATTGCGCAACATCCAGGCAGTAGTTCGGGATGAAATATGTTTCACGGTTTTCAACCCTTCCGTATCCAGACGCATGGTGCGACAATCAACGGCGTGCACGGCGGGTCCGGTCCACCGCTGCTGCTCCTCCACGGATATCCGCAGACCCATCTGATGTGGCGAGCGGTTGCGCCCCGACTGGCTGACGAGTTCACCGTCGTCGCCGCCGATCTACGCGGCTACGGCGACAGCAGCAAGCCCCCCGGCGGCGATGATCACACGGCGTACAGCAAGCGCGCAATGGCGCAGGATATGGTCGGGGTGATGCAGACGCTCGGCTTCCCACGCTTCATGGTCGCCGGACATGATCGCGGCGCACGCGTTGTGCATCGACTCTGCCGCGATCACCCACACGCTGTCATCCGCGCAGCAGTGCTCGACATCGCACCAACGCATTACATGTACGCTACCACGGATCGCGTCTTTGCCGAGGCGTACTACCCTGGTTCTTTCTGATTCAGCCCTACGATCTGCCAGAGCGATTGATCGGCGCCGACCCGGAGTATTATCTGCGCAAGAAACTTGCCCACTGGGGGCGCACGTCGTCAGCTTTCGAGCCGGAAGTGATTGCGGAATATGTGCGTTGCTTCAGCAACCCGGAGACAATTCACGCGACCTGCGAAGATTATCGGGCAGCAGCCAGCATCGATCTGCAGCACGATGAAGCCGATCAGCACACGCCGATCACCTGCCCGTTGCTGGTACTCTGGGGAGCGCAGGGGTTTGTTGGGCGGCACTACGATCTGCTGACAGTCTGGCGACAGTACGCGGTCGATGTGCGCGGACACGTGGTTCCCGGCGGACATTTTCTTCCCGAAGAGGCGCCGGACGAAACATATGCTGCGTTACGGGCGTTTTTCGCTGGCGCGTAGCACTCCACTCAACGCCCAACCCCCAACGCATCCGGCGTCGCGCCCTGCCCGATCACTTCGATTTCGCTGAGCGCCGCCGGTGCCGGTGCGCCACGCTGCATCCCGCGCACTGCAGTGACGGTGAACTCGACCCGGTCGGCAGCAATCGGCTGCGCCAGACGCACGAGCGTTCCGCCACGCGAAAGGGGCGCAACCGCCTCGACGGTTCTGGCAGCGACAGCGACTTCCTGCCCACGCAGGTAGAAGCGCAGTTCGCCGCTGACCTGGTAGTCATCGCTGCGTCCTTCCTGTCCCGGTTCCGCTCCCACCAGACGAACTTCGAGGATCGCCATCGGAAATTGCCATTCTAACCGGATCCACTGCCCCGCCCTGCCCTTCGCCGTCCACGGCGGCGTCCGGTCGATGAAGGTTCCATTCGGTGCGGCAACATACCCGCGACGGTCGTTGATCCGTGTCGGACTGCCATCCTCGACCGATGAAGAGGCGGCAATGGATGCCGCTGGAGCAATGTTCGTCCAGCCTAGTTCCGCGAGTTGCCGGTTGACAATCGAACCGCTGGCGTGCCCCATGTGACACCCAACACAGAACATCGGCTGTCCGGGACGACCGGCTGAGTTGCCCTGGGCGATGCTGAGGGTATGGCGGTTGCCGCCGCGCACAATGCGCCCGTTCCGGTCGCGCAGCACGATGAAGGTGGGCACATCAGCGGGCGCAGAGGCGATAAACGACCCATCCGGGTTCACCGGCACCGTCAACCATTTGACCGCGCGCGCCTGGTCATCCGGGTTCGGCGCGCGTGACGTTGCCCCGCCGAACTGATTGGCATCGATATAGATATCGGCGAATGCCACGCTCCCTGGCGGCGGCGAATTATTGATAAACGGAAATTCAAGTGGTGGATTGGCGTAAACATTTGCATTGCGCACTGCAACCAGTTCCACGCTCTGGATGCTGCGGCGGCTCCAGGTGTACACTGGGTTGCCGAACGTGTCGAGCAACCCAAACGGCACATTACTCTGCAACGGGTCGTCGCTGACCAGCGGCGGTGTACCACGCGGTAGTCGCCACATGCCGGGTCCGTCTCCCACTGGACGCACAACAATTGGTCTGGCTTCCATGGCGTCATACTCATCGGATAGTCCGGGGAGCGGCACGATCTCGTTCTGTGCGCCATTAGGGTAGATGGTACGCAGTTCGTAGCGCAACGATGACGATTGCAGCCGTAGGGTAATGGTGCGCCCGTTTCGGGTCTCTGTGTAAACACCAGTGCGTGCGGGTACTGGCGTCGCCGCTGTCTGCGAGAAGATAATCCGACCATCAGGCAACCCGGCTGGTGCAAGTGCGTAGGGCGGGCGAAAACTGGTTCCGTCATCCCAGCGATACCCGGCAATCGACTCGGTCGTGTTCAGCGCCATATTCTCGATACCGGGACGTGCGACACGGATGCCGGTGTACAACGTCGAATGTGCCATTGTCTGATCGCGCTGTGTAGTGTACGCCACCAGCAATTCACCGCCGAACTGCACTACTGCCGGTTGCACTGCATTGTATGTGTCAAGACCGCTGTCATTCGTCAACGCCGATGGATAGCGCGGCGTCCAGGCAAAGCGGCTCATATTGCTGCCATCGGCTTCAATCGCCATCAGATGCCAGGTATTGGGAGCATCGCGGATAGGGAAGCCATCCGCCAGACGCCCACGCGCTGGCTTGAAGGTCGCATTCGTGTTCGAATAGACCAGCGTACCATCTGGCAGGCGATATCCGGTAACCGGCTGCTCAATGATGATCGTGCGACTTGCGCTACCCTGCGGCGCGGGAACAGGCGTCGTGGTCGGGCGGACGCGCGGCGTCGGCGTTGGAGGCACTGGCGTTTTGGTCAGACGGACGATGCTGCCGGTTGCCGGATCGATCTTTTCAACAAAGGAAGGCAGACGCATGGTTGGCGTTGGGGTGGGTGCGGCAGGTTGCGGCGGTTGTGCCGGTTGCGCTGTTGCGGTAACCTGGATGCGCTGTTCGACAACAATTGGACGTCCACTCTGATCTCGGGCAATTTCATTGCCAGCGCGATTGTCAATCCGATTATAGATGCCGCGTTCGCTAGGCTGGTTGAAATTGACCCACCAGCGACTGAACACGATTCTGCCATCGGGGAGCGGCGCTGGATGGAATGCAGCAGTACGTTCGGTGGTGAGACGCCGCATATTGCTGCCATCACTATCGATAATATACAGATTGAACGCCCGCCGACCGTCGTAGGGAGAACGCGCCGGATAGCGCGACGAACTGAACACGATCCTGCCGTCTGCTAGATATGCCGGGAAAAGATCATCGTAGAACGCATACGCTTCGGCGTTCCCCGGACCGTCAGGGATGGTAATCTCGCGGTCTGACCGGGTCAGCTGGCGCAGACCGCGACCATCGACTCCGATCTCGAACAGCCGCCACGAATAGGCGGGACGACCACTGGGTTGATTGCGGAACGTCTCCGGTCCGAACGTTCCCGCGAAGACGATACGGCGTGCGTCGAACGATACATTGGGTGACTGAACATCGCGCAGTCCCAGCGGATTGAGCGGATCGCCAGCCGGTCGCGCCGTATCGATAAGCACGCGCAACTGTCCGCTCTGATCGCGGATGAGTAATTTCGAGCCAGGAGCGAATTTTGTGATACCGGTGATCAGGTGCCCCGCCGGACCGACATCGCGGGGGAAGAGGTAATCGCCGGTTGCCAGACGACTACGCGCCACAAACACCAGTGGCGGGAGCGGGGTTTGCGCCTGTACCGGTTGCGCCGCCAGTACAGGCGCAAGAAGCAGCATCAGGCTCAGAATGAACTGCGAGACTCCGACAAACGCGCAACGTATCGGCATAGCGACGAGTATACGCCAGAATCGGCAGTATTGTCCATAATCAAGTAAATGTTCACATTTCTCTTTGGAGCAGGGGCATCGTGCCCTCAGAGCGCGCGACGCCCTTGCTCCCAGGCGCGTGTGTTACCCTAGGTGTGAACCGTTGTGTGATTAGAAGCAATGCAATCAATGAGTCGCCTGCAAACATGTCATTGCAGCGGTGCAGTGGACACGGCGAGCGATTGATGGAACACGATACGCTCTTTGCGCCGCTGTGGTGCGTCTTTGCGGTAGAGTTGCTCGATGTCATACAGTCAGCGTACAGACGAACCACTCTCCAGCGACGTGGCAGGCGCGCTGCGCGACGTACTCAGATAAGCGACGGTAGCGTAAGACGCGCTGCGCGGGTAGACGAAGACGCCGCCTCTGCCCATCCGTGCCGGAAAGTCATCATCTGTGTTCCACCCTTATTGCGTGTGCATGCGTCAGGGCTCCCCGTCGTCCCCTTCCCCACAGACATAGAGTTGTTTAGGAGCGAGAAGTGTTTGCTACGCGCTGATGCCCGTTCTCCCTTGCAGCATGCCCCATTCTCTCGCGCAGGAGAGGGGAATTGGGCGTCCCGATGCCCCCATACGGGAAGTGTGAGGCCAAGAGGACCCAGAAAACGCTCTCTGAGTCTCCCCCTCCTCCAACAAGGGAAGGAGGGGGAAGAGGTGCAAGAGTACGTCAGACCGCAGGAAACTGCTCATCTCTCCCAGAACGCTCTCATCGAGAGACAAACCTGACCATCCCAATTTCCAATAACGTGCTCAGGTTCCTGGCGGGCGTCGCCATGGTGCACGCCAGAGGATCAAGGCGCTCGTACCAATAACAGCGACAATAATGACAACCGGCACAAGCCAAGAGTTACCCGACGACGCATTTCTGGCAGGTGAAGGTGTTGGTTGAGCCGTCTGCAGCGTCGGTTGCGCCAGTTGAACGGCAACTGGCGTGGCTGTCGCAACTGGCGTCGGCGCAGATCCCGTGAGAACAGCGCGACCGTTGCCCAGTGTCACCCGCTGCTGCGGATCGACAATTGCCAGCGTTCCGGTCAGGCGCGCGCGTTGACGTGGATCGATCAACATGATTGTCGCCTGTTCGATACCCGCATCATCGCTCCCTAGCGCAGCGACGACCACTCGCTCTGGATTCCATGGCGCAGCAACCATTTGCAGATAGGCGACGCTGGCATCAGGTGGCACATGATACACAACGGGCGTATCAACTGATCGCGGCACATCGTTGCCAGCATCAAACGGCGCTGGCAGCACATTACCGAGTTCGACCAGAACAGGCAGGGTGCTCGGTCGCCCAATCACAAGCAGATGATAGGATTCGCGCACATTTGCTGGTACATTGTCGGCGAAGACAGCAAGCGGTTTCAGGATGGCATCACGGGTCTGCCGTCCCATCTGGAACGCCAGTAGGGCAGCGGCGTTCCAGGCAGCGGGAGCACGTTGTGGAACAACGAATGCAGTCGTGGCAAGCGATGGGTCCAGAGTAAATGGCAACGGATAACTGCTGAGATTGAAGGAGCGGCGCGGCGCGGCAGTCACCGGTTTCATTGGCAGATGCAGTGCCGACTCGGGCCAAATTGTCGCCCACAGGTCTACATTGCGAATATCGGTGCACAACGAGCGTGGCGCCAGGTTAGTCTGGATCGTCAATACATTTGCGCCAGAACGGGCTGCAGAAGGCGGAATAGTGATCCGGCTGGTTGTCACGCGCGTCGTTTCGTCGCTGAAGCGCACGCTACCGATTGGGATGCCATTCAACCCGACTGAGAGACTCGACTGACCGAAATCGACCGTTGCGGCATGGTTGAATGTCAGATCAAAGTACGCTCCCTCATCGATCTGCTGCCCTGGCGGGAGGGTGAACCTCAGATCGAACGTCCCTGTGCGATCCCGAATGACGCGTGGTTCCAACCCCAGATCGCTGAGACGTTGATCGATTGCCAGTGTCAGATCCGCTGGCGCTTCCGGGAGATCACGAACCACTGCCACATTCGGGCGATTGTTGATCCGCACAGGCACAGCGCTCAACGCGCGGGCCGCCTTCACAACTGCCGCCTCTGATGCACCGCTCACTACCAGAACGACGCGCTTCGAGTTCCAGGGCGATACGATCATCTGGAGAATGCCGTCGTCGGGCGTAGCGCCAGGAGTAGCAAAACCATTCTCCTGTAGCGCTGCGGGAAGATCCAGATTGCGCGCTAGCGGCGCAAGTCCTTTGTGACTGCCGACTAGAATGAGATGACTCCCGGTTCGCGTCTGCGGCGACAATTGCTGCATAGTCGTCAGATCGATCTGTAGCCGCCCTTCAGTCAGACGCCCAAAACTGGCAGCGACAGTCAACGCTGCCTGAAGATCGCTGATCGACGGAGTATCGGGAATGATGATCGTCGCCCGATCAGGGTCAAATGAACCCTGGAAAATGGGACGTGGCAGATTGCGCAGATCGGTATCGAGCGGCGCCAGCGTGTGCGGCAGAATAAAACGTGATGTCGAACGGATGATGACTGCCGTGCGATCACCGGGAGCAACATCACATCCGGTTGGATTGTCCAGCGTCACTTCGAACTCATGACGACCATCACTACGTACCGGTGTGAGCGCCCGATCAGGAATATCAAAGATAACACGCTGGTCACCCGCTTGGGTCAGTTCAAGCGTGCCGATCAACACCCGGTTGAAGCGCGCTTCCAGAAATCCCCCCAACCGTCGCTGCGCACTACCCGCCGGAAAGAAAACTGACAGATCGAGTTGCACCTGCGCCCCTGCTTCCAGTTGCCAGTTCGCAGGAATATTGAACAGATAACGTGTTCCGTCAAAGACGCCACTCAGCGTCTGATCGGTTGTTCCCAGGCGTTCAAACGCAACAACATTTTGTTCATCCGGTTGCGGCGGCTCAGTACGCTGCGCATGCGCCACACTAACGCTTCCGGTCATCAGCATGACCACCAGCGCCCAGGAAAATAGACGCGCAAACAATGTCATCAGATGCATAACCATGCATTCTCCTTGCGATCCTCATCATTCATCGTATCATAACGACAGGCGATAGCGCGGGACTCTCGAAAGAAACCGCTGCAACCGGACAAAAGTCACGTCACTCGCAGCGCCTCTCACTGAACAACGTTCTAGCGGAGCGTTTTTACCGTTTGAGGGAACGCTCCCTCATGGTATAATGCCGGGCGGCAACATCGCGATACGACCAACACGGGAGTCAACAGGCCACGTATGCTTGATACCGGAGAACTGCGCGAGCGTTTTCAGCAGCATTACAGGATACACCCGTATGTCATCGTTCGCGCACCAGGGCGTGTTAACCTCATTGGCGAACATACCGATTACAATGACGGCTTTGTGTTTCCGGTCGCTATTGATCGCGCTACCTTTGTTGCAGCCCGTCCGCGCACTGATCGAATGGTACGCGTTGTGGCGACGGACCTCAATGATGAGGACCTCTTTTCAATTGACCAGATCGAACGTAGCAATCGGGCATGGCGCAACTATATTCGCGGCGTCGCGCTGGCACTGCGCAATGCAGGGCATACACTGTTAGGTGCGGACATGTTGATTGCCAGCGATGTGCCGCGCGGCGCCGGGCTTTCGTCATCAGCAGCGCTTGAGGTGGCTGTCGGGTACACGTTTCAGGTGCTCAACCAGCTTAACATTACAGGCGAAGAACTTGCACTGCTGGCGCAGGGCGCCGAGAATACCTTCGTCGGTGTGCAGTGTGGTGTTATGGATCAGTTGATTGCTGTGTTTGGGCGCGCCGATCATGCATTGCTGATCGATTGCCGCGACCTGACGTATTGCGCAGTTCCTCTGCCGCCATCGGTTGCAATAGTCGTCTGTGACAGTCATATAACGCGAACGCTGGCGGCATCGGCGTACAATCAGCGTCGTCAGGAGTGCGACGCCGCAGTTCGGGCGCTGCAACAGTGGTATCCTGGTATCCGAGCGCTACGTGACGTGAGCGAAGATCAACTTGCAGCACATCAGCACGAACTTCCTGAACCGCTGCGTTCCCGCGCGCGGCACGTCGTTAGCGAAAACCGGCGCGTGCTCCAGGGCGCCGCAGCGCTCGAAGCTGGTGACATAGCCACATTTGGGCAGCTGATGAATGAATCACACGCCAGCCTGCGTGATGATTATCAGGTCAGCCTGCCAGACATTGATCATCTGGTTACAACGGCGCAGAGTCTGGCAGGATGTTACGGATCGCGGCTAACTGGCGCTGGATTTGGCGGATGTACCATCAGCCTGGTCGAGCGAAGCAACGTGGAAGCGTTTCGCCACGACCTGGCGCAGGCATACCATAGCGCAACCGGTCGAACGGCAACCATTTACGTGTGTCGCGCCAGCGACGGAGTTGAGCGCGTCACGGACATTGCACGTCCACAGGAATGAGAGCGTGGCATGCTGGATGGATTATGCACACTATCTTCTCCTGACATGCCAACAATTACGCACGGAGCTTCTGAACTGTGAGTAATGACATGCATATGTCCACCATTTTGCTGGTAGAGGATGATCCGATCCTTTCAGAAACGCTGCGCTACAATCTGGAACGAGAAGGGTACGCGGTCATCAATGCTTCTGATGGCGTTGTCGGTCTCGAACGGGCGCGACGCGATCAACCTGATATGGTCATTCTTGATGTGATGCTCCCCCGTCTGGATGGATTTTCCGTCTGTCGCATTCTGCGCCAGGAGAGCGAAGTCCCTATCCTGATCCTGACAGCGCGACAGGACGAGATTGATCGCATTGCAGGGCTGGAGTTGGGCGCCGACGATTACGTTGCCAAGCCATTCAGCCTTGGAGAACTACTGGCGCGGGTGCGGGCGATTATGCGCCGTTCGGATCGCCGCATCAGTGCACCGCGTGAGGTGCTCGACGCTGGCGCGATCCGGCTGGATACTGGCTCACGACGCGCCTGGCGTGATAATGTTGAGCTGAACCTGTCTCAGAAAGAGTTCGATCTGCTGGCTTGCCTGATGCGCAACCGCGGCATCGCATTGTCGCGCGATGTCCTGCTGGAGCGCGTCTGGGGGTACGACTTCCTCGGCGATAGCCGGACGGTCGATGTGCACATTCGCTGGTTACGTGAGAAGGTTGAACCCGACCCCGGCAAGCCGACCTATATTCAAACAGTACGCGGCATCGGCTATCGTTTCGAGGCGCCAGACTGATGATTCGGCGCTGAGAAAGGGCGAGCGCTTCGATGGAATGGATTATTGCCACCCTCGTGATCGCGCTCGGACTGTTGATCGTCTGGGGATGGCGTCAGCGGCAGATTGCATCACAATCGCCACCGCCCCCCCCACAGCATGACTCATTTTCTCCACTTTTTCACGCTGCCGCCCATGCATTCGATGATGGGGTTGTTCTGGTCGATGCGGATCGTCGCGTTCGCTATATCAACCGGCAGGCTGAAGAATTGTTGAACCTTAGTCACACTATCAGCATCGGTCAGGGACTGATCACGCTTGCGCGTGATTATCAGGTCGATGCTATGGTCGAAGAGGCGATTGCGTCCGCCGAACCTCGCGAAAGCATCTTTCAACCGCTTGGGCGACAGCGAACGCTGCGCCTGCGCGCAATTCCGCTCAACGATGACGAGCGCGGTGCGTTGCTGCTGGTGCGCGATGTGACGCAACTGAGCCTGCTGGAGCGCGCGCGGCGCGATCTGGTCGCCAATGTCTCTCACGAACTCCGCACACCGCTAGCGTCCATGAAACTGCTGGTCGAAACGCTGCAATCAGACCCGCCGCCGCCAGTGGCGAAACGAATGCTGGACCAGATTGCTCAGGAAGTTGATGCCATTACCCAACTTGTTGAGGAACTGCACGAACTGGCGCAGATCGAGTCAGGGCGTGTGGCACTCCAGTTAGTACCCGCGCCGCTGGCGCCGCTGGTGGCACGCACCATTGAGCGCATCCGCCCGCAAATGGACCGAAAACGTTTACTTGTGACGACGGATATGCCTGATGATTTGCCACAGGCGCTGATCGATTGCAATCGTATTGGTCAGGTGCTGCTTAATCTGCTTCACAATGCCTCGAAATTCACCCCTGAAGGCGGGCACGTATCGATTGCCGCTAGGGTGATTACGGTCGGTGACGGTTCACCGCCGCCGCCCGGACTACCACCATCGCACGCTCCAGGTCAGTGGCTGCTCCTGTCGGTCACCGATAACGGCATCGGCATTCCGGCAGCCGACCTTTCACGGATTTTCGAGCGCTTTTACAAGGTGGATCGTGCGCGAACGCGCAATGCTGGCGGCACGGGGCTAGGACTAGCAATCGCCAAACATCTGGTCGAAGGGCATGGCGGGCGCATCTGGGCGACCAGTGTCGAAGGCGAGGGCAGCACATTTTACTTGACATTGCCCGTTGCGTAGTCGTGCCGCTGCGTTATGATAACAGGCAGCGTGGTGTGCGATGTTCTGGCGGAACGCCAGAAAGCCGCTTATGTGACTGCAAATATGACGTTCCTTGCGCGTGATGAACATACGGTTGCACTGTTGCAAGCCGTGATCGAGACGACCTCCGAAGCTGTGCTGGTCACCAATAGCACTGGAAAGATCCTGCTGCTGAATCAACGCTTCGAAGATCTGTGGCGATTGACAACGGGTTGGCTGGAGACGGTCACCTCGCGCGACCGCATTCAGCATGTGGCAACCCTGGTCAGTGATGGAGAACAGTTTCTCGTCCGCGTCGAAGCATTGTGCACTGATCCCGATCTTGAGGCGATTGACTGGCTGACGTTAAGCGATGGTCGAATCATCGAGCGCTATACCTGCAGAATACACCTCGATCCGCAACAGACCATCCGAGTCTGGCTGTTTCGCGACATCACATCACGGGAGCGTGCACAGCACGAACTCAAGGTGATGAAGAGCATCCTGGAAGCGCTCAATCGGATTGTCGAACCACAGCGTCAGTTGCAGGCTGGATTACGAGCGCTGATTCGGGAAACAGGGGCACGTGCAGCGTGGATCTAGGATGTGGACGGAAGCGATTTTGCCCGCCTGCTAGCACATGAGGGCGCACGTGAATTACAGATCGACCTCACGCCGCGCGCCCTCGGCGATCCGTGCGAGTGTCTGCAGCACCTGATCCATCACGAGTTCGCAGCTGCCGCATATCCGATCACCTGCCCTCGTCTCGCGCATCTGCACGACGCAGACCAGGAACCCGCGCAGCATATCAGTATCCCGATCTATAGCCGTGATCGCCCATTGGCGATACTGAACCTGGTCATGCCTGCTGGCAGTTCGTTTGGGGTTGTTGAGCAACGAACGCATGTTTGCTGCCATCGCCAATCAATTCAGCATGGCGATCGAGCGTGCGCGTCTCTTCGAGTCGGCGCGTGAAGAACAGCGCACTGCCGAGGTGTTGCGGCAGACATCGGCAACACTGAGCGCACTGCTGGATGTCGAACAGGTGCTCGATCACGTCCTCGATCAGATCGTCGCCCTCATGCCGTATGATGGCGCCTCGGTCATGCTGGTCGAAGGAATGCAGGCGCGTGTGGTGCGGGTGCATGGCTACGAAAAACTGAGCGATGAGACGGGACGCGCGCTCCGCCAGGTGACCTTTGAGATTGCGCGCACACCAACACTGCGACGTCTGATCGAGACTGGTCAGCCCTGGATCATTCACGAAACGCTCAATAATCCAGCCCGGGTGCGTATCGAGCAGGCATTCCCGATCCGTTCATGGCTTGGCGCGCCAGTCATTGTACGTCAGCAGACCGTCGCCTTCATTTGCGTTGACAGTTTTACCCCCTATGCCTTCTGCCCGGAACATGCGCGTCGATTGGCGACCCTGGCATCGGGCGTTTCGCTCGCGCTGCAAAACGCACAGTTGTACGCCCAGGCGCACGAGGCGCTGGAACGTGAGCGTCGTCTGGGCGATCTGACGCGCACAATCAGCAGTACGCTCGACATCGAGGTCATTCTCGATAGTGTTGTGCATCTGTCGGTTAAACTGGTCGGCGCCGATGCCGCCGCACTGGGGTTGCTCTCCCCCGATCATCGAATCCTTGCTAGAACGCACAAATATGCCAGAGGCGTTGATGACGCTCAAGCAAGGTATCGAGCCGGTATGGGAAGCAATCGAGCGGCAGCGGATCATCATTCGGCATCGTGTGGTTTATGCGCATGCCAGTGAAACCAAATCGATCCCCTCCGTTTTGGGAGCGCCAGTCGTTGCTGGCGACCGGATGCTTGGCGTGCTGGCAGTCTATCATCTGCACGACCACTGCCACTTCAGCGAACGAGACGGCGCCATGCTCGAGATCGTCGGGCGTCAGACCGGGATTGCCATCACAAACGCGCAACTATTTACCGAAACGCAGCGCCTGGCAACCACTGATCAACTCACTGGTCTGTTCAATCGCTACCACTTCTTTGCGCTTGCGCCGCGTGAACTGGAACGTGCGCGTCGCTACCGGCACGATGTCGCGCTGCTGATCATCGATGTCGATCATTTCAAAACCATCAACGACACCTACGGGCATACTGCCGGTGATACTGCATTAAAGCACATAGCCAATCAGCGTGAACTGCGTGACACCGACATTCCGGCACGCTTCGGCGGTGAGGAATTCATTGCACTCCTGCCCGAAACGAACCTGACCAGTGCATTGCGGGTCGCCGGGCGGTTACGCGCAACAATCGAAGCCAACCCTGTGCTTCTGAACGGGCACTCCATTCGTGCAACTATCAGCGCTGGATGCGCTTCGCTCCATCCCGCCACCAGAGATGAACATCTGGATACGCTGATCCAGCGCGCTGATCGCGCACTCTACACTGCTAAAGCCAGTGGTCGGAATCAGGTGGTATCGGATGCGTCATAATGCTGGAAGAGAGCGACGCGCAGAATGATTGAACCACGTGCGTACCAGGTACGCGGGCGTCATACGCGCACGCTATGAGCATTCCCGCCGGTTTATAGCAGTTCTCCCAAAGGTTGAACCTGTTGGACAAGTCGAACACGCCACGTGGCGACTGCAATTACTACCACGCTCCTCACGCGGTGACCGAAATAATGGTCGTTAAGTACATAATCCGCTTTCACCCGCGCAGGCGGGCTTTGCCTTGCATAGCCGAGGGCTGATGGTCTTTGAATACATAATCCGCTATCCGAGACCCACATACGGTACAAGCTTTGACGAACCGGTTGCAAACGACGCGAAGAAGGCGTCCACGCGGCTGCGCACTTGATCGAGATCCGTCGCCCAGCGATGCACGCGGGCGTCCTCCTGACGCATTTACCGCCACAGCTTCTCGATCAGGTTGCACCACGATGCTTCCGTCGGCAACGGCATCAGTTGGCTGGCCGGGCGGACATCCCCAGCCCGGCGCACGGCCTGCGCACCGGGCGTGGCCGGCCAATTGCCAGCACGGGAAAACGCCCAGCGGGTCGTTTGCGGCTCACGCGCCACCAGGACATCCGGATGCATCCGGACCGGCCAGTTCTCCAGAACTCCATAGATGCGCGCGGCCTCCGGAGAGGCGGCGCGCTGGTCCGGGGAGAACGGCGCCAGCGTCGCCAGGTCCATCGTCGTCGCCCGCCGGGTGACCACCTGGCCCGTCACGACGTCCCAACGGCCCACGCTGCGCAGGTCGCCATCGGTCGCCCGGCTCCGCTCCGCCCGCACCGGGTCGGCGCCCGCCCATCCCCGTCGGTCAGGGTCGGGCGCCGGGTGACCGGGACGTCATCCAAATCCACGGTCACCGCCTGGTTGCGGTGCGCGCGCATTCGCCGCCACGTCCGCACTCTCCTGCAGGTTGGCCGGCTCGTGGGGATCAGGGCTGTGCCCGCGCCTGCAGGCGCACTGCCAGGTGATACCCAACCGACCCAGGATGCGGGCGATCCCGCGCAGCGCGGCGTCGCGCCCCCACGCTAACTGGCTGTGGATGGCGTCCAGGGTCCCGCGCGTCTGGGTCAGCCCGCACGGCCGCGGGTCACGGCGGACCGGCTGCTCCGCCTTGGTCGCTGCCGTCGCGATGTCATAGTGGTCAGGGGGGACAAGCGGGCGTGCGCCCGCGTCTGTCCCGGACGGGGAGGCGCTCGATGCCCTCGGCGTCCCAGCGATTCCGCCAGCGAGAGACGGTTTCCGGATGGCGCGGACGCCGCGCGCGCGCGCGGGCCGTGGCAGCGGGCGGCACGCCGGACGCGATGCGCAGGAATGTCGCCGTCCGTTCGCGTCAACAGGGCGTGGGGACGCGATCGCGCAGGTCTTCAAGGACCTCCCACTCCGCGACGCACCTGTGAAGGGTCCGGTGTGCAGGCAGCGCACCCTCCTGAGCGAGGCGTGACACGGACGGATATCAGTAGAACGGAATATTTCTTCAAAGTCCATCCCAACGGCAAGAGGCGAATACCGGAATATGCTGCACAACGTCTTGCTGAAGGAGATCTGACCCAACACGCTCTGGTCCCAGGACCGGCAAAGGTTGCCAGTGTCACTGAGGCGTTCAACAGATGGCTGCGAGCCATGTGATCTGTATTCGCGTGATCGATAACGGTCCCAGCATTCCCTTGGATGACCTGCTGCGTGTGTTCGGCCGGTTCTAGCGCGCTGACCGCAGACGCACATGGATGCAGTGTAGCGCGGGACTGGGGCTGGCAATCGCGCGGCAACTTGCGCTGGCGCACGGAGGTACAATGGGTGTCAAAAGTGAATCGGGCAGAGGGGCTTGCTTCCAGTTCACCCTCCCAGTGGCACAGGCGCCTGTAACCTCAACATCGCTTGATGCATCATATTCCTGGTGAAGATTAGAACAAAGAAAAAGGAGAACCATGTTCAAATTCAACTTTTTTCGAGCGCAGCCCAAACACGACGAAATCACCCCGGTCGAGATGCAGCGGCGTCTCGCGCGGGGGGAACGACTCTACCTGCTCGATGTGCGTGAACGGGAAGAGTACGCTGAATCGCACATCCCCGACAGTGTGCTTATTCCGTTGGGGCAACTATCGCGCAAACTGAGCAGCATTCCTAAAGATGCGACCATCATCGCTATCTGTCGCTCCGGCAACCGCAGTGGCGTCGCCGCCGATCTGCTGCGCCGCGCCAGATATAGCAAGGTGCTCAACCTGCGCGGCGGGATTATTGCATGGGCGCGGGCGGGACTGCCGCTGGTTATGTGATATCCCATCTGGTAGAACCCTATGTGCGGTCCGCCGATGTTCGTTTCCACTGTGCGCTGTTTGCCACAGAGCGAAGGCGTCCCGCTCTCGTGGAGCGACCGAGGGCACAATACCCCCGCTCCCATGATGAGACGAGTCGTCAGCCAGGGGCAAGGCACCCTCGCTCCCGTGATGGGTCACACCGCTGCATGCAGGCAAGACATCCGCGTACTCAGGCCATGCTAGGACGCGCACTGTTCCTGTGCACCAGGAACTTTTCGGAACGACCACCGGGCAGATCGCGGCAGAAGTGTGTCCTCTCGATCAAGACCTGGTATCAGGCGGTTTCCGTCGTCAACACACGGTAGTTCAGATACGCAAACGGGTTATCTATCTCTTCAATTGTAGCAAGTGTTGCCTGATCGGCGTCATCGAGCATATCGCGCGCTGCCAGTTCGCACATATGCCAGCATCGCGTTAGGTGTGTCCATGCACGCTGTGCTTCGCCGGGATCGTTTCGTCCAGTTAACAGCAACCAGTCGCTCGACTGCGCCAGCATCAATTCACGCACAGCCTGGTTGAGCGCGCGTTCCCGATCACCATGCGCATCGGGAAAACGTCGTGCAACTTCAACTACCAGGCTCTCTGCCTCAGCGACAGCGGCGCGAAGGTGGTCACTCTCTGGAGTACTCCAGGCTGAATGATCGCCTTCAGGTCCCCACGATCCATCCCGCAACACGACAGTCTGACGCGGTCGAAAAGCGCGCAGGTATAGCGAAGGGGTTGTCAATGCAAATGGTTGCCGTTCAAGAACCGTCTCGAACAATGCGCGCAACCAGGCGGGTCCCTCGAACCACCGTCGCCCAAGCACATCGGCGTCGAGCGGCACAACAACAATGCCAGGTCGATCGTGACGGGACGCAAACTCGCGCAGTTCCGCTGCCACCCATTCGGCGAAGTGGACGGCATGCTCCTGTGCGCGCCGAAAGGCATGGTACGGATCATAAGGCTCGACGATGGCATCCCCCATGCCGTTGCGCCAGATCGGCAGATGTGTGGAGCGCTCACGTCGAGTTGCCAGGTAGAGTGGATCGCCGACGTATCCGATCCCAGGTGAAACAATCTGGAGGGATGCATCGATGGCGCGCAGGAAGACGACAAGTCGGCGGGAAGCAACCCATCGCGGGCGCAAGTGTGTGACGGATGCACTGGATGCCACACTCACTGGATCAATGATAAAGTAGCGCGCACCGTTGAAACGCAGCGTATGTTCCAGTCCAACCCGGAATCCGCATTCTGGTAGCCAGATGCCGCGTGGACGACGACCAATCAATCGTGTGATCGTGAGCGTTCCCGCGCCGAGTTGCGCCCGTACCGACTCTTCGTGTGCAAGCAGTGGTAGATAGGCATGCGTTGCGGCACCTCCCAGCGGCTCAACGGTCCCATCTGCACACAGTTCGCGCAGCGCTGCAACCAGGTTGCGCCTGTAGCGCTCGGTAAAACTGCGGAGGATGCCCTGTCCCCAATCGAGGTAGAAGCGCGCCAGATACGCGTAATGCCCCTGTCGCTGACGCTGCCAGCGTCGCAGCGCTGCTTCGCACCGTGCCAGCCAGCGCTCCATCCAAACTACAAAATGCTTCTGGACAACGATATCCGCCAGTTGTTCAAGCAGGATTGGCGAGTATGCCAGTGAGACAGCAGGGCATACACCGCTTTCACGCAGATCGTGTAGCGCATTCATCACGGGCACGATTGAGAACGCAATCATCTCGTGCAGCGGGTCTTCGCCGTCGGGACAACGACCGGCTGCACGCAGGTACGGCATGTGCCCAACGAGAATAAGTGCCAGACCGCCTGTAAACGATGTCGTCATTGACCAACCGTCGCTCTGTTCACGATGCCTTCACCTAACGCATCCAGACGCGCCATAATCGCAGCGGGAAGACTGGCAAGCACTGCCGGATCACCTTCTTCGAGCGCCTGCGTTACATCGATCAGCAGGCGCAAACGATCAATGCGCGCATGCTGCTCTGCGGTCAGCATTCCCGCCATTTCATACCCTTCCAGGACTCCCCGCCGAAACGCGGACGACTGGCGTGAAGAGAGGACGTATGCCAGATCGAACAAGGGATCGCCGCCTACCGGTCGAGCGGGTTGAACCAGACCTTCGAGTTGCACTGATTCGCCTATACTGACAACGATGTGTGCAGGCTTGACGGCGCCATGCAGAACACGTGGTTGGGTGCAGGCCAGAGTGGGATGATCGAGCGTGGCAGCCCGGAGCGCAGAGGTGATATCGGCGCCTAGCACCGCTTCTGCCCGGTTATTGAAACTGCGTTGCTCAAGCCAGCCTGCCAGCGCTTCGCGCCACGTTCGCGCTGACCAGCGACCGGTCGGTGTTGGCGCGCCATAACCGGGTGCTTCAACACGATGCACCCGCCGAAGTATTCGTCCGGTCTGTCGCCCAGCGATGCGCATAAGCGTTGCATCGTTGATACAATCAAGCGTCAGACTGCCCGGATAGGTTTCGATAGCATAGGTGAAAGGAACGTTCGCGCAACTCAGATCATACGCAATCAGGCGCGGCGCTGGCAGGTCGCACGCTGCCAGTGAGCGCAGGAAAAAGACCTCGTGCGCTAGATCTGCTTCAGGGGCAATGACTAGCAGCAGATGGTGAGTCGCAGTTGTCAGGCGCACCTCAATGCGCTGGTTCGTCACACGCACGAGGGTTGCATCCGTCAGGCGCATCTTGAGCGGTTCCACGATCAAGGCGGTATAATCACCCAAATGCGCCATAACATGGCGCAAGGGGTTGGAATATGCCGGATCTTCCGGATCGAGGTAGAGATTCAAATGCGCCCACATAGGCGCAAGATACCACGGAGTTCATCAGCGCGCAACTGCAGGAACAGACGGTAAATGCAGCGGGTGTTCTCGACCCGAATTATCTGCGACGTTCCCACAGCGGCTTCGGTGCGCCAATACCGAACGCTTTCCACACAGTGAGGAGGTATGCCACAGTAGCAACCTCGAGAATCAGAAGCCCCAGTGTAAACCAGGCAAAACTGTTTGCCATGAGGGGATGCACTGCAACAGGAAGACCTTGCGCCAGTACACCGATAATACTATTGCGCCATACAAATGCCGCCCCCAGTCCGACAATTACTAGCGGACCGCCAATGACATGCGACCACCACGCACTCTGCATGACGTCCCACAATCCCCAATAGAACCAGACAATAGTGAACGTCACAAGAATTGCGAGCGTTATTTCGACGATCTGCACTGCAAGCGGGATCCCAAGCGACACCTTGTAGGCAATCAACGCCATCGCCAGTACTGTTAGCGCCAGACCATACACCACACCTGTACCAGACAGCAGCGCCAACCCGATTGGACGTCGCAGATGCATCGGGGATCTAGCAACACGAACACTGGAGCGACTCATATGACATCCTTCCTCCAGAGATGCTAGCGGGGCAGAACAGGTGCATTGAGACGGAGACACAACTTGCCGTTTGGGAACTTACGAACTATTATAGCAAGAGTTAGAGAATGGTTGTCAAGTTTACGTCTTGTCATCTTCTAAAGGGGTATCCGTGTCTCATCTCGATCTCCCTCCCATCACTGGCGAACGCTTTCGCTCACGTCGTTCAGTCGTGATGACCAGCCGGGGCGTGGTAGCGACCAGCCAACCGCTGGCAGCGCAGGCGGGGTTGAGGATGCTGCTTGCGGGTGGAAGCGCAGCTGACGCGGTCATTGCCGCTGCTGCGGTGCTTAACGTTGTCGAGCCAATGAGCACCGGCATTGGCGGCGATGCGTTCGCCCTGGTGTACGATGCACAGACCCGCACCGTGCGGGCGCTGAACGGCAGCGGGCGAGCGCCTGCGGCGTTATCGCGTGAACTCTTTGTTGCGCGTGGATTGACCAGCATTCCGTTGACCGGTATGCTGCCTGTGACCGTTCCCGGTGCGGTGGATGCGTGGGTTGAACTGTTATCGGCATATGGACGGTTGCCGCTGGCGCAGGTTCTCGCGCCAGCTATCGAGTACGCCGACCATGGATTCCCTGTGAGCGAGATTATTGCGCGCAGCTGGAAACTGGCAGAACCAAAACTGGCTGCTCACCCCGACACGGCGCGCACCTATCTGCCGCAGGGTCGCGCACCGCGTGCCGGTGAACTGTTCCGCCAGCCAGGACTGGCGCGCTCGTTGCGGTTGATTGCTGAAGGTGGGCGCGACGCCTTTTACCGTGGCGCCATTGCCGCAGCAATCGCTGCAACCAGTGCCCGCGACGGCGGCGTGTTGACCCTGGAGGACCTGGCGGCGCATCACTCGACATGGGACACGCCAATCAGCGTGACATATCGCGGTTACACCGTCTATGAGTGCCCGCCGAATGGTCAGGGCATCACTGCGCTGATGGCGCTGAATATCCTCGAAGGGTTCGACCTGTCAGCATATACACCGGCTTCGCCAGAAGCGTTGCATCTCCAGATCGAAGCGTTACGCCTGGCATTCGCTGATGCAGCGGCATATGTCGCCGATCCGGCGCATGTGCATGTGCCGACCGCGTGGTTGCTTTCTGGCGCCTATGCCGCCGAACGCCGCGTACAGATCGATCCGCAGCGCGCTCTGCCTCACGTTTGTGCCAGCACGCTCCCTGGCGGGCATGATACCGTCTATGTTACGGCGGTTGATGCTGATGGCAATGCAGTCTCGTTCATTAATAGCCTCTACATGAGCTTTGGCTCAGGGGTGGTAGCGGGAGACACTGGTGTCTGCTTGCAGAATCGCGGCGCCGGGTTTGTGCTCGATCCGAAGCATCCCAACTGTGTCGCTCCCGGCAAACGACCATACCATACGATCATTCCGTGCTTGGTGACGCGCGGTGATCGGCTATGGGCGAGTTTTGGCGTAATGGGCGGTTTTATGCAACCCCAGGGGCACGTGCAGATGCTGGTGAATATGATCGACTTCGGGATGAATCCGCAGGAGGCGCTCGATGCGCCGCGCTTCGAGTTGATCGACCCCTATCTCAACCAGGATGCTGTCGCGCTGGAGCACGACCAGGCAGTGGCGGAAGCGCTCCGGGAGCGCGGGCACTCCATTGTGAATCGGCAGGGCATGTTCGGCTTTGGCGGCGGGCAGATTATTGTTGTTGATGAAGCAGGAGTGCGCCATGCCGGTTCTGATCCGCGCAAAGACGGATGCGCAGTTGCTTACTGAGAATCGCCTGCCAATCGTAACATATTACCATAGCGTTAACTGCTCGGCAATTGGCGACTGGCGCGCATAGTGTCGCAGGCGATCACGTTCAGTGCGCCCGAAAAAGCGTCCATCGAGCGTAATGAAGTCACGCGCGCGCGCGAGCGCCCTACCCAGCGCAGCAAGATGATCCGGATCCCGGAAACGCCCTTCGCGGCGCAGGCGAAGAATACGCGCCACGCTTACCGGACCCAATCCTGGTACGCGCAGGAGTTCGTCCCGGTCGGCGCGGTTCAGTTCGACTGGGAAACGTTCCGGGTGCGCCAGCGCCCACGCCAGTTTCGGGTCGAGGTGTAACGGCAGGTTGCCGTCAGGATCATACGGGAGTTCCTGTTGCTCGAAGCCGTAGTGTCGCAGCAACCAGTCTGCTTCACGGAGACGCTGCTCACGCACAAAAGGCGTTGGCGAACGACTCTCCAGTGGTGTGCCGATCACCGGTCGGAACGCGCTAAAATAGACCCGACGCAGCGCCAGGTCGCGGTAGAGCCAGGTGGTCGTCACCAGCAGATCACGGTCGCTCTCTCCGGCTGCACCCACAACGAACTGCGTGGCAAGCCCTGCACTGATCGCACCCGTTCGACTCCAGTCACGCGCCAGCGTCAGCGGTGCGATCAGGTCGCGCTGCCAGTCGCGTTCGGGCGAAATACGCGCCAGATGCGCCGCAGTTGGCGCTTCTAGGTTGAGACTGATGCGATTGGCGAGGCGTGCAGCACGCTCGATTTCAGCAGCCGACACACCAGGCAACAGTTTCAGATGAACATACCCCTTGTAGCCGTAGCGCGTGCGGAGCATTTCGACAGCATCAAGCATCCGACCAGTCGCAACTGCTGGATTGCCATCGACGCCGGTGGAGAGGAGCAACCCCTGCACTGCACCACGTCCGACGCGGGGAAGAAAGACGCGCTCCAGTTCATCAGGCGTCAGTGTCGCACGTGGCATGTCGTTTCCGGAGCGCAGCGGACAGTAGGTGCAATTCCATTCGCAACGATTGCTCAGCAATAACCGGAAGATCGGAAGCGCCTGCCCTTCGCTGTCGGCGTCGGCAGCAATTGCGTGATCGGCCCACAGCGCCGTGCGCAGCGTGGCGCGCCGATTCCCCTGGAAGCGATCACACGCATCAAAACGCGCCGCTGACGCCAGAATGGCCAGTTTGTCGTCAAGATCCATGCACTTCTCACCTATGCTGATGCTCGCCAGAGAGTAAACCCATTATACGATGAGACCTCGAACGCCAGTTCGTTTCGCCAACATTGCGCCCCTGGATGCTGTCCGGAATGCCAATATCCAATGACTGTTCACAATCGGAGGCAAGGAACCAGCGCACTTCGCATGTTTCAGCCCTTGCCGCCTTCCTGTACTATCCCCTCATATGCCGCCACAACAATCAACCGACGCTCGTTCGTCTGGCGTTCTGGAATCCAGTCGCCGCTACAAGTGATAAGCGTGGCAATCGTCTTATCGCTGGGCGCCATTGCCAGAACGTCGTTGGGGGTCGTTTCGTAGATCGTCTGGACCCGGTAGCGATGCATGGCCGCCTCAGTTTGCACCAGGATGTCATCGCCCGGTTGCACCCGGTGAAGGTGCGTCAGTGTTGCATATGGTCCGCCAACATGCCCGGTCAGCACCATGTTGCCAGGCATACCCGGAAAAGCGCTGCCGAATATCCATCCAACGCCGCGGAACTTCGGCAGGTGATCAACATCCGCCAGTGTGATGGGCCAGTCGACATTAATACTCGGAATGATCAGGCGCTCTGGCGGTAACATTTCTAGTGTGGCGGACGGTTCTGGCGTATTCCCCGGATCGGGCGCCGCAACAGGAACGGCTTCCGCAGTTGGAACCGGTGTCGGGTCTGGTTGCGCCAGAGGAATGCGTTGACCGTCACTGACCTCCAGCAGGCGTTCGGTGGAGGGGTTGAGTCGTTCCTGGTCGCGCAGCATATTCAACCATACCATATACGCTGCACCGATCCCGAGCAGAATCAGCGCGATTGCAAGGCCAACCATAACGAACGAGTGATGCCAAAATATCGAAATGTTCCGGCCCTTCATGGCTGCTGTACTCCTTCCAGATTAGGCGATCCCGCTGTATTCGGCAGTTCAGTAATAACGCGCGCACCACGACCGGCATTGGTCACCACCAGCACCGGCGAACTGCCTGCTGTCGGTGCTTTGAATTCACCCTTGACTGCCAGCGGCACGCCAGCGATCACAATCAACCCATCCCAACCCGGCATCAGGGTCATACGACGTGCAGGCAACTTATCAAGCGTGAAATTTGGATAATTGAACTTCGTCAACTCAACCGTCACGTCACCATCGAGCGACCAGCGCTCGAACGCTTCGCCATCGACCTCCTCGAACTCACCGTCGAGCATGCCGCGGAATCTCCAGAATACCCTGCCGCTGCCATCGGTTGCGCGGCGAATGATGTAGACCCCGGTCATACGATGACCCAGCCCTTCGACATCTGCCAGTACGGTTAATAGTTCAGTTGACAGCGACACAGTTGTCGGGCGTTCTTCCGCCACTGCGCTGCTGAAAAGCAGGCAGAGCGCCAGAAACAGCCCAATGCGCACTGCTGAGATACGTTTCATGATCCCCTCCGCAACAGACTCATCCAGCGCGCGCCGCCGCGCCGCCGATGATTCACCTGCACTGCAAACGCAGCACTGGCTGGACGATCGTCCCCTGAATGTTGACGATAGAGCGCGGCGGCGCGCTCGAGACAGTACTGTGCGCTCTCGTCATCACCAAGATCCGCCAGCACACGACTGAGCGCCTCCAGGCTTTGCGCCGTCGCCAGATGGGTACGCCCCAACCGATCCTCGCGGATCGCCAGCGCCTGCGCTAGGCATACCCGCGCACTCCACAGATCACCAAGCGCCACCAGCGTGATGCCGAGGTTATGCAGACTCTGGGCAGTTGCCGGATCGCGCGGTCCCAGGGTCGCTTCGCGGATTGCCAGCGCTTCCTGGAAGTGAAGCCGTGCCGTAGCGTAGCGTTGCTGCTCGAACCAGAGCGCGCCGAGACGGGTGTGCGTCTGCGCGGTCGCAGGGTGGACGCCGTGCGCTTCAGACTGGCGCCGCAGCGCTCGTTGCAGACATATTAGCGCTGCAACATATTTGCGTTCGGTGCGCAGCACATCTCCCAGACCGCTGAGAGCGCGGGCAATAGCGTCGCTATCGCCGAACACACTGGGACGGTGCGCTGCCAGCACGATTTCGTACTGCTGCCGCGCCTGTTCCAGGCGTCGCTCTGCCAGCAACAGATCGCCTAACCGGCAGCGCAGTGCACCTATCGCCGGGTGGGTTTCGCCTAGCGTTCCGACGCACACGTCCGTTACGCGCATCAGGAGTTCAATGGCAGTTTCCAGATCGGTCGACAGTCGAACAGCATCAACCGCGGTGACATACTGTTGCGCCAGTTCCGCCGCTGCTGTCGGCGATGTGGCAGCCAGCGTCAGCAGCGGTTCAACCGGTAGCGATGCACCCTGTGGCAGACATTCGCTGTGCATCAGATGGACGTCAGTGTTGTCTAGCACGGGCGTATTGACCATCATATTGCTCATCTTCGTCCACCCTCGATCAGGGGTTGCAACGGACGCACCAGCACAGCATAGGACGCGTTTTCGGCGACGGGTATCGGCGGGGCAGGCAATGGCGGACAGTACTCCGGGACGATGTGGCGCAGCATGCGTCGTGCAGCAGCATCGTCGTTCGTGCGTGCAATCTGTTCGAGCAGTGCCACATCCGCACGCAAGTCAGGCGGAATATTGTTGCTGGCACCAGCGGCAACAAAGATTTTGCTGTGCGCTGTTGGCTGATATTCTTCGCCGTGGGCGAACAATTCTTCAAATAATTTCTCACCCGGACGTATGCCGGTAAAGCAGATATCAATATCACGCCCGACCTCCAACCCCGACAGACGGATCATGTCACGCGCCAGATCGACCACCTTCACAGGTTCCCCCATGTCGAGCATGAAAATCTCGCCAGCGTGACCCAGTACCGACGCCTGGAGTACCAGTTGCACTGCTTCGGGAATGGTCATGAAGTAGCGACGCATCTCCGGATGTGTGACCGTTACCGGTCCACCAGCGGCAATCTGCCGTTTGAAGGTCAGCACGACACTGCCACGACTGCCTAGCACGTTTCCAAAACGCACCGCCACGTAGGGTCGTCCGCTGATCCGCGCAGTGTGGAGCACCAGCATCTCGGCGATGCGCTTGGTTGCGCCCATAACGCTCGTCGGGTTGACTGCCTTATCCGATGAGATCATCACAAACCGTTCAATGCCGGTTTCCAGTGATACGTCAAGCAGGTTGCGCGTACCGATGACATTGTTGCTGATGGCTTCAACCGGATGTTCCTCCATCAGCGGAACATGTTTGTGCGCGGCTGCGTGAAAAACGAGTTCGGGCGCATGCGCTTCGAACACTGCGCGCAGGCGATCCAGATCGCGAATATCGGCGATCACCGGCACAATGCGCGGCGATTGATCGGCGTGCGCTTCTGCCGGGCGCTGAAGTTCGTTGCAGATCTCGAACACACTGTTTTCGCCATGACCGAGCACGATCAGGTGCGATGGACCGAAGCGGATCAACTGACGGCATAGTTCGCTACCGATAGAGCCGCCGCCGCCGGTTACCAGGACCCGTCGGTTGGCGACCAGTGCACGCACTGCAGCGGTATCGGTTTGCACTGGCGCACGGCGTAGCAGGTCCTCGATCTGGATGTTGCGCAGTTTGCTGACGCTGATCGTTCCATCGATCAGTTCGTGAACGCCAGGCATGATGCGCACCGCCACACCAACGGATTCGCAAATATGCATAATCTCGCGCACCGCCTTACCGGGTGCGCCTGGCATCGCAATGATCACCTGACGCACCTTGTGGCGAGCTACGAGCGCTGGAATAGCGTGGCGGTCACCCATCACTTCGACGCCATGCAACCGCAGCCCATGCTTCGCCGGATCGTCGTCTAGCAGCCCGACGACTTCCATACCGAGTTTTGGATTGCGCTGAATCTCGCGTACAATAATCGACGCAGCATCGCCAGCGCCCATGATCAATACCGGTGCCGGTCGGTCGGTTGCACGACGCCGACGCTCGCGCGCTGCACCGATGCGCACCAGCAACCGCGGCACACTGACGAGCGTGGCTGCAATAGGCGGCACGATGAAAGGAATGGAGCGCGGCATCGTTGCCACCATTGGCAAGAGCGCGTCGATCAGGGTAAACACAAGCGTGGCAAGCGCCAGCGCAATCGATGTTGCACTACAGAGCAGCAGCAGTTCTTCAAACGAAGCGTAGCGCCAGTAGCGACGGTAGATCCCCAGTGCACGAAACGCCAGTGGGGTGATCACGACCGCTGTCAGGCAGAACTGTACGCATGCTTGCCAGTAACTGCGGAGATCGAACATTTCCAGCCGTAGGACGAAACTCAGATAGATTGCAAGCGGCACCAGCAGGATATCGAAAAGGAGAAAATGCCGGTTTTGAAGTCGCTGCATCATCGTGATGCTCCTCTGGTCACCGGCAGTGCGATGCTGCGCTCGACAGCATCGCGCAGCGCCTCACACACCACATCAACCTGTGTTTCGGTCATTACTCCTGAGAATGGCAGCGCAAGCGACACTGCACCCAAATGCTCGGTGACCGGAAACTCACCGCCGCGGTAACCAAACCGCTCACGGTAGAACGGTTGCAGGTGAATGGGAGTGAAATACGGGCGGCTAGGAATGCCGCGCTCTGCAAGCAGATGCACCACCGTATCACGTCGGGCAGGCGGCACAATGCGCACCACGTAGACAAACCACGACATATAGGTGGTTGTCGGCGCAATACGCGGTGTCTCGACCAGCTCTAGATCCGCCAGTCGTTCGTTGTACCAGGCGGCGACGCGAGCACGTTTCGCCAGTAATTGTTCCAGACGACTCACCTGCACCAGACCAAGGGCGGCACTCAGTTCATCCAGGCGATAGTTGTACCCCAGGCGTGTGTGGTTGAGCCAGCCATCGAAGACATCACGCCCCTGATTGCGCAGACTGCGCAACAGATGCGCCCATGATTCGCGGTTGGTCACAATCATGCCCCCCTCGCCGGTGGTGACCTGTTTGTTCGGATAAAAGGCAAAGACGGCTGCATCGCCAAGCGATCCCGCGGGTCGCCCTTTGTATGCGGCGCCAATCGCCTCACACGCATCTTCAATCACTACCAGATCGGCATTGCGAGCAGTGTCGAGCAATGGGTCCATATCGGCGGGCTGACCAAAGGCGTGCACTGGCAGCAATGCGCGTAATCGTCCTTCGGGTCGGCGGATGCCGCGCAGGGCAGGCGGCAACCAGCGATCAGCGCTCACGCCGCCGCGCATCAGATCGGCAGCGGCAGATGCAACCAGATGCGGGTCGATATTCCCCGTCGCCGGGTCAACATCCACGAACACCGGCACGCCGCGCTCATACAGGATGCAGTTCGCTGAGGCAATGAACGAGAACGGCGTGGTAACAACCATATCGCCATCACTGATCTCGGCAGCGATAATGCACAGATGTAGCCCGCTTGTGCCAGAATTGACACCGATGCCCCACTCAACGCCAGCAACAGCAGCAGCGGCACGTTCAAACGCCTCGAGGCGCGGACCGATACTCAACGTCGGGGTATGCAGCGTCTCAACGACAGCCTGCACTTCTGCATCGCTGATATCGGGGGAAGACATTGGGATACGCATTGCCATACCATGCTCCTCACTTATTGGCGGCGCTTTTGGACGCTGCTGCTGCGAGTGTAGCGCTGCGCGCAGCCGTGCGCGTCTGCCTGTCGGCTATGCTGTGATACGCCGCATGGCGGATTTCGGAGCGTGGGGTGAACGTCGAAGGTTGAAGAAGGTTGAACGTTGAGGTTGCAAGGTTGAAGGTTGCGCGTTGAAGATTGAACGTTGAAGGTTGCGTGTTGAACGTTGAACGTGAACGTTGCGTGTTGCGCGTTGAAGGGTGTGGAAGACTGTTCCCTTTCAGATTCTGGAAACTTCTTCCCTGCCTGCTCATGTAGTGCAAAGAAACATCGGGTATACTGAAGGAACCCATGCGTGGAAGAGCGCTATCGTTACAGCGGCATCCCAGACACGCACGGCAAGATTGTAACTGGCGTCACTAATATAAGAAGGACTGCCTGCTCATTTCAAGGAGGAAAAGTAGTGGACACACCGTATCGTGTCGAAATTCTTGGTCCGATCAGGCCGGAATGGTCAGAAATCCTCACAGTTGAAGCGCTTGATTTTGTTGCCTCCCTGGCGCGTCAGTTTGAGCATCGCCGACGCGCGCTGCTTGCTGCACGTGATCAGCGTTGGGCAGACATTAAATCTGGTGCGCTGCCCGATTTCCTGCCTGAGACGGTTGATATTCGCAGCGGTGATTGGAAAGTGGCTTCCATTCCCGCTGACTTTTCCAATCGGCGAGTGGAGATTACCGGTCCCACTGATCGGCGCATGGTGATCAATGCGCTCAACTCTGGTGCACAGGTCTTTATGGCAGATTTTGAGGATGCCAACGCCCCAACCTGGGAAAATATCGTTCAGGGGCAACTCAACCTGCGTGATGCCGTTCGCCGGACGATCACCTTCGTCAGCCCGGAGGGGCGTGAATATCGCCTGAATGACACGATTGCCACCCTGGCGGTGCGACCGCGCGGCTGGCACCTCGTCGAGAAGCATATGCACGTTGATAATGAGCCAGTGGCTGGCGCTTTCTTCGATTTCGGGTTGTACTTTTTCCACAATGCGCACGAGTTAATCCGACGCGGGAGCGGTCCGTATTTCTACCTGCCGAAGATGCAAAGCCACCTGGAAGCGCGGCTCTGGAACGACGTGTTCAACTTTGCGCAAGATCGTCTTGGCATCCCACACGGCACAATCCGCGCCACTGTGCTGATTGAGCACATTCTGGCTGCATTCGAGATGGAGGAGATTTTGTATGAGTTGCGCGAACACAGCAGCGGTTTGAACCTGGGTCGCTGGGATTATATCTTCAGTTTCATCAAGACGTTCAGCCACCGCGACGACTGGATCTTCCCAGATCGCGCACAGGTGACGATGACGACACACTTCCTGCGTTCAGCAGCGGAACTCGTGGTCTATGCATGCCACAAGCACGGCGCCCACGCGCTCGGCGGCATGTCGGCGTTCATACCAAACCGCCGCGAACCGGAGATTACCGAACGCGCCCTGGCGCAGGTGCGCGCCGATAAAGAGCGCGAGGCGAAGCAAGGGTTCGATGGCGCCTGGGTGGCGCATCCCGACCTGGTGCCGACGGTGCTCGAAGTCTTCAATACAGCGTTTCCAGGCGATCATCAGATCCACTATGTGCCCGAAGTGCACGTCACCGCCGCCGATCTGCTGACAATCCCGCAGGGAACGATCACCGAAGCCGGGTTGCGCAACAATATCAATGTGGCGCTGCAATATATCGAGGCTTGGCTTGGCGGTCGCGGCGCGGTTGCGATCTTCAATCTGATGGAAGATGTGGCGACTGCCGAGATTGCGCGTTCGCAGATCTGGCAGTGGGTGCGCTACAACGCGAAACTGAACGATGGTCGCACGGTTGACGAGACCATGTACAAGACAATCCGCGACGAAGAATTGCACGCACTTGTCACTACCCGCACCGGCGATCACCACTTCGCGCAGGCTGCCGAACTCCTCGATGAACTGACATTGTCGCACGACTTTGTCGAGTTCCTGACCATCCCCGGCTACCGTCGTCTGGATTGAAACCACAAGGGAGTGTGTTATGTCCACCTTCAATCGTGACCAGGAGATCGCAGAACTGGAACGGCGCTGGGCGACCGACCCGCGCTGGCAGGGCATCCGACGCGACTACAGCGCCGCCGATGTGGTGCGGTTGCGTGGCACCCTCAAGATTGAATACACGTTGGCGAATGTGGGCGCCCGGCGATTATGGGATCTGCTGCAGACCGAACCGTATGTGGCGACATTCGGCGCATTGACTGGCGCACAGGCAACGCAAATGGTGCGCGCCGGAATCAAGGCGATCTATATGAGCGGCTGGCAGGTGGCTGCCGACGCTAACCTGGCAGGACAGACCTATCCCGACCAGAGCCTCTATCCGTCAAACAGCGTCCCGGCGCTAGTGCGTCGGATCAATAATGCGCTCATGCGCGCCGACCAGATCCACGCACTAGAAGGGCGTAACGATATTTACTGGTACGCGCCAATTATTGCCGATGCCGAGGCGGGGTTTGGCGGTCCGCTGCATGCGTTCGAGTTGACGAAGGCAATGATCGAGGCTGGCGCGTCGGGAATTCACTTTGAGGATCAGCTGGCGTCGGAGAAGAAGTGTGGGCATCTGGGCGGGAAGGTGCTGGTGCCGACATCGCAGTTTATCCGCACGCTGACAGCGGCGCGCCTGGCAGCTGATGTGCTGGATGTGCCGACAGTGCTGATTGCCCGCACCGATGCACAGGCAGCGACGCTGCTTCTGTCTGATGCCGATGAGTATGACCGCCCCTTTATTACCGGTGAACGTACACCGGAGGGCTTCTACCGGGTGAAGAGCGGACTGGATGCGGCAATCGCCCGTGGTCTGGCGTATGCGCCCTATGCCGACCTGATCTGGTGTGAGACGGCGTATCCTGATTTGGACGAAGCACGGCGATTTGCTGAGGGCATCCATGCAAAATTCCCTGGCAAGATGCTGGCATACAACTGCTCGCCGTCGTTTAACTGGAAACGCTACCTGGATGAAGCGACCATCGCAAAGTTCCAGCGCGAACTCGCGGCAATGGGGTACAAGTTCCAGTTCATCACGCTGGCTGGCTGGCATATGATTAACTACTATGCCTTCGAACTTGCAAAAGCGTATGCTGCCGAAGGAATGACCGCGTATGTGCGGTTGCAGCAGGCGGAGTTTGCTGCCGAGCGACAGGGATATACTGCAACGCGCCATCAGCGCGAGGTGGGAACCGGCTATTTCGATGAGGTGTCCACCATTATTTCTGGTGGCCTTTCCTCAACGACAGCGCTTGCTGGTTCGACCGAAGAAGAGCAGTTTCACTGATGCGCTGTCTTTCGGTTGAGCAACGGGGCAGGCGAAGGCGATGCCTTCACCTGCCCCGCGAGACGGAGGCGTTGCAGTGCGACACCGCTACCGCTACGAACCTGCACGCTGCCGACCACAACCCTACCGCGACTCGCCCCACCGCACCTCAAGACGCGGTCGCCCTTCGATATTCCAGTCGCCAGTATCAGAAGAGACGAAGTACTTTCCGCTGTGATAGTCCGAGTCGGAAGAGTAGAGAATAAGACGTAACGGCTCGCCCCGCGCATATGCCCGCGCCACAGCATACGACACATCCCAGGTGCGCGGGGTGCCGGGCCATCCTGTCAGGACGGTGGGATCGACCCAACGCCCGCCGATGTTCTCATAGGCAATCGGTGCGTTGTTCCAGGTAATGGTATTCTCGCTCCAGTCTCCTGCGGCTGTCAGTACTTGAATCCACGAAGGTTTCGCAACATCCATCCCTCCCGAGTTCCCAAACTGATGGAGCGTCAGCGTGGCCGAGACGATCACCTTGCCGGGCGGTATGCTGTCGAGAGGGAAGGTGACGTAATACTTCGCAAAACAGGGCCAGTCGGCTATATCAGACTGGTTCTGGATGTTGAAATCGGGGGCGCGCCCATAATTGCGATTGCCCCACTCATTCCAGATATGGTTCTCGTCGCCAGGGCACTGGTTGGTGATTGCCCCGCCTACGTCGGCATCAGGGACGAGCGGACTGCGCTCGTTGGGACGCCGGATGATCACCGATCCGGTTGGCGTTACACTGGTCTGGTACGAGGGCAACCCGAAGTTCAACGTGCCCCAGCAACCGGGAGAGTCGAGCGAACCTTGCGGAGGCCAGAACTGATCCCCGATCGGCGGACCGGCGCGTGTATCGCGGTCATGAACAATCACTGCCATGCGCCAGGAAGTTCCATCAGACGGAGCAGATGAAAGTCCCAGACTGCTGAACGGAATGGTGAAACCCATTGCCCATCCCCTGTCGGTGTCGCTGTTATCGTTCAGCGCATTACCGCGCCAGCCAGGGACGGCGTTGAAGGGGATTCTGGTCGCCTGCCAGCCTGTTGTGCTGCCACGATAGACGGCGCGACGTTGCGGACTCGGATCGCCATACAATTGTGCCACAATCTTCCAGGAAGCAGAGGAAAGTGTCGTGCCGCCAGAGGTATCCAGCAGTAGCGTCACTGCGTCCCACTGGGTCAGGGTTTGTGGGGTGGGATTTTCATCATACCAGAGGTGGCGATCAAAAATTGCCAGGTACACGTAGAGTTCATTCGCGTTGTACCCCACCCGAATGTCGGTATAGTTCTGTGTCGGTGAAACCTTGCCAAACCAGGCGATAGCCGTTTGTGTGAAAGGAATGGCGCCGCTGAATCGAGGTGCATTAATGCGCGGGAGATCCGCTGAACAACTCGCTTTAGACACCAGCGGAAGGTAGATTGTCGTACTTGCGCTGATGTCGCTCTGTACAGCATACCCCGCCAATGGGTAGAGACTGGCAGTTGAGACCATCGCCAGGATTCCGATCAGTCTGACAACCCGACCGATGATACTAGTCGTTTGAGTGCGTGGTTGGTCGGACATGCCTACCTCCATCCCTAATGTTCGTTTTTTTCACCCATCGTAGCACCAGAATGGAATGCGCGATCTTACACATTGATCACAACCCGCACTGCACTTTGCGCGTCTCTTATGGGGCGACGTGACCGGCATGTTTCGCAGTGCAAACAGCGGCGTGATATCAAATCTCGCTTGTGGGAGAAGGGGGATGGAGAATACTCACAGGGGTAGGTTTTTTGGAAGCCCCGGCGTGCCATCTTCCGTGTCAGGCATCAGGACGCTCAAACTCCCCCTTCTCCCCTTGTGAAAGAAGGGGACAGGGGGGATGAGGGGCAAAAGTGCGCTGGAATGCAGAAGACCTGCCTGTTCGCGGAAATAGAATAGAGGGGATACTGGCAAACCGATCGTCGGGACACCCCTCACGCAGTCACCGACGCGGTGCGCCATCTGGCGGCAAATGCTTGCAGATGCCAGCTTTGATCGTCTGACCTGGTACCGTGCGCCCCAGCATCCCTTCGAGCGTACGCGCAACATCGAGCAGCGCTGGCAGGCGAATACCGGTCGAGATGCCCATCTCGTGGAGCATGTGCACCAGGTCTTCAGTACAGATATTGCCGGGTGCGCCTGGTGCGAACGGGCACCCACCGATCCCGCCAACACTGGCATCGAACCGGTCAACTCCAAGCGATAGCGCCATGAGCACATTCGCCAGCCCTGCACCGCGAGCGCTATGGAGATGCAGACGAGGATGCGCCTGCGGGAAGCGTTCATAAAATGCCAGAATCAGATCGCGCACCAGAGCTGGATGCCCCATGCCGGTCGTATCGCCAAACGTCACCTGTTCGGCACCCAGATCAAACAGGCGCGCTGTCAGATCCATGACTCGATCCAGCGGCACATCCCCTTCGAACGGGCACCCGAACGCAACCGACACTACTGCCTCGAAACATACGCCGGCTTCACGGGCGATAGCCGCTATGTCGGCAGCCTGCGCCAGCGATTGCTCAATCGACATATTCACATTGCTGCGATTATGGCTTTCGCTGGCGCTAAGAAAGACCTGGAGCGCATCTGCCCGTGCTGCAACAGCTCGTCGCGCACCGATGGCATTAGGAACAATAGCACTGTAAACAACACCGGGGCGACGTGAGATCGCCGCGAAGACATCCGCCGTATCCGCCATCTGCGGTACATTGGCGGGACGAACAAATGCGCCAACCTCAATCAAGGTCAATCCTGTGTCGGCAAGACGGTCGATCAACTGAACTTTCTGGGCAGTGGTAAGAATGACATCCTCATTTTGCAGGCCATCGCGCGGACCGACTTCTCGGATGGATACATGATTGGGAAAGCGAGGAAGAGCGTTCATCGTCACCTCCTTGTGTCCGCGTATGTCGGCTCTCGCCTTTCCCCATTCAGGGTATCGATCCGGGCGCTGGCGCATCTTTCGTTTGCAGCATGTACCCCATGCTGCGAATGCTAATCAGCGCAATGCCCGGCGTTTTGGTTGCATCGAGTTTCTGCCGAAGCCGCGCAATGTGTGGACGAAGCAGCGAACGTGCCTCTTCTTCCGCCTGCGCGCGTCCATACACTGCTTCAGAGAGAGTCGTGTAACTGAGCGCCGTATCAGGATTCTGCGCCAGCGCCGTCAGCAACGCAAACTCTGTGCGCGTGAGCGTGAGCGTATGCTCGCCAAGATACGCAGCGTGACGCCGCAAGTCGAGCACGAGCGGACCTACCGTCAGATAATCGTTCGAAGCAGTCGTTGCAGGCGCAGGATTGCTACCACCCTCGATCAAACCAAGCGCGCGAGCACTCTCACTGATGCGCTGGAGCAGTTCCGCGCGCTGGAGATTGACCCGGCGATGGTGCAGCGCACGTTCAACCCGCTCACGAATCTCGGTCACCTGTGCTGGCTTGAGCAGATAATCAAAAGCGCTATAGCGTAATGCCGCTATCGCGCTATTGATTGAACCATGCGCTGTCAGAAGGATAACCTCGGTTGCAGGCGACCGTTCCTTCACTTCGCGCAGGATCTCGATGCCATCGACATCGCCCAGTTGCAGATCAAGCAGCAGCAGATCAAACTCTTCTCCGCTAAGACGCATACGGGCAGCAGCACCGTTCTCTGCCGTCTCAACCCGATAGCCATAGGCGCGGAGCGCCGTCTCGAGCATGATACGCACCGAACGTTCGTCATCAACGACCAGGATCTTCGCCGGTTGCTTCATGGCGGCTCTCCTTGTGCCTGATCGGTAACATAATCTCGAAGGTTGTTCCCTCGCCAGGAATGCTCTGCGCGCAAATGCTTCCCAGATGACGTTCCACAATTGCCTTGCTGGTATACAACCCCAATCCCATACCACGCTCTTTTGTGGTATGCAACCCATCAAAAATGCGGGTCAACTGCTCTGGCGGAATGCCAACGCCGGTATCCGTGATCGCGATAGCGATTGCCTCCTGACCCGATGCCAGATGGGTACGGTACGTCTGCACATGCAACACGCCGCCGTTGGGCATGGCTTCTGCGGCGTTCAGCACCAGATTGAGCAGCACCTGCTTCAATTGATCAGCGACACCCTGGATCGTGGGGAGGTCGGGGGTCAGTTCGCGCATCACCCGGATGCGTGAACGCTCGAGTTGCTTACCGGTCAGCAACAGAACACTCTCAATCAGCTGATTGACATCAACGTTTGTGAAAACATCAGCGCGTGGTCGGTACAGGTCGCGCAACCGTTCCAGCACCCGCACGATCCGTTCGATCTCTTCTTCCGCGAGGCGCAGGAAATGCTGATTGGGTGTTTCGGGGGTGCACTGCTCCAGAAACAGTGCCAGAAATCCCTGAATAGCCTGGAGCGGGTTGCCGACTTCGTGCGCGATACTGGCAGCGAGATGACCGATCGCTGCCAGTTTTTCGGCACGCACGAGTTGTGTTTGCAGCGCCACGCGCTCAGTAATGTCTTCCCACACTTCAACAACCTGGTATACCACGCCAGCTGCGTCGAAGAGCGGGAAACTCGCAATCTCGATCAACGCATCACTGCTGCCAGGGCGCTGAAGGGTGCGGCGTAGGCGTTGCGGCTGGCGTGCAACGAATGTGCGCGCTGCTGCTGACTCGCTCCACTCTCCAAGTGCATCGCCGTAGAACCTGCCGACCAGCATGGCTGGCTCAAGCCCAAAACGCCTTGCAAGCGCGCGATTTGCCGCCAGCACGTACCCGGTTGGATCAATCAGCACCAGTCCTATCGGCACACTGTCGATAACCCCACGAATAAGGTTGCGGCTTAGCTGGATCTCACGCAGGCGGGTGCGTTCAGCGATCTGTTCCGCCTGATCGTGCAGCATAGTCAGTTGCCAGGAAGCCTCGATCGCCTGCGCTGCCAGGCGCGCTATGGCAACCATCGTATCGGATACCGACGGCGGCTCGCCATCAAACAGTAGAATGGCAACGCCAACATCGCGCCCGCCAGAAGAAAGCGACAGTGCCATTGCCGATGCCGTATGATTCGGCACGATCATCGTCCTGCCGTGCCCAATCTGCCGCAGGATCTGGGCGCCGCTGATGTCGTTCCAATCGGGAGGGTTGCCTTGCACACTGGCAGCGCCAACGAGCCGCGGATAGGCGCCAGGTCGTTCGCGCAACGTCAGGTAGCATGCGGTTGCACCGGTCGCTGCGCACAGGTTCAGTGCAATGTCTTGAATGCTTGCGTTCAAGTTATTTTGGATGGCTAGTTGTAGTTGTACGGAAGCGCCCATAGATGACTGCCGCTGCGTCGAAGAGCGAACAACCCAGACCGGAGGCGCCAAAAAACATACGCACATTTCGGCGTAACCCGCCGTATATCACAGTATTCTTACATTGAGAGGATGGGTTGTCAAGCACGACTCTGCGCAGTTCTGTCGTGTTGGACGCTCTGTGCACGCTCCCGGTGATAAGTGCGCCACGCCGTCCACGCCAGCAATGGTAAAACCAGGGGCCACCAGAAGCGCACCTCACGCAGATTGTACCAGAAAAGGCGAACGATCAGGAATGGCAGACCTCCAATTGTCAGGATACGCTCAAAGGTTGGAGACAGTGGAGGAGGTGGTGGGGTCAGACGTTTTATACGCTCGGTGTGGCCACGCAGGGCTTCTTCGGCAACGCAAGCAGAACCACAGATACGCCCGATGGTGCCACGGGGAATAGTGGATGGACGTGAACCTTTTGCTGGCATGATTGTTACCCAAAAAGATGCCGTTGCGACCCGGCAGTGTGCTCCGCTGCCAGATGCCAAACGCACACACATTCAATGGCAATTGTTAGAAGGGAATCAATGACTTCACCACAAGAACGCACTGCAGAGACGCACGAAGAGCGAAGAAGTTTTCGTCAATCGTCTGCTGCGTCCTTTGCGTCGCTTTGGCGAGATGACCTTTTTGCAGGAAACTCACTGGCAATCGTCACAGACAGCGTATGTCGTCAGCTGCGATTGTACCTGCTCGATGGCGGCCTGTCAATTGCGTTTGCCGAAGAGATCGAAGAACACCCGGTTATGCACAACGCCACCATTTGCAGTGCCATCTTGGTATGATCCTAGCGGGTGATCTCACCCAGACGTTTGCAGATCGGCGGCAGTGTGCAAACGACAACAGGTTCATCCCCAGACCCATAATCGTCTGAGCCACTTCGGGGCGAATGCCAATTAACTTTCGGTGCCCAGCAACTGAACACACGGCGCCGATTGCAGGCAGCCCCTGCGCGACCTGGCTATCGACAACCGGCACGCCGGTAATATCGACCAGCAGTAGTGTGCGCGCGAGCGCTGCAATGTACGCAACGCCCGATCCTGAATATACGCCAGCCGCTCTGTATCGATAGCGCCCACCAGTGGTATTACCAGTGCCTGATCCTGTCTGTTGCACGATCTCCTCGACCAGCGCTGTATCAAGGAAGATGGGCTTCCTCTGGCGATTCTGGATGACTGCTGCAACGATAAAGCGTCTATCATCCAGGATTGTCAACTGTTCAAATGACAGATCAAGTGCGAGCAGGCGTTGAAGCGCCTCAATGCCATGCGCCACCGGCGCAGTCGCCAGATTGGACATCCTGATAGCTGTGTTCAACATATTCCAGCGTGCATCGAGGAACGTTTGCGTCTCGACGGCTACCCCGTGAGCAAGCGACTGCTGCTGAGCAGCAAGCGCACGCTGATGCACCCGCCAGTTCGAGGCGACCTGCAACGCATTGCTGATCGAGAGCGACAGCACACTCAGGCTGATCAGCGCAAGAGCGAGCAACAGCGAGAGGCTGCGTGATGAGTGCCTGGATGCAGATGTGGTGTTCATACGCACGTGATATGCTCCGCTGCATGACCTGCCGGATACGCAACATGGCGCCGGCAAAGATGACGTTATTCTTCACTATACCACGCCTGTTGATCACCAAAGACAACAATTCAGGATCGGGATCGATACAGTTCAGTAACGGTTAACCTAAACTTAACACAACGACCCTTTGCCCTTAACTTTGTGCAGGTATACTCTACCCTGCCCATGTACAGAGGTTCTCAGCGTATGTTTGTCCGCCGGACTGCGAGCAATTCATGCCTGGGAACTTTGGAAAAGAAGCAGTAGATTGTCAGGAGGGAGAAACGTATGCACATCATCAGGAAACGGTTTTTCGCGTCGCTGTTGATGCTGGCGCTGATCGCGCCGATCATCGCAGCCTGTGGCGGTCAGACCGCGCAACCGACCGCCGCGCCCGCGCAACCGACCGCCGCGCCCGCGGAAGCAACCCCGGCGCCAGGACAACCGACCGCCGCGCCCGCGCAACCGACCGCCGCGCCCACGCAACCGACTGCCGAACCGGCGGCGGAGATCGATTACGATGGTCTTCCCGACGTCGATCCGGGAGCAGTAACGGGGAACATCGTCACCGCCGGGTCATCGACGGTCTTCCCGCTGACCCAGCGGATGGCGGAGCGCTTCAAGGACGAGGGTTACGCTGGTAACATCACGATCGACTCGATCGGCACCGGCGCCGGGTTCGAGCGCTTCTGCAAGGCGGGCGAAACCGACATCTCCAACGCCAGCCGCGCTATCAAACCTGCTGAGGTCGAGAACTGCCGCGCCATCGGACGCGAGCCGGTCGAGTTCCGCGTCGGCACCGACGCCCTGGCGGTGGTCGTCAACCCGGCCAACACCTTCGTCGACAGCCTGA
>Ga0308415_1000050_pt1 | contig 43620 bp, 45 predicted proteins | sample HotsprSampleOS55_FD_203465 | JGI IMG/M metagenome (GOLD analysis project Ga0308415, IMG submission 203465) | Hot spring phototrophic mat microbial communities from Octopus Spring, Yellowstone National Park, Wyoming, United States - 20090730_OS55 ... | reverse complement strand
CTGCCCTGGCCGCGGCCGGGCTTGCCGCTCAACTTCCTGAACCGGTAGCCCGGAGCCGTCGCGCCGCCGCCTAGTCCTTGAGCAGGCTCTTGAGGTTGCGGGCGGCGCGGTCGCCGAACACGTAGCGCGTCCGATCCACGCTCGGCGCGCCGCCGCGCTCGCAGACCTCGCGCGACGGATCGCACACGGTCCGCCTGTCGGGGCGGATCGTGCCGTCCGGCTGGGTGACGGCGAGCGCCGGCTTCCTGCCGAACTGCTCGCGGGTGTTCTTGTAGTCGGGCTCGCCGCGCCTGGTGCACAGCTCCTCTTCGAGGTCGCAGCGCACCCCTTCCTTGGGGTTGTAGCGGGTGTCGGTGCGCCAATTGCCGCCGATCCGCTTCTCGAGGTCCTCGGCCGCGCTCTTGCCGAAATATTCCCGGGTCAAGGAGAGTTCCGGGCCACCACGATCGTAGCAGACCCGCTCGAACCGGTCGCAACGCACCCCCGGCGAGGGCGAGACCCAGCGATCGCTCGCGCCCCAGCCCACCGCCGCGGGACCGGGTGCGAAGCCGCCCACCCTACCACCGTCCATGCAGCCGCAGGCGAGCAGCGCGAGGCCACCCGCCCAGAGCGCGCGCCGTGCCATCATGGGCCTCTCTCCCGCCTCGGGACGTCCCCCCGCGACCCAAGGTGCCCCCGGCCCGCCGCTCTGCCAAGGGCCGGGGGCTCATCCGCCGCGCTCAGCCCCGGACCGCGCCGATCCAGGGCAGGTGGCGGAAGCGCTCGGCCCAGTCGATGCCGTAGCCCACGACGAACAGGTCGGGGATCTCGAAGCCCACGAAGTCGGGCTGGATGTCGACCACCCGGCGCGAGGGCTTGTCGAGCAGCGCGCAGGTCCAGACCCGCGAGGCGCCGTGCTGCAGCAGGAGGTCGCGGGTGAAGAGGAGCGTACGGCCGGTATCCTGGATGTCGTCGACCAACAGCACCGGCCGGCCGGCGATCGAGCCCGGCATCTCGCCGATCACCTTGACCGTGCCGCTGCTCTCGGTGCCGAGCCCGTAGGAGGAGACCTGGAGGAACTCGACCCGCGGCTTCATGCCGGCCCGGTCGAGGGCGCGCACGAGGTCGGCAGTGAAGACGAACGCCCCCTTCAAGAGCCCCACGAGGGTGAACTCGGCCGGCAGCGCGGCGGCGATCGCGGCCGCCAGCTCCTCGACCCGCCGGGCGATCGTCTCGGCGTCGAACAGGCGGGTGACCGGACGGTCATCGGGCGTGGTCAAGCGCGCGGCTCCTCGAGCCGGAGGGTGAGGTCGGAGCGGGCCCTCGCGGCTTCCTCGAGGGTGGCGAGGACCGGGCCGAGCTCGGGGTCGGCCTCGAGTTCGGCGCGCGTGCGGCCCCGCCAGACGATCTCGATCGGACCCGGAAGATCGGTCGTCAAGACGTCGAAGAGGGCATCCAGATTGTGGCCGAAATGGCCCGGGAAGCCGAGCTCGCGGGCGAGCCGGGCGAGGGCCGCGCGGCGCGTCCGGGTCCGCCCGTCGAGCCGACAGGAGCGCGCGGCGGCGCTCACTTGGGCACCTCCTTGAAGGTCCGGTAATGGTCGGTCGTGAGGTAGACGAGCCCGTCGTTCGACCAGACGAGCCGCTTGGGCCCACGCGGGCCGCAGGCATAGTCGAGGTCGGCCTCGTACCAAGTGCGGCCGCGCTCGTCGGGTAGGCGCTTTTCGCGGTTGCCGAAGCGGTCGCCGCCGATCGCTCGGCCGGGTGCGACGGCGCACAGATCGGTGCCGGGCTGCCAGCCGAGCGCGGCCGCCTGCTCCTTGGTGACGTAGCGCGGCGGCAGCTTCCGGGTCGCGCGCAGGCTTTCGACCGTCTCGACGAAGCCGTCGACGTCGACGATCCCTTCGCGTTGCGCGAACCGACGGAGCTCGGCCGGCCCGGCCGCCGCCAGGGCCGGCACGAGCACGATCAGGACGAGAAGGCCGAGGATCCGCCGCACGCTTTCCCCGCGTCTCCGGCATCTCTCGTTGATAGCTGCCGGTCGGTCGCCCTCCAAGCCCGCAGAGAAGGCCGGCTTGCCGTGCCGGACCCGCCCGTTAGACTGCCGGACGGAGGAGGTCGGGACGGCTCGGCCGCCCGCGGGTGCGAGAGGAGAAGAGGATGGCTTTCCGCAAGCGCTTTTCGGTTGGAGCCGCGGCTCTGAGCCTCGCGATCGGCATCGCCGGATCGGCTGCCGCGGAGACCGTGCTCAAAGCGGTCATGCACTCCGATCTCAAGATCGTCGATCCGATTTGGACGACCGCCTACATCACCCGCAATCACGGCTACAATGTCTACGACACGCTGTTCGCCATGGACGCGACGGGCGCGATCCGCCCGCAAATGGTCGACAGCTGGAAGGTCAGCGACGACGGCCTGACCTACAGCTTCACGCTTCGCGACGGGCTCCTCTTCCACGACGGCAAGCCGGTGACGGCCGAGGATGCCGTGGCCTCGATCAAGCGCTGGGGCACGCGCGACACCATGGGCATTCTCTTGATGAGCTATGTCGACCGGCTCGAGGCCAAGGATGCCCGCACCTTCGAGCTGCATTTGAAAAGACCCTACGGGCTCGTCCTCCAATCGCTCGGCAAGCCCTCCTCGAACGTGCCCTTCGTCATGCCCAAGCGGGTCGCCGAGACACCGGGGACGGAGCAGATCACGGATTATACGGGCTCGGGGCCTTTCGTCTTCCGCAAGGATCTCTGGAAGCCCGGGGCGATCGCGGTCTACGAGAAGTTCAAGGATTACAAGCCGCGCTCCGAGCCGCCCTCCTGGGCTGCCGGCGGCAAGGTGGTCAAGGTCGACCGGGTCGAGTGGATCTCGATGCCGGACCATCAGACGGCGGTCAACGCGCTGATCTCGGGCGAGATCGATCTGATGGAAGCGCCGCCGCACGATCTCTTGCCGGTGCTCGAGGCCGAGACGAGTGTCCGGCTTTTCGACTGGAACACGCTCGGCAACCAGTACATGTTCCGCTTCAACAGCCTGCACCCGCCGTTCAACAATCCGAAAATTCGCCGTGCCGCCCTCGAGGCCTTGAATCAGGAAGACTTCCTCAAGGCGGTGATCGGTGATCCACGCTATTACAAGACCTGTGCGGCGATGTTCGTCTGCGACACGACCTTCGCCACCGACAAGGGTGGCGAAGTCATGCTGAAGTCGGACTTCGAGCGTTCGAAGCAGCTCTTGAAGGAAGCCGGCTACGACGGCACGCCCGTGCTGCTGATGCACTCGACCGACCTCGTCGTGCTCGCCAACCTCGCCCCGGTCGCCAAGCAGCTCCTCGAGAAGGGCGGCTTCAAGGTCGACATGGTCTCGATGGACTGGCAGTCGCTGGTCGCTCGCCGGGCCAAGAAGGAGAAGCCCTCGGAGGGCGGCTGGAACGCCTTCATGACCTCTTGGGTGGCAGCCGACATTTTGAACCCGATCAGCACCGCCGGGCTCAATGCCACCGGTGAGAAGGGCTGGTTCGGCTGGTTCGACGATCCGAAGCTCGAGGCCATGAAGCGCGCCTTCGCCGAGGAGACCGACCTCGAGAAGCAGAAGAAGATCGCCGAAGAGATCCAGGTCTACGTCGCGACCGAGGCGACGACGCACGGCTGGATGGGCCAGTGGTACCAGCCCATGGCGATCCGCAAGACGATCTCGGGCGTGCTCGAGGGCCCGGTGCCCTACATGTGGAACATCGAGAAGAAGGGCTGAGCCCGAGGACCGTCGCGCCAGGCGGCCGCGTCGGCTCGCCCGGCGCGGCCGCTTTCGCTATCCTGCGCGCGCGGAGGTGGTGATGGCCGAGCCGGCCCGTAAGCTCGTGACGGTCGCGGAGTTCCTCGCCTTCGAGGGCGAGGGCGATCGCCGCTACGAACTCGTGGGCGGTGAAATCGTCATGATGGCGCCGCCCGTGGGCGCCCACGGCCTCCTCGTGGCGCGGCTCGCGAATGCCCTCGCCTCCGCGCTCCGCAGGCCTTGCGAGCCGCGTGCGGAGGCCGGCATCGCGCTTCCCTGGAGCGACGCCGACTTCTTCGTGGCCGACCTCGTCGTGAGCTGCGAGCGTGCCGATCTGCGCGAGCCGCACACCCGCACCCCGCTCCTGATCGCCGAGGTACTCTCCCCGGCCACCGCCGCGCGCGACCGGACCGTCAAGCTCCCCGCCTATCGCCGCTTGCCCTCGGTCGGCCACGTGCTGTTGCTCGCCGCCGACCGTTGCGCGGTCGAGCACTATGCGCGCACGGGCCCCTTCTGGCGACTCGTGGATCTGGGGCCGGGCGACGTCCTCCGGCTCGAAGATCTCGCGGTCGAGATCCCGCTCGATAACCTCTACGAGGGCCTCCTGCCCGAGGAGCCCGCCGCCCACCCGAACCCCCCGGCCTGAGCCACCTTGCTCGCCTTCGTCCTCCGTCGCCTGCTCGCTACCGTCCCGGTGCTCTTCACCGTGGCCCTCCTCGTCTTCCTCATGCTGCGCCTCACCCCCGGGGACCCGGCGGCGATCATGGCCGGCGACAACGCCACGGCCGCGCAGATCGCCGAGATCCGCACGAAGCTCGGCCTCGACCAGCCGATCCTCGTCCAGTTCGCGATCTGGCTCGGGAAAGTGCTCACGGGCGATCTCGGCGAATCCTTCTTCTTCAAAACACCCGTGGCCACGCTCATCGCCCAGCGGATCGGCCCGACCGTGGCCCTCGCCACGACGACCATGATCATCACCGTCCTGGTGGCGGTGCCGCTCGGGACGCTCGCCGCCTGGAGGCACGGCACGCTCCTCGACCGGTTCGTGATGGGCTTTTCGGTGCTCGGCTTCTCGGTGCCGGTCTTCGTGCTGGGTTACGCGCTGATCTACGTCTTCGCGATCCAGCTCCAATGGCTGCCCGTGCAGGGCTACCGGCCGCTCTCGGCCGGGCTCGGCCCGTTCCTGACCCAGCTCGCCTTGCCCTCCTGTGCCCTTTCCGTGATCTACATCGCCCTCGTCGCGCGGATCACTCGGGCCGCGCTCTTGGAGGTCCTGGGCGAAGACCATGTCCGCACCGCCCGCGCCAAAGGCCTCGCGGAATCGGCCGTGCTGTTGCGCCACGGGCTCAGGAACGCCGCCGTGCCGATCGTCACCGTGATCGGCCTCGGCATCGCGCTCTTGATCGGCGGCGTGGTGGTCACCGAGAGTGTGTTCAACATCCCGGGCCTCGGCCGGCTCACGGTCGATGCCGTGCTCGGCCGCGACTATCCGACCATCCAGGGCGTCATCCTCGTCTTCTCCTTCCTCTACGTGCTGATCAATCTCGTGATCGACCTCCTCTACACCTTGCTCGACCCGAGGATCCGCTATTGAGCGCCCGCCCCCGCGACCTGCCGCTCGCCGAGCCGCCGGCCGAGCTCGTGCTTCCGGACACCGCGGCGGCGGCCGCCGCCGCGGCGGGTGTGCCGCTCCACCGCCGTCTCCTGGGCCATTCGGGCGTGCTCGCGGGCGGCCTCCTCCTCCTCTTGATGGCCCTCGTGGCCCTCGCCGCCCCCTGGCTCGCGACCCGCGACCCGGTGGCGATCGACCCCGCCAACCGCAACAAGCGGCCCGGCTTCGAGCGGGTCGTCACGGACGCCCAGGGCCGCGAGCAGCGGATCGTCCACTGGATGGGCACCGACAGTCTCGGCCGCGACGTCTATTCCCGCGTCGTCTACGGCGCCCGGATCTCGCTCGTCGTGGGTGCCGCGGTCGCCGCTCTCGCGGTCGCCGTGGGCCTCGCGATCGGCCTCGTCTCGGGCTATCTGCGCTGGCTCGATGCCATCGTCATGCGGATCATGGACGGGCTCATGGCGATCCCCGGCATCCTTTTGGCGCTCGCCCTCGTGGCCCTCTGGGGTGCCGGGCTCCTGACGGTGATCCTCGCGATCGTCGTGCCCGAGGTGCCGCGCGTCGTGCGCCTCGTCCGCTCGGTCGTGCTCCAGGTGCGCGAAGAGCCTTATGTCGAGGCGGCCGTGGCCGTCGGCACGCGGCTGCCGGCCCTGCTCTGGCGCCACGTCCTGCCGAACACGGTGGCGCCTTTGATCGTCCAGGGCACCTACATCGCGGCCTCCGCGATCCTGGTCGAGGCGATCCTCTCGTTCCTGGGCGTCGGCATCCCGACCGACATCCCGACATGGGGCAACATCATGGCCGAGGGCCGCACGCTGTTTCGCGTCTTCCCGCACAACATCCTCTTCCCGGGCCTTTTTCTCGCGCTCACCGTGCTCGCCGTGAACATGCTCGGCGACGGCTTGCGCGACGTGCTCGACCCCAAGCTCGTGCGACGCATCTAGGGGCGGCTTGCCGGCGGCGGGCGGCGCTGCCAGCTTCGCCCGCGAGGGAACCGATCGGTCGGAGGAGGAGATGCGCGAGGAAGCGGGCGCACCCGAACCGCGCCGCAATGTCCTGGGGGAACCGCTGCAGCCTTGCAGCCTCAGGCCCCGGACCGGCTTCTACCGGAACGGCTGCTGCGACACGGGCCCCGAGGACGTGGGCTCGCACACGGTCTGCGCGATCATGACCGAGGAGTTCCTGGCCTTCTCGCGTGCCGTGGGCAACGATCTCTCGACGCCGCGGCCGGAATACGACTTCCCGGGACTGCGACCCGGCGATCGCTGGTGCCTGTGCGCACCGCGCTGGCAGCAGGCGCTCGAGGCCGGCAAGGCCCCGAAGGTCGTGCTCGCCGCCACCCACGCCCGTGCCCTCGACTGGTGCCGGCTCGAGGATCTGAAGCGCCATGCGGTCGATCTCGCTTGAGCCGTGCCGGGCAGCCGCAGCCCTCGCCTCGGCCTGGATCGTGGCCCTGCTCGCCTTCCAACCGGCGGCCGCCGCCAAGGAGAAGTCGGGCCAGCTCTGCGAGGTCACGAGCGCGGTGAGCGGCGAGGGTCAGCTCCGCGACCGGACCAAGAAATGCAAGAAAAACGACGTCCTCCAGGTCCTGGTCGTGAGCACGAGCCTGGCACCTGCGCGCGTGGCGGCGCTCGCTTGCGACTTCTCCGAACAGGTATTGATCGAGGGGACCACCGACACACCGGGCATCGCCCGGGTCACCTGCACCTTCGCGGGCGAGGTCCGCGCCAAGCGATGAGCCTCGTTCCCAAGCGATGAGCCTCGTTCCGAACCCTTGCGGAGCCCGGAGGCGGTGAGCCCGCCCGTCCTCGTGATCGAGCGGCTGCGGGTGGCACTGCCGGCGGGGGCCGACCGGCGGCTCGCGGTCGACGACGTCTCGCTCGAAGTCGCACGCGGCGAGATCCTCTGCCTCGTCGGCGAATCGGGCTCCGGCAAGTCGGTGACCGCCCAGGCGGTGATGGGGCTTTTGCCGAAGGGCCAGCTCGAGCCCGTGGGCGGCCGGATCCTGCTCGAGGGGGAGAGCCTCCTCGATGCGCCGCCGGCCCGGCTGCGGGCGCTGCGCGGTTCGCGGATGGCGATGATCTTCCAGGAGCCGATGACCGCCTTGAACCCGGTCATGCGCTGCGGCCGGCAGATCGACGAGGTTTTGACCTGCCATCTCCGGCTCTCGGCCGCCGAACGCGAGGCGCGCATCCGCCGCATCCTCGAGGAGGTGCGCCTGCCCGACCCGGAGCGGATCGCCGCCGCCTACCCGCACGAGCTCTCGGGCGGCCAGCGCCAGCGCATCATGATCGCGATGGCGCTCGTCCTCGAGCCCGCGCTTCTGATCGCCGACGAGCCCACGACCGCCCTCGACGTCACGACCCAAGCGCAGATCCTGCGGCTGATCGCGGATCTGCAGGCCCGCCACGGCACGGGTGTGCTCTTCATCACCCACGATTTCGGCGTGGTGGCCGAGATCGCCGATCGGGTGGCGGTCATGCAGTCGGGCCGGATCGTCGAAGAGGGCCCGCGCGATCGGGTGCTGCGCCGGCCCGAGCATCCCTACACCCGGATGTTGATCGCGGCCGTTCCCTCGCTCGAGCCGCGCCACCCGCGGAGCCGCACGGACGCTCCCCTCGTGCTGCGCACCGAGGGGCTGGGGAAGGCCTATGTCACCGGCGGTTGGATCGGCAAGCGGCGCAGCGTGCGCGCCGCCGAGGCGGTGAGCCTCACGGTGCGCAAGGGCGAGACCCTCGGCATCGTCGGCGAATCGGGCTCGGGCAAGTCGACCGTGGCGCGCTGCATCGCCCGGCTCACCGACCCGAGCGAGGGCGAGGTCTGGCTCGGCGCCGATCCGATCGGCCGGCTGCCGCGCCGCCGGCTACGGCCGCACCGCCGCCGCGTCCAAGTGGTCTTCCAGGACCCTTACCGCTCCTTGAACCCGCGCCGCACGGTGGGCCAGTCGATCGTCGAGGGGCCGGTCAATTTCGGCACGCCGCCCGGGGTCGCACGCGAGCGCGCGCGCGAGCTTCTGCGCCTCGTCCGGCTCGACCCGAACGCCCTCGACCGCTACCCGCACCAATTCTCGGGCGGTCAGCGCCAGCGGATCGCGATCGCCCGGGCACTCGCCATGGAGCCCGAGCTCCTGATCGCCGACGAGGCGGTCTCGGCCCTCGACGTCTCGGTCCAAGCCCAGGTGCTGGAACTCCTCGACGAGATCCGCACCCGCCTCGATCTGGCCGTGCTTTTCATCACGCACGATCTGCGGGTCGCGGCCCAGGTCTGCGACCGCGTCGCCGTAATGCAAGGGGGCCGGGTGGTCGAGGAGGGCGACGCGGCCGAGGTCCTCACGAGCCCCCGCCATCCCTACACCCGCGCGCTGCTCGAAGCCGCCCCGGGCCGCGGCTACCCGTTCGGCGCGGGCTAGCCGGCCGCGAGCGGCACGAGGTCGTCGACCGAGAGCGAGGTCACGCCCTCGAGCGTCACCGTGTCGTTGCCCGGGGCGGTACGGCCGCTCGCTCGGCCGAGGTCGAGGACGAGGTTCCCGCCCACCAGGGTGACCGCCGCATCGCCGATCCCGATGCGGCCGTCGCCGTCGCTGTCGAGCACCGCACCGTCGAGGCCCCAGCCGCGCAGGTCGAGCTTGTCGCGACCGGACCGGAAATCGGCGATCACGTCGTGGTCCGAGCCGAACCAAGCGCCGAGCGGTTCGGCGTAAAGCGAGTCGAAGCGGAAAATGTCGGCGCCCGGACCACCGACGAGCCGGTCGTTCCCTGAGCCGCCCACGAGGATATCGTTCCCCTTTCCGCCGTCCAGAAAATCGTTACCGCCCGCGGTTCGGTTTTCGATTTCGTAGATCTCGACGCCGACCGGCGTGTCGCCGTAAAGTAGGTCGTTGCCGGGGCCACCGAACAGCCTGTCATCGGCGCAAATCTGCAAGCCTCCTAGTCGAAGGGCGTCGCCGACCAAGGTGTCGTCGCCCGCGCCGCCCAGCAGGATGTCGTCGCCGGCGACCGCCTCGGTCAATCCGCCGCAGTCGCCCACCAACACATCGTTACCCGGGCCACCGTCGAGCCGATCGTTGCCCATGAGCGTCCAAATCCCCTCGGCACCGTCGCCGTAGAGGACGTCGGCACCGGCCCCACCGCGCAACTCGTCGTCGCGGCCGGCCGGACCGCCCATCGTGTCGGGGTCGACGATGGCGTAATCTCCATGGATCAAATCGTTTCCTGCCCCGCCGTCGATCCGGTCGTTTCCCGCGCGGCCCTCGATCTCGTCCGCGAACCGCGTCGGCCGTCCACCGGGCCGTGCCGGCCCGCGGGCGACGAGGACATCGTCACCGTCCGTGCCTTCGACGAAGTTCACCGGCGCGGCGGCCGCCGCGGGCCGCCGCGGGTCATCGGACAAGGCGGCCGGCTGGTTCCGCCCCGACTCGAGCGACATGGTTTCCTCCCGGTCGGGGCTCCGGTCGACGCCGAAGCCCCGGATCCGGAAGGTTAACGAATTGTGAAACCGTTGCAAGACCGTCGCGCACCCCCGCACAGGATGGTGTGCGCGATGGCAAGGTTACGAAGTCGAAGTGCAACCGCCGCCGATCGACTGAAGCGAGAGCCGTCCCCGCGATCACAGCCACCCGATGGCGGCACCGGGACGAGATCGTCGACCGAAAGCTCCGAAACCCCGACGAACCGCACGAAGATCCCGAACCGCCCCACCGTCTCGACGCTCGACGACCCGAGATCGAGGACGAGGTCGGCCCCGTCCTGCGAGAACAGCTCGTCATCGGCATTCAAGATCCCGTCGGCGTTCGTGTCGAGCGCTTCGCCGTCGAGATCCCACCAGCTGAGGTCGAGCTTGTCTTCGCCCGGCTCGAAATCGAGGATCCGATCCTCGGTGCCGTCACGGAAGTCCTCGTCCGTCGGAAAGAACAAGAAGGTGTCGGCTCCCTCGCCGCCCGTGAGATCGTCCGGTCCTGCTCCACCGACCAGGAGATCGTCGCCGGGACCACCGTCGAGCGTGTCCTTGCCGCCGTCCTGGCCGAACGCCCAGGGAGCGGAGCGTTCCGGTGCGCCGAGACGGACCGCGTCCTGGCCGATCGGCGCGTCGCCGTAGAGCCGGTCGTCGCCCGGCCCGCCCTTGATCCGGTCGTCTCCCGCGGCGAGCGACGACCCGCCGGCTCCCACCTCGCCATAGACCAAGTCGTTGCCGCGCGATGCGTCGACCCGGTCGCTGCCGAGCCCGGCGGCGATCCGGTCGTCGCCCCAGCTGACCGAACCGCTCACCCCCTAACTCACCTTGCGCAGGACGATCACATCGTCGCCCGAAGTTCCGGTGACATCGTTGAAACTGCCCGCCGGGGCTCGCGCACCGAGCGGGCGCCATTCCTCGTCGAGGCCGAACGCGCGAACCTTTGCGAGTTTACCGTTCATCGACCAGCCCTCCCAAAAAAAATCGCGGTCCGAGCGATAACATGGGCGAAGATTTCGCAACGAGGTAGAAAACCGAAACGGAAACACGCGCCCCCGATGCAGGGTCTGGTGTTCCCGGGAGTTCAGCAGCGGGCGATGAGGAGTGGTGGAGGAGGCGGCCGCCGAACGGCGCGGCGCGGGTCCGTACGCTCCGGCCGGTCGGCCGAGGCGTCAAAACGTGCGCGCCGGCTCCGGGGCGGGAAGGTCGAGCAGCGGGGCGAGCCGCGCGTCGCGGCCGTAGACGTCCTCGCGGAAGCGGACCGTGCCGTCGGCATCGACCACGGCACCCAGATAGGTGACGTGGACGAGCGGCCGGGTACGCAGCGGGATCGTTCGCGGTCCCCGGCTCTCCTCGATCGCCGCCTCGATCCGCTCCCGATCCCAGCCCTGCTCGGCCAAGAGGAGGGCGGCGAGTTCGTGCATCCGCGCCACCCGCATGCAGCCGTGGCTGAAGGTTCGTTGGCTGCGGGCGAAGAGCTCTTTTTTGGGCGTGTCGTGCAAATAGACGTCGAAGTCGTTCGGCATCTCGAGTTTGATCCGACCGAGCGGGTTCTTGGGCCCCCATTCCTGCCGCAAGCGGTAGGGGAAGTTGTTGGGGCCGAGACTGTGCCAGGGCACCGTGGCCGGGTCGACCCGTCGACCTTCGCGATCCAAGACCACCATCTCGTTGCGGGCGAGCCAGGTGGGGTCCTTCCGGATATCGGGCAGGATTTCCTTGACGGCGATGCTGCGCGGCACCTGCCAAAAGGGGTTGAGCGTCACGGCCACGGCCCGCGCCGTGAGCTCCGGAGTTTGGTTGTAGCGCGTGCCGACGATGATCGGACTCTTGAGCAGCACCCGTTCCTGCCCCGGGGCCGGCTCCTCGACGAGCTTGAGCCGGAAGCCGGCGATGTCGACCAGGAGCCACCGCGGACCACGGTCCGGCGGCAGGCGCCGCAACCGCTCCATCGCCAGGATCACCTGGCCGATGCGCCATTCGATCGGGGCCGCGAGCGCGGCAGCGGTGCGCCGCCCGAGCACCCCGTCGGGCTCGAGCCCGTGCCGCTCTTGGAACCGCCGGAGGGCCGTCACGAGCGGTGGGTCGAGCAGCTCGCCGTCGAGCGGCCCCTCGAACCCGTCGGTTTCGGCGAGGCGGCGGCGCAGCGCCGGGATCACCGGGTGGGCCTCTCCCGGTTCCACCTTGCCCTCGACCGGCGGGACCCGGGCCCAGCCACCCCGCGCGGCCGTCGCGCGAAGCTCCGCGAGGAGGCTCACGAGCCTGGCGTAGCGTGGTGTCGCGGGGGCCAGACGGTCGAGGAACGCGGCCGCATCGGACGCCCGGGCGAGCTGATGGAGCAACGCCTCCGGCTCTTCCCCCGGCGCGGCCGGTCGCGGGGGCAAACCCGGAATCGGCCGGCCGCGCGCGAGGTCGCGGGCGAAAGCGAGGAACGCCGCCCCCGCCGCCGCCTCGAGAACGGAAGGGTCGGCCCCTCGCCCGTCGAGCGCGGCGGGATCGTAGGCCTCGGGGTCGAGACCGTGCCGCTCGGCCGTTTCGATCGCCTTGCGCAGGGCCAGAAGCCGGCGGTCGGCGAGGGCGCTGCCGGACCACAAAGGCGCCCGGGTTTGCGCCGCAAACCGGCGGAGCGCCGCCTGCTCCGCGGGATCGAGGAACGGCCGGACGACTCGATACCCGTTCGCCCGCCCATCCCGGGCTCGGCCGAGGGCGGCGAGACCGGCGGTGAGCGCGAGGAATCGGCGGCGTTCGCACGCGAGCATGCGCCGGGATCTCGACGCACCCGCGACAAAAAGCAAGACGGCCCCCGAAGGGGCCGTCGCGATCGTGCGGATCGGATTGCTCAGAGCGGGACGCCGGCCGGCGTCGAGGTGTCGAAGTCGGAAAGACCGAGCACCACCCCTTTGGCCACCTTGATGACGGTGACGTCGACCCCGGCCGCGCCGCCGGCCGCAGCGCCGAGGTCGATCGTGACCTTGGTGCCCTTCACGGTGACGAACGCGTCGTCCGAAGTGAGCCGGCCGTCGCCGTTGCTGTCGAGATCGTCGAAGGTCAGCCTTCGACCGCCGATGTTCAAATAACGAAGATTGAGCTTGTCCTCACCCTGCACGAAGTCTTTGATCGTGTCCCGCCCTTTGCCGAGGAAGAAGATGTCGTTGCCGGGGCCACCGACCAAGAGGTCGTTGCCGCCGAGCGTCGAGCCGTCGTCACGGGCGAAATCGCCGAACAGGAAATCGTTCCCGTCCCCGCCGTAGATCTTGTCGGCCCCGCCGCGCGAATTGGTGAGGCCTTCGTAGGCGTCACCGAAGATGTAGTCGTTCCCGGCGTCACCGAAGAGCTTGTCGGCACCGCCCACGGCGCCGTTGATCATCCGTTGGCCGTCGCCCTGGATGCTGTCGTCGCCGTCACCGCCCGAGATCCGGTCCTTGCCGCCGAACGCGCCGTCCAGGATCCCGTTGCCGAACGGCGGGCTCGTGTCGTCCTGATCGCCCGCGTCGCCGTAGAGGATGTCGTTCCCGAGGCCGCCCGTGATCTGGTCGGCGCCGCCCCGCTCGCCTCTCGTGAGGTTCAGCGCGTCCCCCACCAGCACGTCGGCTTCGTCCGTGCCGATCAGCCTGTCCTTGCCGAGCGTGCCCGTCTGCCCTGCCATGTCCGATCTCCCGAAGTCCGTCTCTCAGCGTTGCTCGATCTCGCCGCCCGGCTTCGCACCGGAGCGCGATCCCGAGGGTCGGCGTAGCGGTGGAGTAGCGGACGGGTCAAGGTGAGCACGGATTAACGAACAAGTCGTGCGTGTCATGGTACACTTTCGTATCAACCCTCGGCGCTCTTCAGACGAGCCGGCCCCGGCGCAGCCGGACGACCGAGGCGTCCGGTCGGCTGCGCAGAACGAAAGCCAGGCGTTCCGGATCGTCGATCAGCCGGCACATCCCCGGGACCGTCAGCCGCCAGACGACGCGTTCCGTCGTTTCGGCCCGAGGCTCGTTCTCGGCTCCACCGTCGCGCCGATCGAGGCTCGCGCGCTCCCTCGTGCTCATCTCGAGGTTCCTCCCGCGGCTCGCTGCCGCAGCCCCGCGGGTAGCCGATGCCGGAAGGGCCGACTGTCACGCCGATCACACGGCACGAGGGAGAAAGCCGACCGGGTCTTGCGCTCGGACGAGCCGAACGGCGTCCGTGGCGGCCGGGCCCGTTCGTCGGCGGTTCGCGAGAGCTCAGCGCAGGAACTCGGGCGAGATCAGCCGCGGCAGGAACAGCACGAGGTCCGGCCAGACGATCACGAGGAGGAGCACCCCGAGCATCGGCAGGAGCATGAGGCAGGTGTCCTTGAGCGCGTCGATCATCCGGATCCCGGCGATGTGGCAGGCGATCATGAGGCAGAGCCCGTAGGGCGGGGTCACGAGCCCGAAGGCCAGGCTCACGATGCCGATCATCGCGAAATGGACCGGGTCCATCGCCACCGCCTTGGCGAGCGGCTGCAGGATGGTGCCCACGATGATGATCGCCGGGATGGCGTCGAGAAAACAGCCGACCACGAGGAAGGTCAGGGCGATGAAGAGGCCCGTCGCGGTGAAGCCCAGGCCCCAACCCTGCTCGCCCTCGAGCAGGACCTTGGGGATCTGGTAGTAGGCCAAGAGCCAGCCGAACGCCGAGGCCGTGCCGACGCAAAAGAGCGCCACGGTGGCGAGCCGTCCGGTTTCGAGGAGCGCACGGTAGAGCCCTGCGAGGTCCATCTCGCGATAGACCAGGAGCGAGAGGGCGGCGGCGTAGAGCACGGCGATGCAGGCACTCTCGGTCGCCGTGAACCAGCCGAAGATCTTGCCGCCGACGATGATCATCGGCGTGGTGAGGGCCGGGACCGAGCGCAGGAAGGCGCGGGCGAGCTCGCCCCAGGAGGCGCGCGCGTCGGTCGGGTAGCCGCGCAGGATCGAAAGGCCGTGGACCGTGGCGAGCTGGACGAGGCCCAACAGCAGCCCCGGGACGATGCCGGCGAGGAACAGCGCGCCGATCGAGGTCGTGAGGATCCCGCCCCAGACGATCATCAAGATCGAGAGCGGGATGATCACCGCGAGCACGGCCGAGACCGCGGTGACCGCGGCGGAGAAGGGAGCGTCGTAGCCGGCCTTCACCTGGGCCGGGATCAGGAGCCGCGAGGTCGAGGCGGCGTCCGCAGTCGAGCTGCCCGAGATCCCGGCGAAGAGGATCGAGAGCACGACGTTGACCTGGGCGAGCCCGCCCGGGCGGTGGCCGACCATGGTCTTGGCGAGCCGCACGAGCCGGTCGGTGATGCCGCCCACGTTCATGAGGTTGGCGGTCAGCAAGAAGAACGGTACGGCCAGGAGGATGAAGGAATTGTAGGCGTTGAAGGTTTCTTGGACGAGGACGAAGGGCGAAAGCCGCGGCTCGATCAGAAGCGGCGGCAGACAGGCGAGCGCGAGCGCGAAGGCGACCGGCACGCGCAGCACCAAGAGCGCGAAGAAGAGCCCGAACAAGAGGAACGCGGCCTCGCCCGGCGCGAGCAGGGCGGCCCCGGGGATCATCGCCCCGCTCCGCGCAAGAGCGCGAGATCGCCGCGGATGCGCTCCACGAGGAACGAGACCCACACGAGGCCGGTGATCGGCCAAGCGATGTGGATGAGCCACAAGGGGAGCTCGGCGAGCTCGCTGATCCGGTAGAACGCGCCTTCGGTGAACTGCCAGCCCCACCAGAGGAAGACCCCGGCCACCACCGCCGTGCCGAGATTGCCCAAGAGGTCGAGGAGCGCCGTGGGACGCGCGCCGAGCCGCGGCCAGAGATCGACCACGAAGTGCGAGCCCTCCCGCACCGCCAGCATGGCGCCGAGCATGATCGCCCAGACGAAGAGGAAGCGGGCCATCTCCTCGGTCCAGATGTAAGAGGGAATGAGTGCGGTGTAGCGGGAGAAGATCTGCAGGCTCACCGGGATCACGAGGACCGCCACGGCGAGCACGAGGAGGGCGCGCAGGAGGGCTGCGAGCACGTCGTTGAAGGCCGTCAACGGCCCGAGGCGGCCGTCGTTCATCCCGACACTCCTCGGTGCTGGAGGGGCGGTGTGAGGGGACCGCCCCGCGCCACTCAGATCGCGTTGATCCTGGCGTAGATCGCGTCGGCCTCGATCTCTTTGGCGTAAGCCGCCATCACCGGCTCGACCGCCTTCTTCATCGCCTCGCGCTCGAGCAACGGCACGCGCTCGAGCTTGCCGGCTTTCTCCATGGCTTCGAGCTTGGCACCGTCCTCGCTCGATTCGACCTGCCGGCCGTAGGCCCCGGCCTCCTTGCCGGCCCGCCGGATCGCCTCCTGCAAATCCTTGGGCAGATTGGCGAAGGTCTTGGCCGAAAAGCAAATGGGGCGAATCGTGATGGCGTGCTGGGTGAGCGCGAGCTTGGGGGCCACCTCGTAGAACTTCATCTGCTCGACTCCGGCCGCCTCGTTCTCGCCGGCCTCGATCACCCCGTTCTGGATCGCGTTGTAGACTTCGTTATAGGCGATCACCGTGGGTGCCATGCCGGCCGCGGCGAAAGTCCGGCTCCAGATCGGCGCACCCTGGACACGGATCTTGAGGCCCTTGAGGTCGGCCATCGTCCGCAAGGGCCTTCGGGCGAAGATGTTGCGCACCCCGCCGCCGGCATAGCCGATCAGCATGACCCGGGCGCGCTTTTCGATCTCCTGGGCGACCGGAGCCAACAGATCGGCCTCCAACACCTTGTTCCAATGATCGAGATCGCGGAACAGGAACGGCGCATCGATGAACGGCGCCGCCTTCGAGAACGTCGACATGTGGGCCGGCGAGACGATCGCGTAGTCGACCGCTTGGCCCTGCGCCATGTACTCGAAATATTGCTTCTCGAGGCCGAGTGCGCTGTTCTTGTGCAAGACGAACTCGATCGGCTTGCCGTAATATTGCTTCACGAGCTCGGCGAAGCGGGTGAGCGCCTTGGTGAAGGCGTGATCGTCGTTGAATTGGACCGCACCGTTCCAGGTGACGGTCTGCGCGGCGGCCCCGCGCAGCACGAAGGGCATCGCGACGGCACCGGCGGCACCGGCGAGCAGATGACGACGAAGCATCCGGGCCTCCCCCGTTTGCAGCTTCTCCGGGCGCGGCCCCGCTTGTCATGCCCCGTGACCGCGCCCCCGCCTTGCACGTCGACGCCCGTACCCGCGAAGCGGGGTCGAGCCCGCCACCGGACCCCCTCGTGCCGGGGCGGCGGGCTGCCGCGGCAGCCGAGTCGCTCCGAAGAGGCCCGCTCGGCAGCTCCGGCCGCCGCCGCCCCGGCTCGGCGCTGCCGGCCGAGCCCGCGGCGGCGCGGCTGCCACGCGGCTGCCGCGGCCGACCGAGGCCAAGGCGAGGTCCCGGCGCTTCGCGCTAAGGCTCTGACCGACCGAAAAAAAATTTTCTCTTTACAAGGGGCGCGAACGCCCCCATATGCGCGGTCCCGAGAAGGAAGCCCAAGCACTGCGGCGCGCGCGGCGGCGGCTGACTGATCGTCTTGACTCCCCCTGGGGTTGGGAGGTCGGTATGGCTGACACCTTCGGCAGCGCCGCGGCGCTGCTCGCTCTCCGCTCCCCGGAACACTCTGTCGTCTGTGTCCGACCGCACCTGATCGAGGCGCGGGCGCGACGGGTCGTGGCCGCGTTCCCCGGGGATGTCCTCTACGCCGTCAAGTGCAACGACACGCCGATCGTCCTCAAGTCGCTCTGGCGCGGCGGCGTGCGGCACTTCGACACCGCTTCGATCGGCGAGGTGCGGCTCGTGCGGCGAGTCTTGCCGCAAGCCCGCTGCCATTTCATGCACCCGGTAAAGAGTGCCGAGGCGATCGCCGAAGCCTATCACCGGCACGGCGTCCGCCGCTTCGTCTTCGACCACGAGGACGAGCTCGCCAAGATCGTGGCGGCGACCGACCGGGCCCGCGACCTCGAGCTCTTCCTGCGGCTCGCCGTGCCGGGTCAGGGCTCACTGCTCTCGCTCACCGGCAAGTTCGGTGTCGAGCGCGACGAGGCGGTGCGCCTGTTGCGCCGGGCGCGCGGGCTGGCGGCCGAGCTCGGCCTCACCTTCCACGTGGGCTCGCAATGCGTCGATCCCGTTGCCTTCGAGCGGGCGATCGCGATCGCCGCCGAGGTCGCGCACGCCGTGGGCGGGGTCGAGCATCTCGACGTGGGCGGCGGCTTCCCGGCCCTCTACAAGGGCGACGAGCCCGAGTTCGAGGCGTTCGTCGGCACGATCGTGGGCGCCGTCGCGGCGCACGGGCTCGACTGTCGGCTGCAGTGCGAGCCCGGCCGGTTGCTCGTCGCCGACGGGGCCTCGGTTTTGACCCGAGTGGAACTGCGTCGCGGCCGCTCGCTCTACCTCAACGACGGCGTCTACGGGAACCTGGCCGAGCTCAAATGGATCGGCCCCCAATTCCCGATCCGCCTCGTGCGGCCTTCGGGTCCGATCGAAGGCGAGACCGCGGATTTCGATCTTTACGGTCCGACCTGCGACAGCATCGACAGCATGCCGGGGCCCCACCGGATCGTCCGCGAAGTCGGCGAGGGCGACTGGCTCGAGGTCGGCATGATGGGCGCCTACTCGAACGCGCTGCGGACCCGCTTCAACGGCTTCACGAGCGAAGCCGTGGCGATCCTCCGCGACCGCGGCTGGTACCTCGAAGCGCAACGCCACCAACCGACCGCGCTTGCCGCCTGAGCCGGCTTCACCCGGCGGCAGGGTTCGTCCGCTCGGCCAAGAGCCGGGCGATCGCCGGATAGTCGGGCTTGCCGGTGGCAAGCCGCGGCAGCGCCTCGAGCGGGACGATCTCGGCCGGCAGCAGGAGCTCGCTCGCCCCCACCGCGCGCGCCACCCGCAAGAGATCGGCGCGGGCGAGCCGGAGGGCGGTCGTGACCAAGACGAGCCGCTCGCCCTTCTTGGGATCGGTGAGGGCCAGCACGGCGTGCGTCTCCTCCGGTGCGGCGCGCAGCGCGAGCTCCTCGGCCGCGGCGAGGCTCACCATCTCGCCGCCCACTTTGGCGAAGCGCTTGGCCCGGCCGAGGATCGTGACGTAGCCTTCCTCGTCGACCCCGACGATGTCGCCCGTGTCGTACCAACCTTGCTCGAGCGGCAGGAGCGCACCCGGGTGTGCCGGGTCGAGATAGCCGCGCATGAGGTTGGGGCCGCGGACCCAGAGCCGCCCGCCCCGCTCGATGCCGGCGACCGGCTCGAGCCGCCAGTCGATCCCGGTAAGGAACCGGCCGACCGTGCCCGGTCGGTTGTGGTGCGGCGTGTTGACCGCGAGCACCGGGCCGGTCTCGGTCGCACCGTAGCCCTCGAGGACCCGCACCCCGAACCGGTCCTGCCAAATCCTTCGGGTCTCCTCCTGGAGCCGCTCGCCGCCGGCCACGAGGTAGCGCAGCGAACGGAAGTCCAAGGGATCGGCTACCCGGGCGTAGCCGCGCAGGAAGGTGTCGGTGCCGAACAGGATCGTCGAATCGGTGCCGTAGACGAGCTCGGCCACGGTCCGATAATGCAAGGGTGAAGGATAGAGGAAGACCGGCGTCCCGGTGCGCAAGGGCAGGACGAGGCCGCACTGGAGGCCGAAGCCGTGGAACAGCGGCAAGGCCGCGAAGCAGCGGTCGTGGGCGCCGAAGTCGAACAGCGGCGTGACCTGCGCCGCGTTCGCGAGCAGCGCGGCGTGCGAGAGCGCCACGGCCTTGGGCCGCCCTTCCGAGCCCGAGGTGAAAAGGAGGACCGCGGTCTCCCCTTCCTCGACCGCGAAGCGGGCGTGGAAGCGCCCGGCCCGGCGTGCGTCGAGGAGCGCGCGCAGCCGCGCGCCACGGCCGAGCTCGGCCCCGAGGTCCTCGAGGAAGAGCACCCGGGCGTGGCCCGCCACCGCCTCGATCACCCGCTCGAGCCGCGCCTCCTCGACGAAGCGGCGCGAGGCGAGGACGAGGCCGATTCGGCCGACCTCGAGCGCGGCGAGGAGGTTGCTCGTCCCGGCGGCGTAGTTGAGCATGGCCGGGACCCGGCCGATCGCCTGCAGCCCCATGAAGGCGGCGAGCGTGGCGCACGCGTTGGGCAGGAAGAGGCCGACCGCCTCGCCGCGTCCGGTCTCCCGCGCGAGCCGCCGGCCGAGCAAAAGGGCCCCCACGACCAGCCGGTCGAGGGAGAGCCGCGTGCCGCGCACGTCCTCGAAAAAGGGCCGCCGACCGCCGTGCCGGTGGCGCGCCTCGAGCAGGGCTCCGAAAAGGCTCGTGGGGCGCTCGTCCGCACGGAACAGCGCCTCGACCAAGAAGTCGTGGACGAGAGTGGCAGCGCGCTGCCGCCGGGTCCGGCCGCGCAGGGACTGGGGCAGAGCGAGCCGGCGTGGCTCGAAAAACTGCACCCGGAGCTTCGGCAGAAGGCGCCGGCGCACCTGACCGCGGCCGAGCCGGGAAAGGAACGTCCGCTCGGCGCCCAGGATCGCCGCGGGCACGATCGCCGCATCCGCCCGGTCGGCGATCCAGGCCGGGCCGGCATAGATCTTCATGAGCCCGCCCGTCACGGTGATCCGGCCCTCCGGGAAGATCGCGAGGGGCGTGCCCGTGGCCACGAGCTCGGCAAGGCGGCGCGCCTCGAGCGGCTTCGTGGGGTCGATCGCGACGAGCCGCAGGGGCGTGCGGAAGGGGGCGAGCCACCAACGGGCGAGCCAATCGTGCCAGACCGCGAAGACCGGGAGTTCGTCGAGGGCGGCGAGGAGCAGCGGCCCGTCGAGGAAGGAGACGTGGTTGGCGACCAGGATCCGCCGCGCGCCGGGCTTGCCGAACTGCTCGGCACCCTGGACCTCGAGCCGAAACAGGAGCCGGAACAGCGCCCGGAAGACGCGCTGGATCGTCCGCCCCGGAAGGAACGGCAACGCCGCCACGAAGCCGCCCGCCGTGGCCACGAGCAGGCCGAGGGCGAGGCCCGGGCCCGGGGCGCCGAGGAACGTGAACCCACCGGCGACCAGCGTGAACGCCGCGAGGAGGATCGCGGCCAGCCGGAGCGTCCAACCCGCGAGGGCTGCCCGCCGCTCGGCGGCACCCTCGCCGGCCGGCTCCCCCGGCACGTCCCGCCGGCCGCTCACCCGGCTGCCCGACGCAGGCGCTGGACGCCCTCGACGAAGCGGCGCAGCGTGTTCGAGATCGCCCCGCGCGGGATCATCGCCTCGACCAGCTGGAACCGGCCGCGGCGTGCCACCGCCGCCTCGAGCGCGGCCGCGAGCTCGGCCCGGGTCGCAACGCGCCTCCCCTCCCCGCCGAGCGCCGCGGCCGCCTCGGCGAAGCGCCAATCGTCCAGATCGTTGAAGCGGCTCCCCGGCTGGAACACGCGCAGCATCTCCCAGCTCCGGTTGTTGAAGACGAGCACGATCGGATCGATGCCGAGCTTGCTGCAGTTGCCGAGCTCCCACCCGGTCATCTGGAAGGCCCCGTCCCCCACGAGCACGAGCACCCGCCTGCCGGTTGTGAGCTGGGCCGCCATCCCGGCCGGCACGCCGTAGCCCATCCCGGCATAGTAGGCCGGGGCGGTGAGCGGGCCGTGGTCCAGCGACATCGCGGTGAACAGGCAATCGCCCACGTCGCAGGCGATCGGCATCACCCCGTGCCGGGCGAAGAGGTCGTTGAGGCCGCGGGCGATGTCGTCGGGCGTGATCGGCTGGTCGTCGGCCGGGAGCCCGCGGGGTGCGACCGGGCGCGGTGCCGCGACCGCCGCCCCCAGGGGCCGGGCCCGCTCGAGCAGGGCCTCCACCAGCGCCCGCAGCGGGATGTCGGGGAAGACGTGGAAGCCCATCGCCACCGCCCGGTCGCAGGCGCGGATCGTACGCCGCAGATCGAGCTTGCCGGCGCTCACCCCGAAATTCGTGTCGGAGAGGATGACCCCCAACAGGAGGAGCCCGTCCGAGCCCTCGACGAGCTCGGCGATGCCCGGATCGCCCGCCGCCCCGAGATAGGTGCCGACGACCGGCGCGTCGGCTTCGGAGAGGAGCCCGCGGCCCATGAAGGTCGTGACGACCGGGATCGCGAGGGTGCGGGCGAGGGCCGCTACCCGGCTCTCGAGGCCGAAGCGGCGGATCTCGACGTCGACCAAGAGGACCGGCCGCGCGGCCGCGGCAAGGCGTTCCATCACCGCATCGGCGCAGGCCGCCACGGCCTCGGGGTCGAACGGCCAAGGCACGGGTGCCGGGACGGGCTCGACCGGCACCGCCACCATGCCGCGCGGGATCTCGAGGTAGACCGGCCGGCTCTCTTCCACGGCCGCCTGCAGCACCCGGGCGATCTCGGCCGGGGCGCTCTGCGGATCGTCGAGCCGGGCCTGCGCCACGGTGATCTCCTCGAACACCCGGTATTGGGTGTCCAGGCGTGGGCCCTGGTGGTGGAGGAGCAGGCCCGAGCGGCTCTCGTGCCGGCCGGGGGCGCCCGAAATCACGATCACGGGCGATTTCTCGGCATAGGCCGCGGCCACCGGGTTGACGATGTTGAAGGCTCCCGCCCCCCTGGTCACGGCCGCCACGCCCGGGGCGGAGCGAAAGCGCGCCGCGGCGTCCGCCGCGAAGCCCACCGCCGGCTCGTGCGAGAGGGTGTAGAGGGGCAGGATCGCGCTTTTTTCGGCGATCTCGAAGAAGGGCAGCGCGAAATCGCCCTGGATGCCGAAGATCTCGCGCACCCCGCGCGCCTCGAGCGCGCGCAACAGGGCCTCGACCAAGGTCATGCAGCTCGTCCCTTTTCGCCGCGTCCGCGATCCCCGGGGAGGCTACCACGGGGCGGGACGGTCCGCAGCCGGCTCGCGGTTCGCGCCCGACGGTACCGGCCGGCGGAGCGCGCGTTCCACCGGGCCCGCCCGACCCGAGCCGGGCCCCGGTCCGGCCTCGGCTCGCTCGCTTGTCGGCGCACCACGCGCATGCGAAAGCGCCGGTCGTGGCTTCGATGGAGGCGGCCGTGTGGCGGGTCGGGATCCTGGGCGGTGCCCTTTTGTGCGCCTCGGGAACGTTCGCGTGGGCCCAGCCGGGCGATCCGGCGGCCGGCCGCGCGCTCGCGGTCGAGCTCTGCTCGAATTGCCATCTGGTCCCCGGCCTCGCCCGCGGGCCGGTGCCGGACGGCGTACCGACCTTCGCCGCGATCGCCCGGAAGTGGAGCGACGCGGCGGCACTCGCCGACCGGCTGATCGCCCCGCCGCATCCCGAGATGCCGCCGCCGCCGCTCGGCAACCGCCAACGCCTCGACGTCGCGGCCTGGATCCTCTCGCTGCGGGATTGAGCCAGGCCGGCTCAGCCGGCGGCGACGATCTGGGTCCCGAAGCCGCCTTCGGTGAAGAGCTCCAGGAGGATCGCGTGCGGCACCCGGCCGTCGAGGATCACCGCCGCCTCGACCCCCTGCTCGACCGCGGCGAGGCAGGTCTCGACCTTGGGGATCATCCCGCCCGAGATCACACCGTCCCGGATCCAGGCCCGGGCGGTCGCCGCATCGAGCGTCGGCACGAGCCGTTTCTCGGCATCGAGCACGCCCTTGACGTCGGTCAGCATCAAAAGCTTGCGCGCTTTCAGGGCACCCGCGACCGCACCCGCCACGGTGTCGGCGTTGATGTTGAAGGTCTGCCCGTCCTCGCCCACGCCGATCGGCGCGATCACCGGGATGATGTCGCTCTCGGTCAAGACGTCGAGCACGTGGGTGTTGACCCGCGTGGGCTCACCCACGAAGCCGAGGTCGATCACCTGCTCGATCGCGCTGTCCGGATCGCGCCGGGTCCGGGTGAGCTTTCGGGCCTCGACGAGCCGGCCGTCCTTGCCGCACAAGCCCACCGCCATGCCGCCGGCGTTCTGGATCGCGGTCACGATCTCCTTGTTGATCCGCCCGGCGAGGACCATCTCCACGACCTCGACGGTGGCCGCATCGGTGACCCTGAGCCCGTCGACGAAGCTCGAGCGGATCTGGAGCCGGTCGAGCATCGCCTTGATCTGCGGTCCGCCGCCGTGGACCACGACGGGATTGATCCCGACCTGCTTCAACAGCACGACGTCGCGGGCGAAGTCGGCCGCGACCCTCTCGTCGCCCATCGCGTGGCCGCCGTACTTCACGACCATGACCGCGCCCCGGTACCGCCGCATGTAGGGCAGCGCCTCGATCAGCGTCATGGCGACGCGCTGGATGTCGGGCGGCGGGCTCTCGACGCTCATGAGCGCTCTCCCTGGTGCGCGGCGACCGGCTCGGGTGCCGCCCGTGCCGCCAGTTCGGCGCGCAGCCGGTCGATGCCGAGGCGGGTCCGGGCACTGGTCGCGAGCGGCTCCGGCAGAGCACCCAGCGTGCGCGCGAGCTCGGCGCGGAGCTCGGCGAGCCGGGCCTCGAGGGCGGTGGGGCGCAAGAGGTCGGCTTTGGTGAGGACGACGAGGTAGGGCACGGCGGCCCGCGCCAGAAGCTTCATCGTCTCGCGGTCGCTCGCTTTGAGCCCGTGCCGGGCGTCGACCAAGAGGCAGACGAGTGCCAGGCCCGGCCGTCCGCGCAAGTAGGTGAAGACGAGGCGGGTCCAGGCCTCGACCCGGGCCTTGGGCGCTTCGGCGTAGCCGTAGCCCGGCATGTCGACCAAGACGAGCCGCCCCGCGACGTCGAAGAAGTTGAGCTCGCGGGTGCGGCCGGGGGTGTTCGAGGTCCGAGCGAGGCCGCTCCTGCCCACGAGGGCGTTCAAGAGCGAGCTCTTGCCGACGTTCGAGCGGCCGGCCAGGGCCACCTCCGGCGGGCCCGCGGGCGGCAATTGGTCGAGGCGAGCGACGCCCAAGAGGAACCGCGCGGGGCGGGCGAACAGGAGCCGCCCGGCCTCGAGCGCCGCAGCCTCGGCCTCGACTTCCGTGTCGACGGCCACCTCGCCTCCCCGCGCCGGGCCTCAACCGGGCTGGACGCCCATCCGCTTCATGATCAGCCACTGCTGGCCGATCGACAAGAGATTGTTCCAAGTCCAATAGATCACGAGACCGGCCGGGAAGGTCGCGAACAGGAAGGTGAAGAAGATCGGCAACAGGTTCATGACCTTGGCCTGGACCGGGTCGGCCGGCTGCGGGTTGAGCTGCTGCTGCAGCCACATGGTGGCCCCCATCGCGATCGGCCAAACCCCGATCGTGAGGAAGGCGGGCGTGTCGAACGGCAAGAGGCCGAAGAGGTTGAAGATGCTGGTCGGATCCGGTGCCGAGAGGTCCTGGATCCAGCCGAAGAACGGCGCGTGCCGCATCTCGATGCTGACGAACAGGACCTTGTAGAGCGCGAAGAACACCGGGATCTGCACGACCACCGGCAGGCAGCCGGCCATCGGGTTGACCTTCTCACGCTTGTAGAGCGCCATGAGCTCCTGGTTCATCTTGACCTTGTCGTCGGCGTAGAGCTCCCTGAGCCGCATCATTTCCGGCTGCAGCTTCTTCATGTGGCTCATCGCCTTGTACGACTTGTTGGCGAGCGGGAAGAACGCGATCTTGACCAGAAGCGTGAGCAGCAGGATCGCCACCCCGTAATTCCCGGTCCACTTGTAAAAGAAGTGGAGGATGTGGAAGATCGGCTTCGTCAGGAAATAGAACCAGCCGAAATCCACCGCCCGATCGAACAACGGGATCCCGTAGAGCTCGCCGTAGCGGTCGAGCTTGTCGACCTCCTTGGCCCCGACGAACAGCCGGTCGACGATTTCCACCGTGCGGCCCGGCTCGACGACGACCGGCTCGCCGCGGAAGTCGACCTGGTAGCGGTCGCGGCCGTCGATCGGGACCCAGCGGAAGGTCGCGGTGAGCTTGCGGTCCTGCTCCGGGATGAGCGCCGCGAGCCAATATTTGTCGGTGATGCCGAGCCAGCCGCCCTTGCTCTCGAACTCCTGCGGGCGGCCACCCTGGAGATCGTCGTAGTCGATCTCCTGCAGCGTGCCGTCGAGCACCCCGATCGGGCCCTCGTGCAGGATGAAGAATCCGAGCGTCGGCGGGGTGTCCCAGCGGCTCACGAGCCCGTAGGGATAGAGCGTCACGGGCTCGCGTCCGTCGTTGCGGACGGTCCGCCGCACGGTGATCATGAAATCCTGGTCGACCTCGAAGGTTTTGCCGAAGACCAGACCCTGGCCGTTGTCGAAGCGCAATCGGGCCGGGCGCTCGGCGGTCAGCCGGTCGGTCTCGGCCTGCCAAAGGGTGCGCGAATCGGGCACGACCACGCCCGGCGTGGCGGCGATCCAGCCCCATTCGACGAAATAGGGGTGGGTCGTGCCGACCGGCGAGAGGATCCGGATCTCCGGCGAGGTGCGGTCCGGCGTCTCGTGGTAATCGGCCAAGGTGATGTCGTCGATCCGCGCCCCGGTGAGCGCGATCGAGCCGTGCAGCCGGCCATTGTCGAGCCGCAGGCGCGGCCCGCCCGCCCCGGCCTCGCCCGCGGTCCCGGTCGGGGTCGTTCCCGGCAGGCCGGGTGGCAGCGCGGCCGCACCCGGCTGGCCGGTCGCGGCCGGCTGGGCGAGCTCCGCCTGACGGGCGAGTTCGGCTTGCCGGGCCTGCTGCTCGCGCAGTCGCGGGATCTCGTAGAAATATTGGAAGATCAGGATGATCCCGACCGACAGCACGATCGCGAGGACGAGGTTCTTCTGATCACCCATCATCGTGCGGGCGGGCTCCCAAGAAATCTTCGCTCACGTTCGGACGGTTTCAGGTCGGACGGGCGCCGGAGCGCTCGACCTGCCCGACGACCGGGGGCACCGGATCGTAGCCTTCCCCACCCCAGGGATGGCAGCGGGCCACGCGTCGCGCCGCGAGCCAAGCGCCCCGCCACGGGCCGTGCCGTTCGACGGCCTCGATCGCATAAGCCGAACAGGTCGGCAGGAACCGACAAGATGGCCCCAAGATCGGCGAGATCAGCCAACGGTAGAGCTGGACGACGCCGATCAGGAGGAGACCGAGGACGCGGCTCGGCCGGAGCTGCGCCGCGCGATCGCCGGGCCGACCCGTGCGAAGGCCTCGCGGAGCTGAGCGACGAGCTGATCGAAAGGGCATCGGAGCGCCGCCTGCCGGGCCACGATCACGAGGTCGACGCCGCCGGTCCGCAGCGCGTCCGCGGCGGCCCGGACCGCCGCCCGCAGCCGCCGACGGATCCGGTTGCGGACCACCGCCCCGCCGAGCTTCTTGGTGACCGTGAGGCCGATCCCGGCCCGCTCCGGTGCTTCCGGCCGGCGGCCGATCTGCACCACGAAGGCCGGCATATAAAGGCGCGGGCCCTTGGCCGCGGCGAGGAACTCGGCGCGGCGGCGGAGCCCGACGAGCCGCGGCCGGCCACCGCCGCCGTCCGGGCTCAGGCCGTGAGCCGCTTGCGCCCGCGGGCGCGGCGCCGGGCGATCACCTGGCGGCCGCCCTTGGTCGCCATGCGCGCCCGGAAGCCGTGGCGGCGCTTGCGCACGAGCCGGCTCGGCTGGTAGGTCCGCTTCACGAATCACCTCTGTCTCGGGGAGCGTCTCGCGACCTGGCCGGATATAGGGGCCGGCCGCCGGCCTGTCAAACCGCGGCCGCTCGCCGCATCGTGATCGCAGGCGACTGGACCTGGCGCGGCCTCCGACCGATTTGCCGATCGTCGATTCCCTTCGCGCCGGACCCGCCCCGTGCCGCTTCGTCGTGCCGTCCTCGCCCTGCTCGCCACGGGCCCTCTCCTGTCCCTGGCCGGCCGCCCCGCCCGAGCGGCGCCGAAAGCGCGCCTCTGGCCGCGCTGGGAAGCCCATGAGCCGGGCTCGACCCTGCGCGTCGACCACACGGCCTGGGCCGCGCTCTTGGAGCACCTCCTCCGCCCGCAGCCGGACGGCCGCCGGCTGGTCGCCTACCGCGACGCCGGGCCGGCCGAACGGGCGGCGCTCGAGGCTTATCTCGCGACGCTTTCCACGACGCCTGTCTCACGATTGTCCCGGCCCGAGCAAATGGCCTTCTGGATCAACCTTTACAATGCGCTGACCGTGAAGGTCGTGCTCGACCATTGGCCGGTCCGCTCGATCCGCGACATCGACATCTCCCCCGGCCTGTTCGCCGACGGGCCCTGGGGCGCCCGGCTGATCACCGTCGAAGGTGAGCCGCTCGGCCTCGACGACATCGAGCACCGGATCCTGCGGCCGATCTGGCGCGACCCGCGGATCCACTACGCCGTCAACTGCGCCTCGATGGGCTGCCCCGACCTCGCCGCCGAGCCCTATGCGGGGGACCGGATCGACGCCCAGCTCGATCGGGCCGGCTTCGAGTTCGTCAACCACCCGCGCGCGGTGCGGATCGAAAAAGGCAAGCTCTTCGTTTCCAGCATCTATCACTGGTTCAAGGAGGATTTCGGCGGCGACGACCGGGCGGTCGTCGCGCATCTCTGCGCCTACGCCGCGCCCGCCCTCGCCCTCGAGTTGCAAAAATACGACCGGATCGACGGTCATGCCTACGACTGGGCGATCAACGCCGCACCTTGACCCGATCCGGCGCGCGGCGCAGGAGGCTCCGCCCGAAGGACAAGTGCGAGGTGGCATGGCCGAGACGGCCTTCCGTCCCCGCTTCGGTCGCGGGCTCTCCGCGCGCATCCTGCTTCTGACCTGCCTCTTCGTGCTGTTGGGCGAGGTCCTCATCTACCTGCCCTCGATCGCCCGCTTCCGGCTGGCCTTCCTCGAGGAGCGACTCGCCGCGGCCGAGCTCGCCGCGCTCGCCCTCGACGCCGCCCCCGAGGGGCGCCTCGAGCCCGCTCTCGAAGCCCGGCTTCTCGACTATGCCGGGGTCTCGGCCGTGACCCTCTGGCGCGGAGGTGCCGAGCTCCTGCTCGGCCGGATCGAGCCGGTCGATCGGGTCGTCGACCTCGCCGAGCGGAGCCCCTGGCGACTGATCCCGGACGCCTTGGCCGTGCTCGGGGCCGAGCCGGGCCGTCGACTGCGCGCGGTCGGCCCCTCGCCGCGCGAGCCCGGCACGGTGATCGACGTGATCCTACCGGAAGCGCCGCTGCGCGCGGCGATGCTCGACTATTCCTGGCGCATCGTGACCTTGAGCGTGTTCCTCTCGTTCGTCGTGGCGCTCCTGCTCGTCGCGAGCCTCTGGCGGCTCGTCGTCCGGCCGCTGCGGGTGTTGACCGCCCGGCTCGAACGGTTCCGGCTGCGCCCGGAGGAGCCCGAGCGCGAGCCCGCCACGCCGCGTAGCGACGAGATCGGCATCGTCGAGCAGGAGCTCGTGCGCATGCAGGACGGGCTGCGCCAGGCCCTCGCCGAGAAGACGCGGCTCGCGGCCCTCGGCGCGGCGGTGAGCGAGCTCGCCCACGACCTCAAGAACATGCTCGCTTCCGCCGTGCTCGTTTCGAACCGGCTCGAACGGAGCGCCGATCCGGCCGTCCGCCAAGTCACGCCGCGCCTCGTGGCGAGCCTCGACCGGGCGATTCGGCTGTGCGCCGAGACCTTGGCGTTCGCCCGCGACCGGCCGCGACCGCCCCGCCTCGAGCGCTTCCCGCTCGCCCCCCTCGTCGAGGAGGTCCACAGCGAGGCCCTGGCGGGGGCCGCGAACCTCGCCTTTTCGGCCGAGATCCCGCCCGGGCTCGAGGTCGAGGCCGATCGCGACCACCTGCACCGGGTACTCTCGAACCTGCTGCGCAACGCCCGCGAGGCGCTCGAGGGGCGCGCCGGGACGATCCGGCTCTCCGCCCGGTCCCGCGAAGGTGCCGTGACGATCGCGGTCGAGGACGACGGGCCGGGCGTGCCCGAGGCGGTCCGGGCGCGGCTCTTCACGAGCTTCGCCCGCGCCGGCAAGCCCCAGGGCTCGGGCCTCGGCCTCGCGATCTGCCGCGAGCTCCTGCGCGCCCAGGGGGGCGACATTTCGCTCATCCGCACCGGCCCCGACGGGACCATGTTCGAAGTGACCCTGCCGGTGCGCGAGCCCGACCGCGCGCTCGACAGGCGAGCTGCGGAATGAAGCGATGCGTCACTCCCTCTCCGGAACGATCACCGTGCTCGCGCTGGCCGGCCTGCTCCTCGCCGGCTGCGCCCCGCGCAATCCCGAACTCGCAGCTTATCGTGGCGTCGAGTTCGCGATCGAAAGCTTCTACGAGACCTACGCCTTCGAGCGGAACGCCACCTGCCTCAGGCCCGAGATCGCCATCGCCGGCATCGAGACGCTCGAGGACACACCGGAAAAGCTCGTCCTCAAGGTCCGCTATTTCTGGGAGGACCGTACCTTCGGCCGCGACCAGGAGATGTTCCCACGGCGCGGCGGTGGCTCTTGGTGCTCGGGCTTCGACGAGCGGATCTTCACTCTGGCCAAGCGGCCGGACGGCCGGGTCTCGGTGATCGCGATGACCGGCCCGCAGCGCGGGCAGTCCTGAGGATTCGGTCGCCTCGCCTCAACCGCGCCGGAACGCCTCCTCCTTCGCCCGCCACAGCCGGTCGGTGAGGTAGGAGAGGATCGTGCGCTCGCCGACCTTGAGCTCGACGTCGACGAGCATGCCCGAGCCGAGCGCGAACTCGCCCGGCCGGCTGCCGAGCTCCTGCCGCGCGGTCGCGACCGTCACGAGGTAGCTCGGCGGACCGCCCCGCGGGTCGGGGCTCGCATCTGCCGCCACCTCGACGACCCGGCCCGGGAGCGTGCCGTAGCGCAGGAAGTCGAAGGTGCGGACCTTGACGATCGCATCGAGCCCCGGCCGGACTTTGCCGATGTCTTCGTTGGCGACCCGGGCAACGATCACCAGTCCCTCGCCTTCCGGGACGAGCCGGAGGATCGGCTCGTTGGCGCCGACCGACTGGCCGCGGCCGGTGACCGCGAGGTCCTGGACGATCCCGGCGACCGGTGCCGTCACGAGCATCGCGTTCAAAAGGCTCACCTGCGCGGTGACCTGCTCGTAGAGCCGGTCGCGTTCGGCCGTGACCCGCTGCAGTTCGTCCAGGATCTCGCTTTTCGCCTCCTGCTCGAGCGCCGCGAGCCGCGCCTCTGCCTCGGCGAGCGCGGCCCGCGCCGCGGCCAAGGCCGCCTCGGCCTTGGCGCGCTCGCCTTCCGCGGTCGCCACCTGGCGTTCGGCCTCGACCTGCTTCAGGCGGGGGTAGAGGCCCTTGTCGGTGAGCTCGTTGACCGCCTCGAGCTGTTGGCGGAGCAGGACCAGGCTGTTCTTGATCCGCGCCTGCTCCGCCGCGGCACTGCGGACCTCGTTGGCGCGCGACTGGACCGCCTTCTGCGCCGCTTCCCGGCGGGCGGCGAGCGCCGCCGCACGGGTCGCCTTGAGCCGCTCTTGAGCCTCGACGAGATCCGGGCGCTCGCGGGCGAGCTCGGGATCGACCCGGATCGGCCCGCCTTCGGCCTCGGCCTGCAGCCGTGCCGCCTCGACCGCCTTGACCTGCCAGCGCCCGAGCAGCTCGGCATAAGCCTCTTCGGCACCCGGCTCCTCGAGGCGCAGGAGCGGCGCGCCGGCCGCCACCCGGTCGCCGTTCTTGACGAAGAGCTCGGCGACCCGGCCGCCGCGCGGATGGTTGACGAGCTTGACTTTGCCCGCGGGCTCGATCCGCCCGGTGGCGGTCACGACCTCCTCGACCCGCGCCCAACCGGTCCAGGCGAGCGCGGCGCCCACGAGCGCCGTGATCGCCAGGACGAGGGCGCCCGCCCAGGGCGAGGTCCGGCTCTCGAGGAGCGAGCGGGCGTCGTGGAAGAGGCCGGCCTCGTCGTCGGTCCGCACGGGTGAGGCTCCCCTCCCTCAGGTGACGGCTTGGAGCCCGCCGCGGCCCGGGATGCGGCTGCGGAGGAAAGCGAGGATCTCGGCCGGCGGGCCGTCCTTCACGATCCGCCCGGCCTCGAGTAGCACGGCCCGATCGCAGGCCTCGACCACGGCCGGCCGGTGGGTGACGAGGAGGATCGTGCGGCCCGAGCCGGCGCGGCGGAGATTGGCGAGGAGCGCGGCCTCGGTCGGCGGGTCGAGGGCACTCGTGGCCTCGTCCAAGAGGAGGATGCGGGGGTTCTTGACGAGCGCCCGGGCAAGCGCCACGAGCTGGCGCTGGCCGGTCGAGAGGCCCTGGCCGCGCTCGCCGAGCCGGGTCTCGTAGCCCTCGGGAAGCTGTTGGATCAGTTCGTGGAGACCCACGAACTTGGCCGCCGCCACGACCCGGGCGAAGGAGCGGTCGTGCGCGCCGATCGCGATGTTCTCGGCGATCGTGCCGGCGAAGAGTTCGATCTCCTGCGGCACGCAGCCGATCTGCGCGCGGACCTCGGCCGGCGCGAGCCGGCGCAGGTCGTGGCCGTCGATCGTGATCCGCCCCACCTGCGGTGTTTCGAGGCCCAAGAGAAGCTTCAGAAGTGTGCTCTTGCCCGACCCCGGCGGGCCCACGATCGCGAGCATGGTGCCCGGGGCGACCTCGAGGTCGACCCCGTCGAGGGCCGGCGGGCGGCCCTCGGCATAAGTGAAGCGCACCCCCTCGACGCGCAGCCGGCCGACGAGCGCCGGCGTCACCGGCCGGCTGCCGGGCAGCGCCTCGACCGGTTCGGCGAGCACCGAGGCTAGCCGGCGCCAGGCCGTGCGCGCCAGCTGGAGCTGGTGGTAGGCGCCGAACACCTGGCGCATCGGGGCCACGGCCCGGGCCGAGAGGATCGAGCCCGCGACGAGTGCCCCGATGCTGAGCTCGCCCGCGACGATCTGGCGGGCACCCACATAGACGAGCGCCAAGGCCGTCAGATGCTGCAGCGCCTGGGCGACGCCGCCGACGAGGCCGGCCGTGCTCTGGGCGCGGAAGTTGGTCCAGGCGGCCTCGATCAAGCATCGCTCGAAGCGCCGCTCGATCACGGGCTCGAGGGCCAAGGCCTTGACCGTGAGCGCCTGACCGAAGGCCTCGGCGAGGCAGGCCTGCTTGGCTGCGGCGGCGCGGTTGGCCAACCGTCCGAGCCGTTGCTGACGCCGATGGGCAGCGGCCGAAAGCAGAACGAAGAGCGGCAGGACCGCGAGGGTGAGCCAGCCGAGGCTCGGGGCGATCACGAAGAGGGCGCCCAAAAAGAGGCCCACGAAGCCGAGATCGACCAGAAGGAGCGGGAGTTGGCCGGAGAGGAAGCTCCGTAATTGGTCCAACTCGCGCAGCCGCTCGCCGATCGCAGCCGAACCCGAGCCCGAAAGCGTCCGGTAGGGGAGCGCCAGGAGATGGTGGACGACCTCGCTCCCGAGCGCCGCCTCGACCCGCGCGCCCGTGTGGCTCGCGACGTGCGCCCTGAGCGCCCGCAGCACGAGCTCGAAGACGAGCAGCGTGAGCATGCCGACCGCCAAGACATCGAGCGTGGCGAGCGCGGCATGGCCGATGACCTTGTTGTACACGGTCATCATGAAGACGGGCGTGGCGAGCGCCAAAAGGTTCAAGACGACGGAAGCGAGCGCCACCTCGCCGAGGGCCGGCCCGAGCCGAGCGAGCACGAGATCGCGGCCGAGTGCCGCCGGCCGTGGCACCGCTTCGACACGCAAGAGCAGCGCCTGCCGGGCGCGACCGGCGAGACTCTTGGGTGTGACCGCCGTGCTCGCGCCGCTCGCCGGATCCACCACCACGAGATGCTGGCCGGTCCGCGCCCGTAACAGCCACACCTCCTCCGGCCGCTCGCCGAGCAGGAGGGCGGGGGTCGGCAAGGCGAGAAGCGCCCGTCGGCCGCGCACCCGCTCGAGCCGGGCGGCGAGGCCGAGCCGGCCGGCCAGGCGGACGAGGTCCTGGGGCTCCGGCCGCTCGGCGAGGGCCGGCCAGGCGGCCACGAGCTCGGCCTCGCCCACCGGCCGGTCGAGCAGCGCCAAGAGGCGCGCCATGCCTTTGAGGACGAGCGGCGGTCCCGCTCCCACCGGCTCCGCCTCGGCTCTCGGATCCCGCGTTTCCGCCCGCATGCCGCCCTCCGCGGCGCAACGCCCGCGACAGCCATCCGGGCTCCCGTTTTAGTTTTTTCTAGCTCCGAGTTCAACAACTCGGAATTGAAGCGGCGCCTCAGTCCAGGGCGTAGGCGTGGAACTTGAGGTAGGCACCCTCCGGCAAGGCCGGATGGACCGGGTGGTCGGGGCCCGCGAAGCCGCGGTAGAGGAGACGTGCCCCGCGGCCGGCGGCGCGGATCCCCGCGAAGACCTCGCGGCCGAAATCCTCCTCGCTCACCTGGTGCGAGCAGGAGGCGATGCACAAGAAGCCCGCTTCGCCCACGAGCGTGGCCGCTTGCCGGGCGAGTTTGCGGTAGCCCCTGAGGCCGACCGCCAGGTCTTTCTTGCTCTTGACGAAGGCCGGCGGGTCGGCGACCACGAGGCCGAAGCGCGCTTTCTCCGCCGCCAACTCCTCGCAGGCCTCGAACACCTCCTTCTTGAGGAAGCTCGTGCGGTCGACGACACCTTGGCGGTCCGCGCTCGCCCGGGCGAGTGCGAGCGCCCCTTCCGCGCGGTCGACGAACAAGGCCTCACGGGCGCCTTGCGCGAGCGCGGTGAGGCCGAAGCCGCCGCCGTAAGAATAGAGGTCGAGCACCCGCTGACCCTTCGCCAAGCGGGCGGCGAAGGCACGGTTGAGGCGCTGGTCGTAGAACCAGCCGGTCTTCTGCCCCTGCAGCACGTCGGCCAGGAAGGGGATCCCGCTTTCTTCGAGCTCGACCCGGGCCGGCACGGTACCCTTAACGACCCGCACCTCCTCGGGCAGCCCCTCGAGGGCGCGGATCGCGCTGTCGTTGCGCAGCACGATCGCTCCCGGGGCCAGCACCTGCTCGATCGCCTCGAGCAGTTGCGGCTCCAGCCGCTGCATCCCGATCGTGTTGATCTGGAGAACGAGGATGTCGCCGTAACGGTCGGCGATCAGGCCCGGAAGTCCGTCCGCCTCGGCGTGGACCAGGCGGTAGAACGGCTTCTCGAACAGGCGGCTCCTGAGCTCCAATGCGCGCTCGAACCGGCGGGCGAAGAACCGGGTGTCGATCGTGGCCTCGGTGTTGCGGGTCAGCACCCGGGCGCAGATCAAGGAGTGCGCGTTGAACTGGGCGAGCGCCATCGCCTTGCCGTCGTGGCTCACGAGCCGCACGAGGCTGCCGGGCTCGAGGCTCTTGGCGGCCCGGTCCATCTGCACCTCGTTGGAGTAGAGCCAGGGGCCTCCGCCTCGAAGACGCTTGTCGTGCCCGGGCAGGATGCGGACGGTCGGCAAACTCATGGAGCGACTCGATCGGCTGCGGGGATGCGCGTCCCGGTTCGGCTCCGGGCGACGCCTCGGGGAGGCCCTCATGCACCGGACGGCGCTCCGCGACAACCGCCCGGCTCACACCGGATCCCCGGGGGCACACGTGCCGCCCCGGCGAGCGTGCGTGGGCTGCGCGTCCGATGGCCGCAGCGGCGCCGGTTGTCGAGGAAGAGCCGGTCCCCTCGCGCTAGCTTACCTCCCGGACCTGCGGGAGAGGGCGAACCCGTGGTGGGACTACGCGGCGGCCGCGGACGGCACCCGTCCGAGCCGGCGATCGATCGGCGCTTCGAGCCGGATCGGTTCGAGCAGTTGGAGCACGAGCTCAGGACGCCGCTCGCGGCGATCCGGGCGATCGCCGAGATCCTTCGAGACGAACCCCATCTCGCGCCGGCCGAGCGGGCGGCGCTGCTCGACGCGCTTCTGGTCGAGCAGGCGCGGCTCGGGCGCACGCTCGAAGCCCTGCTCGACGAGCTCTTCGAGCGCTGAGTGGGCGCGGCCCTACCAGTCGGGCCAGGCGGGCGTGAGCCGGCCGCCGATCCGCACGGGTGCGACCCGCCGAGCCAGACCCGTCCGATCGTCGGTCTCGACCAGGACCGCGCACAAGGTCGCCTCGCCCTGGGCAGGCTCGAGGCGCTTGGCCGGAAGATCGCTGCGCCAACGCGCGAGCGAGCCTTCCTTGTCCATGCCGATCACGCTGTCGTAATCGCCGGTCATCCCGACGTCGCTGATGTAAGCGGTGCCGCCCGGCAGGATCCGGGCGTCGGCGGTCGGCACGTGGGTGTGCGTTCCGGCCACGAGCGAGACGCGACCGTCGAGGAAGTGGGCGAGCGCCATCTTCTCGCTCGTCGCCTCGGCGTGAACGTCGACCAGAATCGCATCGGCCGTCCCGCCGAGCCGGTGTCGGCCGAGTTCGGCCTCGAGGGCGCGGAACGGATCGTCGCGGAGCCCCATGAAGAGCCGGCCCAGGACCTGCAGCACCAAGAGCCGGCGGCCGCGCGCCGTGCGCACCTCGCCCACCCCTCGGCCGGGCGTCCCCGGCGCCATGTTGAGCGGCCTCAAAATCCGCGCCTCGCTGCCGAGCGCCGGGATCAGCTCTTTCTGGTCGAAGACGTGGTTGCCGGTCGTGATCAGATCGGCGCCGGCCGCGAACAGTTCCGCGGCGATCGCCGGGGTAAGCCCGTAGCCGCCGGCGGCATTCTCGCCGTTGACCACGAGCGCATCGAGGGCGAGCCGGGCCCTGAGCCCGGGGGCATGGGTAAGGAGGGCCGTCCGGCCGGTCCGGCCGACCACGTCGCCCACATAAAGGATGCGCACCCTAGCGTCCCGCGGTCGGGGGTTCGCCGACGCGGATCACCTCGCGCTCGGTCACGATCGCATCGAGCCGCGCATCGGTCGGCGCGAGCGGGACCTCGTCGACTTCCTGGAAGGCGAAGGCGAAGCCGATCGCGGGCGGGGCACAACCGCGTCCCCTGAGCGCGGCGATCGTCCGATCGTAGAAGCCGGCGCCGTAGCCGAGCCGACCGCCGCGCCGATCGAAGGCCAAGAGCGGGACGATCAGGACCGCGGGCTCGAGCCGCGGGGCGGCGGCGATCGGCTCGAGCACGCCGAACGGCCCCGGCATCAAAGGATCACCTGGTCGAAAGGCGTGGAAGTCGAGCGGCCGGGTGCGGCCCGCCTGCCGCGGCAGGACCACACTCCGGCCGCTCGCCGCGATCGCGGCGATCGCCGGGGTCGTGTCGATCTCGTCGGGCAGCGCGTGGAAGATCGCGACGGGCCCTCTCGGCAGCGTGGGCAGGAGCTCGGCCAGGAGCTGGGCGGCGGCGCGCCCGGCGGCGGCGCGCTCGCCAGGCCCGCGCAACTTGCGCAAGGCGCGCATGCCGGCACGCAGGGTCGCCTTGGCTTCGCGCAACGACGGCTCGGGCAACGTCGCGTTCAGGGAAGTTTCCCGCAAGCAGCGCAATTCGGGTCGGGCATGGCGGCGCCGCCCTGGCCGTCTCGCGCTCGGCTCGTCCCGAGTCCTGCTACGCAGGTGGGCGCCATGTGCCGTGGCCACGACCACGGTAGGGACAGCTCCCTTGGGAACGAACTAGGCCCGGGCGATGTTGAGCGCTCCTCGAACCGGGCAGCCGCCGCCGTTCGTGAAGCTAGGCTTTCCCGACCGCCTGGGCAAGCTCGTCGAGCCGTTCGGCGACGCGCTCCAGCACTCTGGCCGCGTCTTCCTCGCTCGCGCGCGCTTCCTGGCCGAGCCGGCTGCGGAGTTGTTGCACCTCGTCGTAGGCGTCGAACAACTCGTCGACGACCACGAGGGCCGCCAAGAGCAGCGTGCGTGCCTCGCCGAGTTGCGGGGTGCCGCGCGCGATCTCGCCGGCTTTGCCGTCGAGGAAGGCGGCGAGGCGCTTGAGCCGACCCTCTTGGCCCGGGTCGCACTGGACCGTGTAGCGGCGCCCGGCGATCGTGATCTCGACCGTCGGCACGGCCTCAGCTCCGCCCGAGCTCGTCGAGCTCCTCGACGAGCCCGCCCATCCGCGCCTCCACCATCGCCGCGACCTCGCGCAGCCGCTCGTGCCTCGCCCGGAGCTCCTCGAGCTCGCGCCGCAGCCGGTCGCATTCGGCGCGCAACAGCTCGCAGTCGCGATCGAGCGTCGTCAGTTGGGTCTCGAGCCGCTGCCGCTCGGCCGCCCAACTCTCCGGACTCGGCCGCAACAGAAGAGCCGCCTCGAGCCGCGCCAAGGCGTCGGTCAACCGTCGCTCGGCCGCCTCCAGAACTGACATCGGATCGCGGCTTCCGCCCGTAGCCCGTTGAATATCTTTCGACTTCGCACGGAGGGCGCGGGCTCGTCAACCGCCGCGCAGGGGTGCGGCAATATCCCGGTTGCTTTTTGCGTGCAGCCGGCCACGTTCCCTGCCGATCGGCAGCCTTTCCCGGCCGCGAGCGGCCGTCGCCCGGCGCCTTCCGAACGATCAAGGGAGCGAGAAATGACCGTCAAAGTCGCCATCAACGGCTTCGGCCGCATCGGCCGCAACGTTCTGCGCGCGATCGCCGAGAGCGGCCGTCGCGACGTCACCGTGGTGGCGATCAACGACCTCGCCCCGCCCGCCACCAACGCCCATCTCTTCCGCTACGACAGCGTCCACGGCCGCTTCCCGGGCAAAGTCACCCTCGAGGGCGACGTGATGGACGTCGGCACGGGGCCCATCAAGGTCCTGAGCGAGCGCGACCTCACGAAGCTCCCTTGGGGCGCCCTCGGCGTCGACCTCGTGATGGAGTGCACGGGCGCCTTCACGAGCAGGGAGAAGGCCTCGGGCCACCTCACGGCCGGTGCCAAGAAAGTCCTCGTCTCGGCCCCCGCCGACGGGGCCGACCTCACGGTCGTCTGGGGCGTCAACGAGGACCAGCTTCGACCCGAACACCGGGTCGTGAGCAACGCCTCCTGCACGACCAATTGCTTGGCGCCCTTGGCCAAGGTCCTGCACGAGGGGATCGGGATCGAGCGCGGCCACATGACCACGATCCACGCCTTCACCAACGACCAGAACCTGTTGGACGTCTACCACAGGGACCTCTACCGGGCGCGGGCCGCGACCTGCTCGATGATCCCGACCTCGACCGGTGCGGCCAAGGCCGTGGGCCTCGTCCTGCCCGAGCTCAAGGGCAAGCTCGACGGGGTGGCGATCCGCGTGCCCACGCAGAACGTGAGCCTGGTCGATCTGACCTTCGTGCCCGTGCGCGAGACCAGTGCGGAGGAGGTCAACGCGCTTTTGGAGAAGGCCGCGGCCGGGCCGCTCCGGGGCATCCTCGACGTGACGCGCGAGCCCCTCGTCTCGATCGATTTCAACCACCGGCCGGCGAGCTCCACGGTCGATCTCAACGCCACCAAAGTGATCGAGGGCAAGCTCGTCCGGGTCGCCTCCTGGTACGACAACGAGTGGGGCTTCTCCAACCGCATGGTCGACGTCGCGGCCCGGATGGGCAGCCTCTGACCGCGGACCCTCCTTCGGCCGCCGGTCGCGCACGGGATCGTCACGCGGCCCGCGCCGGGTCGTCATGAACGGGCCTTAAGGCGCGCCGCGAGCGACGACCGGCCGAGCCATGGTGGCACCGGCCGGTGCCGCGGACGAGGCCGCCATGGCGCCACGCGTCGGCCGCCCGGCCCCGGAGATCCGCCGGGTCGGGCCCGCGACCGAGCCGATCACCGAGACTCTCGTCCTCTCCGACCTCCATTTGGGCCTGCGGACCGCCCGCCCGGCCGCGGTCCTCGCGACCCTCGAGCGCTGGCGCTTCCGCCGCCTCGTCCTGCTCGGCGACATTTTCCACGACAACGGTTTCGAGGGCCTCTGCGACGAGGCGTGGCGCCTGATCCGCCGACTTGGCGCGATCGCCCGCGACGGCGATGCCGAACTCGTCTGGCTCGCCGGCAATCACGACCGCCACCTCGGCCCCGCGATCCGCGACCTGTTCGGGATCGAGGTCGGCGAAAGCCACGCCTGGCGGTCCGGCGGCCGACGGCTCGTCGCCGTGCACGGCGACGGCTTCGATCCGACCTTGCCGCGCCGCTCCTCCCTCGCCCGGCTGATCGGCCTCGGCTACGGCTGGTGTATGCGCCGGCTCTCGCGCGAGGGCGAGTGGCCGCGGCGGCTCGACCGCTGGTGGACCCGCCGCTGCGGCCTGCACGGCCTGGTGGCCGCCGGTGCGGCGGCCTGGGCGGCCGCCCGCGACGCCGACCTCGTCATCTGTGGCCACACCCACGCCCCGCTCGCCCGCTGCTTCGACGACCTGCGGCCCGATCGCGCGCCCGTCACCTACGTGAACGCCGGCTCCTGGGTCGAGCGCCGGGCGAGCTTCCTCGCCGTCGACCCGACCGGCGTGCGGCTGGTCAACGCGCTCTGAGCGAACCGGCCGCGTCCGCGGCCCCGCGCCGGAGTCCGTAATGGCCCGCCCCCTCGCCCGCACCGCCGCCGACTGGAGCCCCCGGGGCCTTGCGGAGCGCCTCTTCGCCCGGGCCTTCGACGGGCTCGTCTACCCGCAGATCTGGGAAGACCCGGTCGTCGACATGGAGGCGCTTTCCCCGCTCGAAGGCGCCCGGCTCGTCGCGATCGCCTCGGGCGGCTGCAACGTCCTGAGCTACCTCGTCCGCCGCCCTGCGCGGATTCTCGCGGTCGATCTGTCGCCGGCCCACACGGCATTGCTCGAGCTCAAGCTCACCGCCGCCCGCGTCCTCGACCAGCCCGATTTCTTCCGCTTCTTCGCCCGCGCCGACGATCCGGCCAACCTCGCGAGCTTCGCCCGGCTGCGCCCGCACCTGCCGGCGGCCGCCCGCGCCTTTTGGGAGAGCCGGACCCTCACTGGGAGGCGGCGGATCGAGGCCTTCGCCCGGGGCTTTCATCGCACGGGCGTGCTCGGCCGCTGCATCGCCGCGGGCCACCTCCTCTGTCGCCTGCACGGCCGTGACCCGGAACGCCTGCTCGCGGCGTGTGATCCGGCCGAGCAGCGCACACTCTTCGCCCGCGAGATCGCGCCCGTGCTCGAGAGCCCGCTCTTGCGCCTCGCCGCGGCCCTGCCGCTCACCTGGTTCGGGCTCGGCATCCCGCCGGCCCAGCTCGATGCGCTGCGCGGTGCGGCACCGGGCGGGATCGCGGCGGTCGTGCGCGAGCGGCTCGAGCGGCTCGCCTGCGGCTTCCCGATCGCCGAGAACTATTTCGCCTGGCAGGCTTTCGGCCGGCGCTACGATCCCGAGGGGCGAGCCTTGCCGCCCTACCTCGAGCCCGGCAACTTCGGGGCGGTCCGCGAGGGTGCGGCCCGGGTCGAGGTGCGCCGGGCGCTGCTCACCGAGGCGCTCGCATGGGAGGATGCGGCGAGCCTCGACGGCTTCGTCCTGCTCGACGCCCAGGACTGGATGAGCCCGGCCCAGCTCGCCGCCCTGTGGAGCCAGATCGGCCGGACCGCCGCACCCGGCGCGCGGGTGATCTTCCGCACCGCCGCCGCCGCCTCGCCGCTCGAGCGCCATCTCCCGGCCGAGCTGCTCGAGGGCTGGGTCTACGAGAAGGAGCGCTCGGCCGCTCTCTTCGCCCGTGACCGATCGGCGATCTACGGCGGCTTCCACCTCTACCGCCGGCAGGGCTGAGGCCATGGCCGCGCACGGCCTCGATCCGGCCCTCGTCCATGCCCGCATGGAGCGGATGTACCGGCCGCAGCGGGCGATCTACGACCTCACGCGCAAGTTCTACCTCTTGGGCCGCGACCCGCTCGTCGATTCGATCCCCGCCCGGCCGGGCCAGCGAGTGCTCGAGATCGGCTGCGGGACGGGCCGCAACCTCGTCCGGCTCGGCCGGCGCTGCCCCGGCGTGCTGCTCTGCGGGGTCGAACCCGCCCGTTCGATGCTGGAGCTCGCGGCTCACCGGCTGGTCCGCCGCGGCTTCGCCGACCGCGCCCGCCTCGCCTACGCCACGGCCGAGACGCTCGAGCCTTCGAGCCAGCTCGGGGTCGAGGCCTTCGACCACGTGCTCGCGAGCTATTGCCTGTCGATCATCGAGGAGCCGTTGCCGGCGCTCGAGCGGGCGCTCGCCTTCCTCGCGCCGGGCGGCACGCTGCACCTGGTCGATTTCGGCCCGATGGACCGGCTGCCCCGTTGGGCCGCCCGGGCGATGCGCGCCTGGCTCGCCCGCTTCGGCGTCCGCCACCGGCCGGAGGTACGGGCCGAGCTCGCCCGCCGAGCCGCGGCCGGCGAGGGCCGGCTCGAGGCGCATGTGATCACGGGCGGCTACGCCGAGACGCTGCGCTTCACGCGGGCAGCCGCGTGACACATCCCGTCGCGTGGACGCCCTTCCCGCCCCCGTGCTAGCTCTCGCCCGGGGCCGGGGGAGTGCCGGCCGCCGCGAGAGCAGAGGCTGAACGGCATGGCTTCCTTCCGCACGCTCGACGGGCTCGAGGTGAAGGGACGGCGCGTTCTCGTCCGGGTCGATTTCAACGTGCCGATGCAGGACGGCCGGGTGAGCGACGCGACCCGCATCGAGCGCGGCGCGGTCACGATCCGCGAGCTTTCCGGCAAGGGCGCCAAGGTCGTGCTGCTCTCCCATTTCGGGCGGCCCAAGGGCAAGCCCGAGCCGGGCTTGAGCCTCCGGCCGATCGCCGACGCGCTCGCCCGGGTGCTGGGTCGCGAGGTCGCCTTCGCCCCGGATTGCGTCGGCCCCGAGGCCGAGAAGGTCGTGGCGGCCCTGTCCGAGGGCGGCATCGCCCTGCTCGAGAACCTCCGCTTCCACCCCGAAGAGGAGAAGAACGATCCGGCCTTCGCGGATGCGCTCGCCGCCCTGGGCGATCTTTACGTCAACGACGCCTTCTCCTGCTCGCACCGCGCCCACGCTTCGGTCGTGGCCCTCGCCGAGCGGCTTCCGGCTTATGCCGGGCGGCTCCTCCAGGCCGAGCTCGAAGCGCTCGAGAAGGCGCTCGGCGGGGCGGCCCGGCCGGCCGCGGCACTCGTGGGCGGCGCCAAGGTCTCGACCAAGCTCGCCGTGCTCGGCAACCTGCTGGGCCGGGTCGATGCCCTCGTGATCGGCGGCGGCATGGCCAACACCTTCCTCGCAGCCGAAGGGCTCGCGGTCGGCAAATCCTTGTGCGAGCCGGACCTCGCGGGCGAGGCCCGGGCCATCGTCGAGCGCGCCCAGGCGAAGGGTGTCGAGATCCTGTTGCCGATCGACGCCGTGGTGGCCCGCGAGTTCAAGCCGAACGCCGCCTGCCGCACGGTCGGGGTGGAGGAGGTCGGGCCCGAGGAGATGATCTTGGATGTCGGCCCCAAGACCGTCCGCGACATCCAGGAGAAACTCGCGGCCTGCAAGACACTCCTCTGGAACGGGCCGTTGGGCGCCTTCGAGGTGCCGCCCTTCGACGCCGGGACCGTGGCGGTCGCCAAGACCGCGGCCGAGCTCACCAAGGCCGGCAAGCTCGTGACCGTGGCGGGCGGCGGCGACACGGTGGCGGCCCTCGCCCACGCGGGCGTGCTCGACTCCTTCAGCTACGTCTCGACCGCCGGCGGCGCCTTCCTCGAATGGCTCGAAGGCAAGGAGCTGCCGGGGATCGCGGCGCTGCGCCCCCGCTGAGCGATCCCGCGGGCCGGCCCGATCGCACCCGCTCGAACGACGCGGGCGCAACCGGCGCGCCTGGGCCGCGGTTCTGCGTCGGCGTTCACGACCTCGTCCAGGCCCGCGCCGCGCTCGAAGCGGCCGCCGAACTCGGCCTTTCGATCACGCTCGTGACCGCACCGGGGCTCGTGGCCATGGCGGGGGTCGGCTTCTGCGTGGCGCTCGAGGAAGCGCTCGGCCGGCCCCTCCTGATCGACTGCGGCAGCGAGCCCGGTACCGCACTCGCCGCGTTGCGCGCCGGGGCGCGCCATCTCCTGCTCTCCGATGCCCCCGCCGCGCGCAGCAAGATCGAGGACGTGGCGCGTCAGCTGGGCGCCGACGTCCTCGCCCACCCGCCGGCGCCGTGCCTTTTCCTCGCGGCCGGAGAGGATCCGCACGCGGCTTTGCGCCGGGCACTCGCCGTTCCGGCCGGCTGCGACCCTTCATCGGCCGCGAGCGAGGGGTTATAGAGCGTGAGCCGGCGCGCGCCGGGATCCCAGAGGATGGAGCCGACAGCATGCGGGTCAGCCCCAAGGTCAAAGAGATTCTCTCCTGGTACGAATCCGAGAACCCCGGGGTCAAGA